>Ga0209783_1000201_pt1 | contig 14686 bp, 15 predicted proteins | sample WorMetfiPIANOSA1_FD_187395 | JGI IMG/M metagenome (GOLD analysis project Ga0209783, IMG submission 187395) | Marine gutless worms symbiont microbial communities from Max Planck institute for Marine Microbiology, Germany - Olavius filocauda... | ecosystem: Host-associated > Annelida > Digestive... | reverse complement strand
CCACTCCTACTTCCAATTCACTCCAACTTCCAAACCACTCCTACTTCCAGTCGTACTCTAACTTCCAGAACGTTCACTCGCACTTCCAAACCGCTCCTACTTCCAATTCACTCCTACTTCCAAACCAGTCCTACTTTCAACAAAGAAGATAGATATTCTACGAAGTATATCTATTATCTTTGGTTATTATTTTGTTGTTTATGCATGGATGCCGAGGAGTTAGTATTCACTCGTTTCTTTAGTTAATGGCTGTGGCTAGTGATTTACCTTGTGTAGCCTCACTGGTAGTCGAGCAATCAACGGTGTGCCAACGCCTACGCTAACGCTAGAGGACGATGTTTTGTCTACCTCACTGGCAGACAGTCCGACAGGGCTCAGCGGACTAGTCCATGAAAAAGCCCATCTGGTTGTCCCTAATGTATGTTAACCTCGACTTAAAAGCATTGATGCTCGGAGCATCCACCGTACACTGATCCAGCGAATTCCATCTGTTAATAACTTTATTTGAAAAAAAAGTACTTATTGATATCCTTATTGCACCGGGTCTTAACCAGTTTGCACGAGTGCCCTCTTGTGCCTTTACTAATAACATCAAACGCACGGGAAGTAAAGAAGTAAAAAATTTTAAATTTATAGTTTCAGCTGTCATATTCGTCATTCGGCTATGCCCCTACAGCATTGTTTCCGCTTTCAGATCGGGGAGACTAGGGGCGGGGTCTGGTGAGGGGGCTGTACCCCCTTCCCAGCTGGAAAATTTTTGTGTTTCTTATATATTCTCCCCAAAAAGACCTAGCCCCTTTTTCTTTATAGGCCCCACAAATAAACCCTCTTTTAAATATCCAACATTAAATGCATACTCTATAGCACAACAGATAGTCATGGTGGTGTAGTAAGTTCAAATACTGTTAGAACCTCGACTAAATGAGCGCTCCTACCATTGCTTTTGCCATTCCCAACGATTCCAGGCCTTTTCGTTCCTCTGCACTTTCGTTCCAGGGAGCGAAAAGTCCACAGAGAGAACTTTCGCTCCCGTGGAACTGTCGTTCCATGGAACATTCGCTCCTTGGAATTTTCGCTCCCGTGGAACTTTCGTTCCTCGGGAGCGAACGTTCCAAGAACTTTCGTTCCTATGAAACTGTCTTATCACGAGAACGAATATTCCAAGAACTTTCCCTCCAAATGTCCTAAAACACGACCTTTTAACCTACTATGCATTAATCACCCAGCCATAAATAATTTTCAGCAACTAATCTGTCGGCAACGCAGTGCTGGAGCAAAGGCGTTAAGTACGGCGTGACCTTGAGTGACCCTTAACCTAGATTTCAAGGTCACGTTGTAATAGGTATAGATGCCCTCAGCGTATTGTGTGCTCACTCCCACAAAACCTACGAAGCAGTGACATTTCCAGGGAACAGTTCAAGCGTGGACTTAAGACATGGTTGTTTGAGCGTGCTTATGTGTAGGTGGCGCGTCTGAGAATTTTTTATTGAAGACGCGCTATATAAATTCACTTTTTGATTGATTGATTGATTGATAGCTAAGTTCTTGTTGAACTTCTCTGCCGTCAGTGTAGAGCTTACATAGAGGTACAGTTGAACGTCTCAAGGCGCAAGGCCTACATGACATCGTTTCCGCTAAAGTAAACAGCAGCGAACTTTAAGAACGGGAGCGAAAGTTGAAGGGCACGAAAGTTGTTTGTGTTTGTGTCAGACATTTTCGGAAACGACTGGCTTCAATTAGTGGAGCAAAGGGTAGACATGGAACGAAAGTTTTTGGAACATTCGCTCCTGAGGAGCGAAAGTTCCAGGGGTGCGAAAGTTCCATGGAACGAAAGTTCTTGGAACATTCGCTCCTGAGGAGCGAAAGTTCCACAGGAGCGAAAGTTCCATGGAACGAAAGTTCTTGGACTTTTCGCTCCCCGGGAGCGAATGTTCCACGGAACGAAAGTTCCACGGGAGCGAAAGTTCTCTCTAGGGTCTTTTCGCTCCCGGGAACGAAAGTACAGAGGAACGAAAAGGCCAGTTACCTTCCCAACCACCGACCACCACCCCTCGCATGTGCGATAACTTACTAAATCTAGTCAGGTTTTGTGTGGGTGCTGATACAAAAAGTCCAGTACTGGGTTAAAAATTACTGTTACGGTTAGGCCTAGTTTAGTTCTGCATCTATCAATTAATTTAACTTCTGAATCTATCAATTATTTTAGGGTTATGGTTAGCGTTAGTTTAAATTAGTTGTTTAATTGCATTGTATACTGTAAGTGATGCCATATGCCGAATATGGATAACTGCGTCAGATCGGTCCGATCTGAATCTATCAATTAATATTACTTTATTCAGATCAGCGATTTGAAACTATCAATTTTTAACGTCTTTATTTCAGATCGCCGATCTGAACCTATCACCGTCCTTTACGTAAATGGGCACGGGTCCCCTTGTTCATCGTTAATGCTAGTGCCAGATCGGCGATCTGGCTATAACTGCGGCAAAATTACTAGCGCCAGATCGGATATATATATATATATATCGCTGTGGATATTTAGCCGGTGTGGGGAGGCTGGGGGTGGCGTCTGGGGAGTGGGCTATGCGTCCACTGCCACCTCGAAATGCATATGTTATCGTTTGATGCATTTGTTTTTGGCGTTTCATAATTTGCTCATATTGACATGTATCTTGACGGTTTCTCTTGCAAGTTAGTATGTAATTGTGGTTACAGGTTACAACAGTTGATCGAGGTATATTTCTGGGAAGGTTTTCAGTATAAAGTTATCCGGAAATTTCTACAGCAGTATGATAATGTTGAAATTAGTATGCGGACACTGCGTCGCCGCTTGCTCAGTTACGGTTTGCGACGTCGTAATCAGCCGTCGTCACTGATGCAGGTGTGGAATGCCATACACAGTGAATTACGTGGCCCCGGTATGAACGCTGCTATCATGATCATCTTTTGTTTTATTACTAAGTGTTGTATTATGTTACGCTTGCTACAGAATATTGCTTGCAGCACTGTTTCATCAACAAATACAGTATTTGCTTCTGTTATTGTATGTTTTAAGCTTCTTAGTACAATTTCTCATCTAATAGATACTGTTAATACACAGTGTCACTGTCAGTACTACATGTTTCTGACTCAGTCAAACTGGAGAGTGGGTTAATAACACATCGACACAGATGTGTCCATATTGACCAACAATAAGGCTGCAGTGCATTATTTGTTCTTTCTCTCATATCACTTCCAGTCTTTTCTGTCAGCTAACAACGATAACTACATTCAACAATGTATAATACTTATTAAGACGGTGTATGGTTATGTCTGCATGTTTTAATGTCGAACGAAAAGCATGAATTGATGTTGATGCGTTATGTTTCTCAGTTGTTGTATGGGTGCTTGCTTCGTCTGTCATCTTATTACGTGTCTGCCCCCATGTCTAGGTAGTTGAACAGGCCTTAAGGAAATTATGCTCCAACTCTGGTCTTGTCAGTGTGCAGTGCCGATAGCACTGGCATTATTTCCATTGACTTCTTCGCCTGATATAGTGGATGCATTGTTATTTGTTAACCCATACCCATCAAACTCACTAGTCTGAGACTTACCATAATTGTTACAATGTGTGTTCCCTTTATGCACATTGTATTGTGCATTTTGTTCATGGTGGTTCATTAGCGACAAATAAGCAAAATGCACTGTTGGCATAACTTTGCATTGTCTTGGTATCTGCACAGTAGGTACAGTATGTCAGTTTCAGCCAATAGTTGCTGTTTTAGTGTCCTCACTATAATTGCTTTGCAGAATGCAGTGTATTTGTACAGGACGTATGCTTGGTTACCGAGCCATGACAACTGTTCTTCGTAGGCGGCACCGTCTTCATGCAACGCATGAAACTGTTCGACTCATTCTACGACAGATTGATCCTGTCGGCGTCGATAGTCGAAGACGTCATCGGCTGGTACGAAGAACGTACTGGTCCAAGGGGCCCAACCACACCTGGCATGTGGATGGCTATGACAAACTTCGACAGTATGGTTTTCTTATTAGTGGGTTAGTGTATTATGATTTTGTATATTTGTCCCAGTTTTTCAGACGTTACACTTTTTGGTTATAGTAAACTCGTAGTGGAACACAGAAGTGCATTTTGCTGTTTGCTGGAACGTAAAAGCATTTTAGGCCGCATCGTTATGCATAGCATAGATGCAGCCTGTTGCTATCAGTGTAGCATGGTCAGTCTGTGTGTCTGTCTGTCTGTTGGACACAAGTTACAACCATGAGCCCTGCAAAAACGGCTGAACCGATCGAGATGCCGTTTGGGTTGTGGACTGGGGTGGGCCCAAGTAACAATGTATTACGTCGGGTACCGGGTCCCCCCAGTGGAAGGGGGAAATTTGGGGGGACATATTCCACCCCATTGTAAAGTATATGCAGACTCTAAGGACCATAACTTTGAAACGGTAATAGCTAGAGCCTTTAAATTTTCAGGGAATGTGCCTAGGGCTAAGCCGTATGTGCACACCAAGTATCTACACCTGCGAGTCGTTGTGGTACAGAAACGTGACCCGACTTGAGGCTAAAATGACCCCAAGTCGACGGTCGACTTGATCACACTCGACTTCACTTGACAGCGGCATGTGACTTTAGTCGACTTCAGAACTTGTGAACTTGTGATGAACTTGCGTGGTGAACGCACTGCATAGCTAGTTGCAGAGGGGAGGCCCCCCGTGGTCCTCCAAATGAAGTTCGTCATTTTAACGAGATAGGCGTACATGCTATATCATATGCATTGCATTTGCAGGTTTTTTTAACTTTGATCAACATTACTATACTCTTTTATATCTTCTCCTCTTTCTATCTATCGATGTGACTTAATATTCAGGCTGGATTAACGTCAACGCACTTCACCGCATGCGATGACGTTACACTAACCCGATTGTCAATTGATATCAATTGGTTCCACCCAGTGTTTAGCATGTATACCCCCTCACTGCCCCCCATCCTGTCAGTCATAGGGCTGCCCCCTGCTGTATAGGATAATGACATTTTGGTCCTGTGCAGGCTTTGCAGTGGCAGCATTGTTTTCTGGACTCTCTGTACTTGTTCTGTTTATGGGTCAAGGACTCAAGGATCAACAACTGCTACATCAAGTTTGACATTGTATACAACAGCATTTAATCGTTGAGAGATTGAACATTATTACAGCGGTGGTGTGGTTGTTGGATCGCCACTTTCCCACCAGTCGTTTTTTTGCCATCTAGAGGATGTTGAACGTGTCTTTTTATGTTATCAGTATTTTCAATTTGGTCTTTGTGTAATTTACTGCTACAAGAATCAAATTTATAGTGTTGCTTAGACTTCTTAGTTTACATGTATAGGCCTACTGTTTTGATGCAAGCAAGCAGACTGCTAAATGCAGGCCTAGTGCAAGAAAATCGAATCATGGAAAATTGTTCACAACTTCACACAGGATACTGAAAGATGTTGTAAATTGCCCTATTTGCTCAAACTCATTGACAGCCACATATGAGAGAACTGCTGTGTGAAAAATTTACTGGTGAAGTCGACGTGAAATGACTGGTAATGAGACCGACGGCGCCAGAAAATGTCTAATGTGACGCTACTACAGACCGACTTGACCCCACTTGAAAGGCCTAAGTCGTCTCAAGTCAACTTACCCGACCCGACTCGCAGGTCGACAAGTATCGGCACCTATCTGCGTTTTCAGACTTTGCACGTGCGACGATGTGTCCTTTTATCGAATTACTTTGATCGCGTGTTTTCCTTTTATGCATGCTTAATGTCAAACACAAGGTTCATTGGGAATTGGTGTTTAATATATTTACTGTTTGTTGTTAGATGCATCGACGGATATTCACGAAGAATTGTCTGGCTGGAATGCAGCACTACAAATCATGATCCTGGTATGTAACATGTAATTTTATGACAGTATAGCAGTTATCCATGCTTAATATTACTTGTTGTGTATATGTTGTGAAACTGCTGAATGCCAAAACCCTAGTTCTTAGTTACGTTTCTGATATTAACATGGGCATAGATCCACAAAAAAGTAGAGTAATCCCTTAGAAGTAGGCCACTTAAATCCAGTCTTCTTCTTCTCGTATGCGTGTCATTAACCGTAATTGGTCAGCCATGAAACAGCGTCCTCATCCGCAGAGTGTAGCCGAGATAAGCCACCTTTCAGTTTTGTCAGGGGGCAGGATTCGACAATGTGAGACATCATCTGGGTCTCGCCACAAGGACACAGATCAGTGTCTGTAAGTTGCCATTTCCTTCTGCAGGCACCGCAGTGTCCCTGTTCCGTGCGAAAACGGTTCAGCAGAGACCACTGTTGCCGAGGGAGGTCGAAACCTGGTTGCCGGATTGTGGGGTCACACACTAGGTGAGAATTGACCACCTGAGCCGACATCCAGTTAAGTCCTTTGACACACACGCCGATGTGGCCAATACTTGGCTTGCAGATGTGACACAGCTCCATGCACATACCCTGAAAAATTCAAGGCTCTAGCTATTAACATTTTAAAGTTAGGGTCATTAGAGTAGGCCTGTACTGTACAATGGGGTGGCATATGCCCCACCCCAAAATTTTCCTTTCCAGGGGGACCCGGCTCCGACTGATAAATTGTTACTTGGGCCTACCCCAGTCCACAACCCAAACAGTATCTCGATTTGTTCAGCCGTTTTTGCAGGGCTCGCGGTTGTGTCCAACAGTCACATGGACACACAGATGGAGCACGCTACATCAATCGCAATAGTCTGGATCTTATGCTTTGCGCTGTGATGCGGCCTAAAAAGCATCCAAAATGAGCATAAGCAGACAACTTACTAACACCACAAAGCACGTGCAAACTAGCAAAATAATGCTGGCTCAGCCGACTGCTGCTAGTCAGTCTACGCATAGAGTATCTGGTACTTTAGATCATGTAACTAAATGGGTGAGGTCAACTTCCGCTAAATCTAAAGGCTTAGGATACAGGGTTAGACCAAACTTTGGTCCAAGTCCAAAGTTAAGATCTAATTTGACCTCATGCCGGCGATTTGGTCTAAGACAACACTTAATACCAAATTTTGGCCTAAGTCTAAAGGCTAAGACCGGAGTTTCGTCAACATTTGGGCTCAGACCAAAGCCAAAGTGAACTAAGCAGTCTAAACTTGGGAATATCCAATGTTAAATATGTATCTTTCGGTCTTAAGCCCTAGGGCTTAGCCATGGTCTTAGACCAAATACAGGTCAGATTTAGTCTTAACAAAAGTCTTATGTTTTACTAGTGTTTAGAAATATGCTGTTGTTGCTGATTAGTTTATATTTTAAAGTTAAACTGAGAATACAATTTTCTTTTAAAAATTTCTTTCGCGCATAAGGGCATTACAAAGGAATTATGTCCAGTCTTTGGTCTTAGCCAAAAATCTACACTGGACAAGAGACTTAACACGTTCGCCGTTCAGCTACGACTTTAGTCTAAGACTTTTGGGTGAGGTCAACTTTAGTCTAAGCCAAAGTTGACCTCACCCAATGCATTTCATTGAGTACTTTTGTGCATTGTGTTGCAGGTGTTATTGCATATTACTATATGACTGCAGTCCATGCAGTTGGTGGGGTGCCCGAGGTAGTTAGAACCGACAGAGGCACAGAGAATGCCACCATGGCGGCACTGCAGGAATTGCTGAGAGGTGACAGGCATGCACACAGATACGGCACGTCACCCACCAATCAGAGGATTGAGGCATGGTGGTCATTCTTTCGCACTGGCCACATCCAGTGGTGGTTGGATCTGTTTTCATCATTTGTGGATGACAATACCTTTCACCCGGGAAATGACAGAGAAACGGACTGCTTGAGATTCTCTTTTATGACCATTCTGCGTGAACATCTGAAGGACGTTAGTAATGCAATCAATTGTTTTGTTATACATTTTAATAAATTGTCTGCATATAGTTTTTAATTCAGCGGTTGTGAATGTTTAAAGTTGATATTGCATTCACTTGTATTTGCCCACGTACGGGTCCATTAGCATCAGTATTGTGATAGTCGATGTGGAAGGAAGTTAACACGAGTTTATGTGGCATGTGACTATCGAAAAATTATATACAAATTGCTACGTATCAAAGTACCAATTGTGCCTGGGACCTCACATTTATAGGAGTGAATTATCCTAAATTTACTCAGACTCACTTGACTGCACTAATGCGACAGTAAACTTGTGCTGAGATCCAGTGAATCAATAAGTGGATTCCTGAAACTGGAATAAAGCTACGTTGAACGAACTTGCATTATTATAAACTATCATTATTTGTTATTAGCTGTCTGTTACCAAGTGAGATGAGAATTGCAGAAAAATGATTACTTCGGCCAGGACGGTTGCGAAGTATTGTAATTGTGCTATCCATTTGTGGGTTTGTACACATAACTTGAAAATCACTCGGCCGAACTTCACCATTTTTTGTTCATGTTGTCCGTGGCCAGGACTCGGTCGTCCTCTGACGCTGCTGTGATACGTTATGTAGTTCCGGTTTTACGGATAACATCATATTTTCATACCATGTGACCTATGCGCAGACGGTGATGCATGTTTCGCCATTTGCTTTAGTCATCATAATGTGGTAATGGGGGTCGGGGCATAGTCTGCTGTCTATGATAGCCTTGTTCATGAAATGCGCTAATGAGGCAACAAAGTCGAGCAGAATCAACTAATACTCTGACTTGTGATGTTAATGCAGGTTGTTCGACATTGGAATACTCACCGCATCAGGCCGTCCACCGGAGCCCGATGTACAGCCGGCGTGCCCGACGAATTGTTTTACTTCCCAGTTGCGCCTACTGTTGACTGTTTAATGCGCGATATTCCGCCATTGTCTGATGATATTTTAGCTTCATTATCTCCACCGAGTGTTACTACCGACGCAGACTTTGGAGAATACATGATGTATGTTTGTCTGCAGCATCAGTGGCAGCCACCATCGACCATCACTGAAGCTGCTGCTTTGTATCGACGATTGCAGCCATTTGTGTGATTGTATTGTGAAGTACTGGTGTGCATCAATGTCTTGCTAATAGATTAGGCCGAAAAAAATTTGTCGTTTCCGGAATCCCGACCGACCCTAGCTTGTACCCCCGAACCTAAAAATTGTATGTGTTAGTGCCGAAATATTTCGGTTTTAATTTCCATCACACTGATTTGTAGGCAGACTTTGGGACAATGTCAAGTTGTTCCATTGTTCCAGCTGCTTCCTAATCATATCCAGATCATTATTCCTAATAACAAAACATGTCAAACTAAAATGTAACTAGAAGGCATCAAAGCCAACGTGTGTAATAAGTTAGCGTGCTTTAGCACCTTACCGACCAAATATTGTTTGGCCATGTTTCCGGAAACAACATTATTATTTCTTTAGGCCTTACGACATTTATGAATATTACAATTACAAGTGCGTTATATCCCGAAACCGTAATGTTTTAAATATTGGGACTATACTGCTACCTTCGTTGGAATACCAACCTTCACATGTCTGCAGGCACAATACCCACATAAAGATGGCATCCGTTTCCATTGTACGGTAGTTGGAGCCCTCGGGTGAATAATTCACATCATACAGGCTCCTGAATGAATGGAATGACAGCTGCTCCATACAGCTGACAAATAACACTTTCACAGCTGTTGGATGTTCCCAGGCCAGTGCAACAAACTGCTGACTGCAAGCCAGATTTTTATTTTTACAGTACACAACAGTGTCTCTGTGAAAAATTGATTGTTTTCTGCTGGTACAGAATGGAACATAAAAATTCCTGCATTTGAAAACCAATGTATGAATTAGCAGCAAGCTAATGTTCAATATATCAGTACACCTAACATTTTGCTTGTTAACTACGGTACATTGCAGACATGCATAATCTACAGTACACTGTTTTTAACAGCAACCAAACATGTCAACTGTTTGTTTATCGCACTATCTGTCACTTTAGAGAATTAACCAGTAACAGAACTGAACACGAAACACTGAATGCTGTCAGTGACCATACACAACACTACTGAGTCCAGGTGTGACTAGGACCACACCAGGGGTATCCAGAGGGGCCTCCCTTGGAGTCCAGGCTACCCTCCCACTTTCATTTCAAACCCATTATTTAATCATGCAGCCATTCATTGTCTCATACATACTCGTGAAACTTCAAGACCCATCATCAGTCTGTTTGGCAGGTGATCGCTCTGTTCCGTGTCCTGGCTTAGCTCAGCTCAACAATCGATTAGCATGCATTTCAATGCCCGGTGTCTCAATTGGAAAAATGGTCATCATCTCAGCTTTATCTACATCTTTCGGATTTTCCCATGTGGGAGCATTGCAACAGATGGTGGAGCAACAAAAATTTGTCAGTTAAAAATTTCACACACCTATTGCACGTGTAATTCTCCGAAAAATTTTCAGAAATTCTCTACAACTTCGATAAAGTTACATCAAATTAAGTAACTAACACCGTACAGACATTGTGACATTCATAATGATTGTGCTGAGGGTTTTTACTCGTAACCAAAACCCTGAGCACAAAGAATTCCCGTGTTCATGGCATCCATGAAGGAACGGTAATTCTTATGATGCATCGGCAGACGCATCACGCAGCCACAAGTGTTGGCTTTCGGGAAGAACGACAGCCTATCAGAACTGTCCTGGTGGAGGAACTCCAGCACCGGCTGCTGCTGGAAGCCAGCTGCTGGAGGCTCCTTTACTCCCGTGGCGAACTGCAGAATTGTCTCCAGAGAGACATTGTCACAGTCACCAGCTGTTCAAAACACACAATACACTCATACATGATTAAGATGCTTTCGAAGTGACAGAAATGTTAAGCTGAAACTCAATAACACCAGGCTTGAGAGCAAAGTATGCAAGTAAATTATGTATTAATTGCACTGCAACACATTACGTGCTGTTAACTGTAATATAGCAAAGGAACATGGCGATTCCCAAGAAAATGCAGTAACAGGTTAAGATGCTTCTTTAACATTCCAAAACAAGAGCTACTTGCAACTGCTACATGTGCGGTGATTTGTATGGCAGTGTCCAACATGTTGGCAGCAGGTCCCAGTGGCTATGTAGTTAGTGTGTTCGACTGCGATGTGAGATGATTCAAATTCGAATCTCACTGCAGACAGTTGTGTTTATCACGATGGCCACTGCAATATGCAGCCTTACTGCAGTGCCTGTGTCAACTCAGCCTTGTATTCCTCTGGGGTCTGTAAATGGAGTACCAGCTTCGGCTTGGGTAAAGGCGGAAATGTCAATTCTACCGGGTGGCAGGTAACACTGTGTGATCCCATATGCCATGTGAGTTCCCGTAGCAGTGTGACAATGTTTCATTGCAAACTCCTATATCCCTACCTTTATGTTTTACAAATCTGGAAACCAGTCAGCACTGTCTGCACTTTTTGCCATTTCATGTCAATTCACCATCTTACGTAACACCTGTGAAACACGAAAAACCACATGGTGTACTGTCAGTAACTACAGTGCACTTCATATTACATTGTTGCCAGCATGAAACCTTCTTGCATTTCCATCAGTGTGACTTACACACTGTCAACTGTTGGTGCAGTTTATTGCAGCTTTCCAATTACTGTTATGGCATAAATCACAACCACAAACCTTCGACATCCTGGAGGTAGTCTAGCCACCATGCAAGAACCACATTCTCATTCGCTCGCTTATTGCTCCCAGTGTCGGACAGTTGTGGTTGAAATAGCTCCTCCAATGCTGCAGCGGTCAGCTTTGTCGGCTGATGACAAAACAGCGGACGCATCACTTGTGGATGCTGTTGTATGGCATCGAGGACATTCAGGACTTTCAAGCCTTGCTGAAATCTGTTGCCATACAAACACACCTCATCAGCAAATGAAATGAACAGTGTTACTGAAGTCTATGTGCTTTTGCTTCTTCATTTAATCGTATGCGTGTCATTTACCGTAATTGGTCAGCCACGAAACAGCGTCATAAAGTTTATTATAATATGCACAAATTTCGGAATGATTCTCTGAAACTGGGAGTCTGTATTGCACATGTGAAGTCAGCCAGCCAAGTTTCCTGCAAGTGACAAATGCAACCGGAGTCCGACTTCAAAGTCAGCCATCTGCTTGCCTTTTTCCTTCACTGGGTAATCAGGGTTCCCATTCTAATGAGATAATCAAAATTCAGGACTTTTCTTTCTCCGATTCATCGACTTGTTTTTTCATGGGGGAACTAGGTACTGGTCAAATTCAGCAGTTCTTCAAGATTTTTTTCAGCACCACTGTCCAATTTCAGGACTTTTCAGGTCCTGAATTATGAAAAATATAAATTCAAGACATTTGAGAAATTTTCAGGACCAGCGGTAACCCTGGGTAATGATCACATGTGCAGTGCAAGATCGACAGATGTGTATTTTTAGACATTGTCCCATATGCGTCGTTCTGTCACATATGCGAACATGACACTGTTTTAACTCCGTTCCGGACTTCAGTCAGGACATATGCCTACATCGTTCCTTGTATAATGTCAACGAATCAACTCCACAGATAACAAGTTTACTACGTACAGGAACATCACCTTAGTCAGTGCTTACTAAACCGTCAGCTGTAACATGCAACTGTATATTCGTTGATAAATGTCTCCCATGTATGTGGACCAATACATAACATACCGCTACCATTCTACATTTACATGATATGTAACAGATTTGAAAAAGCAGCATATCAAACCTGTCGAATGCAGGTCGACTGCGCCCAAGACAGTACCAACTGCATGTGTCGGCAACGACTCTGTCCCTGTCTAGGGTAGTCAGCACGGGCCGCAATGACCCGGCCATTTCCAGAACACTGCTGAGCCGTTCCATGACTGACTGCATCACAGTCACGTCAGTAGCTGTTGACAGCTACACACATACACACACACATGGAGTGAGCCGTCCGCAATCACGCGTCTTTCCCAGCGACATGACATTCAGCGCCACAGTGCAGCAATCGAGTACGACTGCGACAGCGCGAGTGTACAATGGGGGCTGGGGAGATCTGTATGAGCGCGACAGTGCGAGTGTACAAAGGGGAACGAAGGGCTTTACCAGTACTTTATAACAGGCTTTCAGATATATTGCAGACTGAGTGACAGTAGGGACTGTGGACTGTATTAAATCGAAAACACGATGAAATTGTTAATTTTAGAGTAGTCTTACTCACTCACTCACTCACTGCTGCGCTTGACCAGCTGAGGGTCGTAGCGTCCTCCACATCGAACGATCCGGGCCCGCGATCCAGGCAGCACCAACAGATAAGCCACGTCTTCTTCCACTTGCTGCAGCCAATTTCTCCGTGGACGACCCGGCGGGCGTTTCCAGTCAGCAGCGGGAGGAGTGCCGGTGTGGGCTTCTATTGACAGTTGAAGTGCCTGCGAAGCAGGTGTGTTCTCCGGTAGGCGACAGATGTGTCCAAATAATGAATGACGTCTGTCAGCAATAAGAGACGGCATATCTGGTAGTTTCGTTTTCTCATTGACTACTGCGTTGGGTACCATGTCATACCATCTGATACCAAGGATACGAGACAGTGCCCGCATGTGAAAAGACTGGATCCTGTCACTGTCTACTTTGCGCATTGTCCACGTTTCAGAACCATATAACACTACCGACTGCACAAGAGAGGTGTATATTCTGAGTTTGGTGGAGAGACTGAGTCTTTGCTGACGCCAGACTTTGTCAAGTTCAGCTATAATGGAGCCAGCGATGCCCAGGCGTCTGTGTATCTCTGAGTAGGAGTATCCATCGGAATCTATGTCAGAGCCCAAGTATGTAAACCTGGATACTGTCTCTATTGCTTGATTGTCAATATGGACTGTTATCCATATTTTAAATCTTACTGAGATAAAAACAATGGATTAAGTTATATTTTTATGATGAGCAAAAACTGCCAAAAAAAAGAAAACCAGTGACTACTTCTAAATGTGAGGTTTATGAAATACCTGAAAGCGTGAAAAAAACCTACTTTTGCCAACACCGATCTGGTGCTGTAGTGCAGCCAGAAATTTAAATATTCGATCGGCCATCTTACTACACCGTCGGCAGACAATATGCACAGAAAACGTGCAATACATTCGTTACACAGCAGTGTATTTAACTATCATACGTCAGATCATAATGAACAATTTGTTCTTTCACACAAAACTTCTTGCCAAAACCATTATAATGTTTATTTTTTACGATAAATTGCCGCACAAGTTGGAATGCTTAGAGGACAATGCAACAGCAAGGTTGTGTGACTTGTGTAAAAATTCCTGCCCACTCAGCGCCCCCAACTAGCCAAATTTAGCATGTCGTTAGGTTTATAATGTTTTTAAAAATAAAAATAATATAATTAAATAATCTATATTACAATTTTTTGTTTATAAAGCTGTGGGCTAGTAGCTCAATAGCGTCGTCGCGTTCAGTGTAGTAACATGGCCGATCGCTGGCGACAATGCAAGCCGACCAATGAAGCTGGCTGAGTGCAGCTTACAAGACACAACAACATAGTGAAGTAAAGTAAAGTAAAAAGAGTCAGTGGATAAACATTTTCAAAGCACTGAATATCATCTGACTGCAATGTAAAGTATACCTAAACAGTGTTTCGATAACAGACATAAAGCAAGTATCTGAAACTTACTGCTTGAAGGTCCTCTTTCAAAGCCA
>Ga0209783_1000200_pt1 | contig 14817 bp, 12 predicted proteins | sample WorMetfiPIANOSA1_FD_187395 | JGI IMG/M metagenome (GOLD analysis project Ga0209783, IMG submission 187395) | Marine gutless worms symbiont microbial communities from Max Planck institute for Marine Microbiology, Germany - Olavius filocauda... | ecosystem: Host-associated > Annelida > Digestive... | reverse complement strand
TCGGCCGCGATCATATCCGCGTTTCCATGGCTGTCGGCCATGATGCCAAATGTTTCCGAATCTCGCATTCGCTCCTGAACATCTTCCGCAGCCGGCCGGGCGCGGCCGCCGACCCGCAGGGTTACCAAATCCATGCCTGAAAATTGAGGTTCCTACCACATACCCGCCGATATCTCAAAAAAATAATGGGGGATTTTTATACCCATCCGATCTTATATCTAATATTCCGCTTGACAATCGCCTGTCGGGAAATATTATAGGCTGTCTTTCACCTTCAGTTGACGATTTGCACGTTAGTATTCTCTCACACGCCGTGTCTAATTGTAAGTAATCCTGGATGTAGAAGAAATAGTGGACACCCCCACCGGGATCCTGGTCATCCTGAGTCACAAGCTACAGCAAAACAGGCAACCGGGTCAGCGTCCCGCAGGACGCGCTGCCAGACATTAAAACGGCACAATGCAAATATAATTATATATACGGCTTTTATCAGCCATTGGATCGACAAATAGAAGGAGAAACTCAATGAGTGATTTTCTGCACAATCTGCGCACCGGTAATATCAAACGGTTTGACCGGCCGCGTAAGAATTATGACAACCCGCAATATCGCCACGGGCATGACCGGCAGCATAACAAGGACCGCAAAGGCCATTATCACAAGAAAGCCCATACCGGCGAACAGCTCCAGGAAATAAAAAAATATATTGAAGGCATGGCCAAGACCATTGAAGAAAATTTCAAGGTCCAGGAAAGAGCCGCCTCGGCGCTTGAACGGATCGCCGCGGTCCTTGAACATTCCACCAGTATGGGACCAGGGGGCGCTAGGCCGTCCAGGCAACCGCTAACCGCAGCCCAACCCGTACCGGAAGCAAACACAGCGGGACCGGCCGCCGCAGCTCCTGTTGAAACAAAAGAGGCCCTGCTGGCCATGATCAGAGACCTGCGCAACGCGGGCGCGACCTTTGAAAAAATAGCCGGCGAACTGGAACAACGGCAGGTACCGACTGTATCGGGGCGCGGTAAATGGCGCGGACCGGCTGTCAGCAAACTGCTTAAAGAGAATTCTTAATGCCTGCATGCGGGACCGGCATCCCGGGAGGCTGTAAACAGCCGCCGGGCCTACCTTGCCGGGTTACCCACCGATACTTCTGATGACATAGTAAACAAGCGGTAGAAAAATAGCGGGAAGCATGTTGCCGACGTTGATCCTGCTGATTTCCAGCAGGTTTATCCCGAGACCCAGAATAAGCAGCCCGCCCACCGCCGACATCTGGTTGACTACTTCCGGCACCAGCAGCGGTTTCAGCATCAAGGCCCCCCCGGTAATCAAACCCTGATAGATAAAAACAGATACGGCCGAAAGCATGACGCCCAGGCCCATGGTCGCGGTGAACACGACCGCGGTAATGCCGTCAAGCACGGATTTGGCGAACAGCGTCTGATGATCGCCGGTCAGGCCGCTTTCCATGGCCCCGACAATGGCCATGGACCCCACGCAGTAAACCAGGGTAGCGGTCACAAAACCCCTGGCAAAACCACCGCCCGTAACGGCAAACCGGGATTCGAACCAGTGCCCCATGGCTTCCAGCCGGGCCTCGATGGCCAGCCACTCGCCCAACAGGCTGCCCAGTGCCAGACACACGATGATCAGCAGCAGGTCGTCGGATTTAAAGGCACTCTTCAGGCCGACCAGGACCACTGCCAGACCAATCGCCTGCATGATCGTGGTATTGTATCGGGCCGGGATACCCTTTCTGAAGACAAGCCCGGCCAGGCTGCCGGCTATAATGGCAATTGCATTAACGATCGTTCCGGTCACAACCATCTCCCAAGAAGCCATCTCAAAAAAGCCGATTGGCCCAATCTCGGCGTTGGGTGCGAAATTAAAATCCTCGAAATACTATAGTATTCCTCCGGTTTAAATATCGCCCCTGCCGCACCTTGAACCAAAATCCTTTTTGAGATAGCTTCTAAAATTGTCCGCCCGAACAAATCACTTCGGGCCGGACCTCAATGAAAAAGCCCGCGGTAATGATACCGCGGGCTTGTGAGTCAATAAACCATGTGACTCTGAGCAGATTCTTGAAACCAATCAAAGAATCTGCTTGGGCTGCTACTTCTTGTCGTCCTTTACCTCTTCGAAATCAGCATCGACCACATCGTCATCGGGTGCAGCTCCGGCAGCCTGTCCCGGATCTCCCGGGCCGGCGCCTTCCTCCCCGGGTTGGGGTCCGCCTTCGGCGGCGGCCTGCTGGTACATGGCCTCGGCCAGCTTGTGGGAAGCCTGGGTCAGTTCCTCGGAAAGGCGCTTGATCTCCTCGGGGTCATCACCCTCCATGGCCTTTTTCAGGGGCTCGATGGCGGCGGCCACCTTGGTTTGGGTCTCCTCGTCCACCTTGTCGCCCAGGTCCTTGATCGATTTTTCAGTAGAGTAGATCAGGCTGTCGGCCGTATTGCGGGCTTCCACCAGCTCTTTTTTCTTGCGGTCGTCTTCGGCGTGCAGCTCAGCTTCTTTTTCAGCAGCTTCGATTTCTTCCTTGGTGAGGCCGGATGAAGCGGTGATCTGGATGGACTGCTCCTTGCCGGTGGCCTGGTCTTTGGCCGAAACATTGACGATCCCGTTGGCATCGATATCGAAAGCCACCTCGACCTGGGGCACGCCCCGGGGGGCCGGCGGGATACCGACCAGTTCAGAGCGACCCAGGGTTTTATTGCCGGCCGCCATCTCGCGTTCGCCCTGGAGGACGTGGATGGAGACGGCGGGTTGATTGTCGGCCGCCGTAGAAAAGATCTGGCTTTTTTTAGTGGGAATCGTGGTGTTCTTGTCTATCAGCCGGGTCATCACGCCGCCCAGGGTCTCGATTCCCAGTGACAGCGGGGTAACATCCAGCAGGAGGACATCCTTGACGTCGCCGCCCAGAACACCGCCCTGGATGGCAGCGCCGAGCGCAACCACTTCGTCAGGATTGACACCCTTGTTGGGTTCCTTGCCGAATATCCGCTTGACCACATCCTGGACCGCCGGCATCCGGGTCATGCCGCCAACCAGGATCACTTCATCGATGTCACCGGCATTGAACCCGGCATCCTTGAGGGCCGTGCGGCAGGGGCCTTCCAGCTTGGATAAAAGATCATCTATCAGGGCTTCGAGTTTGGCCCGGGTAATCTTGATGTTCAAATGCTTGGGGCCGCTGGCATCGGCCGTAATAAACGGCAGATTGACCTCGGTTTCCATGGAGGTGGAAAGTTCCATCTTGGCCTTCTCAGCTGCCTCTTTCAGGCGCTGGAGGGCCATCTTGTCACCACGCAGGTCAATGCCCTGGTCCTTTGTGAACTCATCGGCCAGGTAGTCGATCAGGCGCAGATCGAAATCTTCGCCGCCCAGGTGGGTATCCCCATTGGTGGATTTTACCTCAAACACACCCTCACCGATCTCCAATACGGAGACATCAAAGGTGCCGCCGCCCAGGTCGAAAACCGCAATCTTCTCTTCGCTCTTCTTGTCCAGACCATAGGCCAGAGAGGCTGCGGTCGGTTCGTTGATAATCCGGAGGACATTCAACCCGGCAATCTTCCCGGCATCCTTGGTGGCCTGACGCTGGCTGTCATTAAAATAGGCCGGAACCGTCACGACGGCGTCGGTGATTTTCTCGCCCAGATACTCTTCCGCCGTTTTCTTGATATTGGACAGAATAAAGGATGAGATCTCAGCCGGGCTGTACTGCTTGCCCCGCAAGTTGATCCGGATGTCCCCATTTTTGGCTTCTTCAATCTTATAAGGCAGTATCTTGGTATCCGACTGGACTTCAGCGGAGCTGAACTTCCGGCCGATCAGCCGCTTGACACCAAACACGGTGTTTTCAGGATTGGTAATGGCCTGCCGTTTGGCGATTTGCCCAACCAGTCTTTCGTCACTGTCGGATACGGCCACAATTGACGGGGTCGTACGGCCGCCTTCCGGGTTGGTGATCACGTTGGCATCACCGCCTTCCATCACCGCCACGCATGAGTTGGTGGTGCCGAGATCGATTCCGATGATTTTACCCATCTGCTGTCCTCCTTGCCTTTCGGTATTGTGTGTATTTGTATACTGAATTAAATTCGGTTTATATCTGGCCGCCCCTATTCGGAGCCGGTCTTGGCAACCACCACCATGGAAGGGCGCAGCAGCCTGTCATGGATGGTGTAGCCTTTCTGCAGTTCTTTTATAACGGTATTGTCGGGATGCTCCTGCGACTCTTCCTGCATAACGGCCTGATGATAGGTCGGGTCGAAAGGATTCCCCACGGCATCCACCGCTTTTACGGCAAACTTCTCGAGCACTTTGAGGATCTCCTTGAGGGTCATATCGACGCCTTCGAGAATGCAGTTGACAGCATCTTCATGATCCGCGGAAGTGTCAACCGCGCGCTCGAGATTGTCAACCACCGGGAGAAGCTCCTTGACCAGGGCTTCGTTGGCATATTTTCTGAAATCAGTGGCCTCGCGATCATTGCGCTTCTTATAGTTTTCGAATTCCGCGGAAATACGCAGAAACCGATCGTAGTTCTCACCGGCTTCCTTCTCGGCAGCTTCCAACTTGGCCGCCAAATCCTGTTCGTCCTTGTGATCGGTCTTTTTCCAGGTCTTTTTTGAGGGGTGCTCTTCGGCCTCGGCGGCCGCCCCTTTTTCCGTATCGGCGTCTTTGGAATGGTCCTCGTAGGTTTTGATTTTTACGGCATCGGCCTCCTGCCTTGAATCACGCTTGTCGCTCATACGCCAGTTCAATCTCCCGTATCTGTTTAGAATCCGTACGCAAAAGTTTTGACAGAAAATAAGACGAGATGACCGGTTGTCAAGAAGTTAAACACAGGATTTGACACATTAAAGACAGGCCTGACGGGGCTGGTAAATGTCTCAAAATGAGGGCCTTTGAGACACTTTCAGGCAAGATGGTTGCGCACCCCCCCTCGAATCGATTCCACCAAACCCACCCTTCACGCAACCGGGACCTGACCACGACACAGACCGCATTACTTATCGCTGCTTCCTTCCGGACCTGACGAGGTTCGTAACCGTCTGTTGCGTGGCGGCCGGTCAGCTATCGAGTGGGCTCGGGGAGGTGATCCTCAGGGAGGAATTCAGCCCCGCATAAGCGGATTTCGGGTAAAGGGCACCGCTAACACCCCGCCTAGCGCAACCGGCAGAGAATATACGTCAAAGAACCATTTTTTCAAGTGAAAAAGATGTCTGATCCCGACATTTTAGCGGGTTTGATTTCTGTTGACTTCTTACAATCGCTGACATACCGTCGCAAACAACTGTTTTTAGAACCCATCTTAAAAACCCGGAGGACATCAGATGCCCATGAGACTGGCGGCCGCCGCCTTGACCCTCAGTATCCTCGTTTGTGCGGGGTGTGCGGCAATGGTGGCTGGTGCAGGTGCCGGAGCTGGCGTTTACACGTATGTGTCCGGTGATTTGAAACGGACCTATAACGCTCCGTTCGACAAGGCTGTGGCGGACAGTCTGGCCGCTCTGCAGGATCTGAAGATCGTCGTGCGGCATAAAACTTCCAGCGGTATTACCACCACCATCGCAGCTGAAAAATCAGATAAGACGCCTGTCACGGTCAGCATCACTATCCTGGGAACCAACCTGACCGAAGTGGCGGTGCGCACCGGCGTCGTCGGACTCTGGGATAAAAAAATTTCCGAGCTCATCCATGCCCACATCGCAAAACGGCTGCTCAAAAAAAGCTGATTCAAAACCGCTTCTTGAGTCGGTTGCCAAAGCCGCCGCCGAACACGCCATGTTTCAGCCCAGCACCCGGGTGCTGGCCGCTGTGTCCGGCGGACCGGATTCCGTCGCGCTCCTGCACTTGCTCGGCGAACTGGCCCCGCGAATGGACCTTACCCTGGGGGTCGCCCATCTAAACCACGTCCTGCGCCCGGAAGCGCAGGACGAGGCCGATTTTGTAGCGGCCCTCGCCCGGGACCTGGCCTTACCGTTTCATTGTACGGCTCAGGACGTGGCCGCCTACCAGGAACGCCACGGGCTCTCGCTCGAAGAAGCGGCCCGGGAAGTTCGGTATGCCTTTTATGAAAAGGTCGCCGCCTCCGCAGGTTACCACAAAGTGGCCCTCGGGCACCACCGCGACGACAATGCCGAAATGGTCCTGATGAACCTTTTGCGCGGATCGGGGCCCCTGGGACTTTCCGGAATCCCGCCGGTCAGAGGCAATCTGATCGTACGGCCGCTGATAAACCTTACCAGAGCGCAGATCATGGCCTATCTGCAGCAGGGACAGCTGGAATATGTGACCGATGTTTCCAACACCGACCTCCGTTTCACCCGTAACCGGGTCCGGCATGTTCTCCTGCCGCTGATCCGTGAGGAATTCAACCCCAACATTTTTGCAACGCTGCACCGCACCGCGACAATCATGGCGGATGAAAATGCCTGGAATGAGTCGCTGGCGGATTCGCTCTGGGACCGCATCCTGATCGCCGCCGACAACCGGCAACTGAGCCTCGACTTAAAGGTCCTGGCCGACATGCCCCGGGCGGCCGTCCGGCGCCTGCTGCGGCGCGCCATTTTTCAATTGGCCGGTAGTTTGCGGCGGATCACGCTTGACCATGTGGACCGGCTGAATGCGCTGATGAACAGGGCCGCGGACGCCCGGGTGGATTTGCCCGGCCTGATATCCGCAGTTAAACAGGCCGACCGCCTGGTTCTACGCGTCATGGACACCCCCCGCCAGCCGCTGGCGGCAGAGCACCCAACCGAGCCCTATGAATATGTCATCGCCCGGGGTCAACTTTCTGATTCGGACGGCTGCGATCAGGCTATTGCGGCTACCGGCGGAAAAGTGATCTTCACGCTGCACACCGGATCGCATACCCCAAAAGTGAGCACCGCTGGACAGTATACGGCCTTATTTGATATAGACCAGCTCAGCTTTCCGCTCAGGATCCGAAACTATCGCCCGGGCGATCATTTTAAACCCCTGGGGATGCGCGGTACAAAAAAATTGAAAAAGTTGTTCAATGAACGTAAAGTCCCCTTGCCTGAACGGGACCGGTGGCCGGTGTTGATCAGTGGCCCGGAGATACTCTGGATACTGGGCCACCAACGGTCGCAGACCGGCGCCCTGAGCCGGCAAACCCGGCAGGTTTTGGCAGTAAAATATGTTTTGCCAGACCCGAAATAATGCTTATTTTAGGGTTTATAACAATGGTGCCGGAAGACCGGGTTGCCGTGGACGAAGTATGAAACTTGATCTAAACCTCGAGGAGGAAACGACTTTTGAATCCTTTCTATAAAAACATGGCCTTGTGGATCGTTATCATCCTGATGATGCTCATGCTCTACAGCTTGTTCAATCCCCAGAACATTGCCGAAACCAGTATCAGCTACACCGACTTTCTGGCCATGGTAGAAGATGAACGGGTTACGGACGTCGTTATGCAGGGCCAGGAGCTCTATGTAACGGACATCAATAAAAAGCACTACAAGGTGTACACGCCCCAGGACAGCAACCTGATCGCCAATCTCCGGCAAAAAGGCGTGGTCATCAACGCGAAGCCACCCCGGGAAAATCCCTGGTACATGTCCATGCTGATTTCCTGGTTTCCAATCCTTATTCTCATCGGTGTGTGGGTCTTTTTCATGCGCCAGATGCAGTCCGGCGGCGGCAAATCCATGTCATTCGGCAAGAGCCGCGCCCGGCTGCTTTCGGATCAGCTGGCCAAGGTGACCTTTGAGGACGTAGCCGGAATTGACGAAGCCAAGGAAGAGCTCGGCGAGATCGTGGAATTTCTCAGCGAACCCAAAAAATTTACCCGCCTGGGCGGTCGCATTCCCAAAGGTGTTCTGCTCATGGGCTCGCCCGGTACCGGCAAAACCTTGCTGGCCCGGGCCATTGCCGGCGAGGCGGACGTGCCGTTCTTCAGCATCAGTGGTTCCGACTTCGTGGAAATGTTTGTGGGGGTCGGCGCTTCGCGGGTACGGGATCTTTTCGTCCAGGGGAAGAAAAACGCGCCCTGTATTATCTTCATCGATGAGATCGATGCCGTGGGCCGTCATCGCGGCGCCGGATTGGGCGGCGGACATGATGAACGGGAGCAGACCCTCAACCAGTTGCTCGTGGAAATGGATGGTTTCGAATCCAACGAGGGCGTCATCCTCATTTCGGCGACCAACCGCCCGGATGTCCTCGATCCGGCCCTGCTGCGTCCCGGCCGGTTCGACCGCCAGGTCGTCGTCCCCCTGCCGGACATCAAGGGCCGCGAAAAAATCCTGAAGGTCCACCTGAAAAAAAACCCTGTCGGCGAAGATGTAAAGCCGTTAATCCTGGCCAAAGGCACGCCCGGCTTTTCCGGGGCCGACCTTGAAAACCTGGTCAATGAGGCCGCCCTGCTGGCCGCCAAGCGCAGCAAGGAAAAAGTGGGCATGGAAGATCTTGAAGATGCCAAGGACAAGGTCTACATGGGGTTGGAGCGTAAATCCAAGGTTATCAAGGAAGAAGACCGCAAAACCACGGCCTACCACGAAGCGGGACACGCCCTGGTGGCTCGTTTTATGCCCAACACCGACCCGGTCAACAAAATCACGATCATCCCGCGCGGCCGGGCCGCCGGCATCACCTGGTTTCTCCCGGAAGAACGCGATTTCAAATATAAAGACCAGTTGGAAAGCGAATTGGCGGTTGCCTTTGGCGGACGGGTGGCCGAAGAGGTTGTGTTCAACCGGATAAGCACCGGGGCTTCCAATGACATCAAGCAGGCTACCGATCTCGCCCAGCAGATGGTGCGCACCTGGGGTATGAGCGAGGAGTTGGGCCCCATGTCCTACGCCAAAGGGGAGGAACAGGTTTTCCTGGGGCGTGAGATAGCCCAGCATCGCGACTATTCGGATGAAACCGCCCTGAAAATCGATACCGAAATCACCAAGCTGATCCACACCGCCTATGATCGGGCCAGGCAGGTCCTGGACGAAAATATGGACCTGCTGCACCAGCTGGCGGACTTGCTGCTCGAAAAGGAAACTGTGCTGGGCAATGAACTGGATGCCCTGATTCTTAAAAAACGGCCGGAGTTCGATTTCCCCTCCAAGCTCGACGACGATCTTGTCCCGGATAAAGAGAAGCAGAAAACGCAAACCCCGGCCGAAGATGAAAGCGCCGCGGCAGCTGCAGATGGACCGGAGGAAACGCCGGAGGAAACCCCGCCGGCCGATGCACCAGCTGCCGATGACAGCTCAGACGACAAGCCCGCAGAGTAAACCGTCATGCAGTCCTATACACTAAAATGGAACGGGCACAGCCTGGCGCTCGGTGCGCGCACCTGTATCATGGGAATCCTGAACACCACCCCGGACTCCTTTTCCGACGGCGGCCGGTTTTACAGCCGCGAAGATGCGTTGGCCCAGGGTGAAGAACTGGTTGCCGCCGGCGCCGACATTCTGGACATCGGCGGCGAATCGACGCGCCCCTTCTCGAAAGGCGTATCTGCGGAGGAGGAAATCCGCCGGGTCCTGCCGGTCATTGAAACGCTGGCGACCCGCATACCGGTACCCATCTCAATCGATACCACCAAAGCAGCCGTAGCCCAAAAAGCCGTTGATGCGGGGGCAGCCATCATAAACGATATCAGCGCTATGCGACAGGATCCTGCCATGGCGTCCGTGGCCGCCGCCTGCGGGGTGCCGGTTATCCTGATGCATATGCTCGGCACACCGCGCACCATGCAGGTTGACCCGACTTATGCCGATCTTTTCGGCGAAATTGGCGATTTTCTAGCCACTGCCATCAAAAAAGCCGTGAACAACGGCATTGCTCGGGAAATGCTCATCGCCGATCCGGGGATCGGATTCGGCAAGACTGTGGCGCACAACCTGTTGCTGGTTAAGCACATGGACAAATTCGCGAGCCTGGATGTGCCCTTGCTGATCGGGCCGTCCCGCAAGGCGTTCATCCGGACCATACTCAAGGGAGATGCGGACCGGGAAGTTACCCCAGATCTACCGGAGGTGGCTGTCGGTACCCAGACCGCCGTAGCAGCCGCCGTATTAAGCGGCGCCCATATTGTCAGGGTTCACGATGTGGCGGCCACCCGTGCGACCGTCACCCTGGCCGATGCTCTCCGGCAGGCCTAAAAAAGCGCCTTAACCGCACACACCAAAACAGCCATGCCAAGACAAGACAGGCCGTCGACAAATACGCGCAAGTATCTGCTCTGGTTTTTTCTGGGCATTGGTGCCGGCGGCGTGATTCTGGGAGCGCTGCGAGTTTTGCCCGGTATCCGTACCGGGGAAAAAGAAATTACCGCCGAACTTGTTTTGACCGGCCTGCCGGAAGGCCTTATCACCATGCGCCCGCCGGTAAAAGTCATCGGAGCCCGGGTGAGTGGGCCCGCCGCCTTGTTAGCCGGGCTCGCCGCGGGACAGGTAACCTGTACCTTGGACCTGGCCGGGCTGGCCCCGGGAATGACGTCGCTGCCCCTTGCAGCTGAAAATTTCGGGCTGCCACCGCAACTGCAGGTAACGGCAATCAAACCGCAGGCGGTCACCCTGCGGATAAAAGCCGCCGATCAGAAAACACTCCCGGTATACATCGCCATTGCCGGCAATCCGGCGGACGGTTACACGGTTATCGATACCTTTGCGGTACCTGCTAAAGTTACCGTCTCAGGACCCGAGAACCAGCTGAGCGGCATGGCTCGGGTCATGACCAGGCCGATCTTCATAGAAGGCATTACCGATTCTGCCAAACGGGAGACGGCCCTGGACCTGCCCCCCGGGGTACGCGTCATCGGTTTGGATAAAGCCCTGGTGGCCGACATCCGCGTTGGTGAAAAGACCGACCGCCCCACCTTTACCAAGATCCGGGTAATTGCCCGGGGCACCGGACATGCCGCCGTGTTTTCACCGCCTGATATTGCCCTGGACGTGGAAGGCCCGGCCAACACGCTGGCCCAGTTGAACCAAACCACCGACATAACCGCCTATGTGGATCTGCAAGGCATCAAACCGGGCGTGTATGTCAAACGGGCCTCCATCTCCTTGCCGCTGGGCATCACGCTGGTAAAAGCCAAACCGGAGCTGTTCACGGTATCGGTCAGAAAAAAAGTATCTGCGGCACCCCCGGCGGCAGGTGCCGGGACCCAACAATAGAACCCGGGCCAAGCGCCCACCGCTTGTACCGGAATAGTGCCCGCCTACAAATGGCAGGACCATCTGTGAGTAGGCTCTAACTATGAGAGGAGGAACCTGAAACATGCTGCTGGTAATCGATGTCGGCAATACCAACATTGTGCTGGGAATATTTCAAGATGGCGATCTCATCAAGGACTGGCGCGTGCGCACGGAGCACAACACAACTGAGGATGAATTCAATATCTTGATAACCAGCCTCTTTGCCGATGGAGAAATCGCCCGCGGAGATATCGACGAAACCATCATCTCCAGCGTCGTACCGCCCATGATCACAATTTTGGACTCATTTTGCACCCGCTATCTCGGTCATCGGCCGCAATGGGTAGATGCCCGGAGTTCCGGAATCATGCCGATCCTGTACAGCAATCCCATGGAAGTGGGCGCGGACCGCATCGTAAACGCTGTTGCCGCCTATGAAAAATATAAGCGTAGTTTGATTGTCATCGATTTCGGGACCGCCACGACCTTTGATGCCATCTCGGACCGGGGCGAATACCTGGGGGGCGCCATCAGCCCCGGTATCCATATAGCGGCCGAGGCCCTGTTCAGAAAAGCCTCGAAACTTCCCCGGGTAGAAATCTATGCCGCGCCGGAAAACGTGATCGGCAAGGACACGGCCGGCAGCATCAAGTCAGGTATGATCTTCGGCTACGCCGGGTTGGTTGACGGCATGGTAGACCGCATGGCAGCTGAAATGGGCGATTCGCCCACGGTGATTGCAACCGGCGGCCTGGCCCCCTTGATGCAGAATGTCACCCACAGCATCGCAGCGGTGGAGCCGCTCTTAACCCTCGAGGGGCTGCGCCTCATCCATGCAAAATCCAAAGCATAAGCCACGTTAGAGCCCATCTTTAAAAAGGGAGCTGGGTTCAAAAGGATGTTTCGAGAGGCGTTCTACGGAATTTATCTTAGAAAACCGCTCTAAAGGTGGGCGACCTTACGGTCACGGCGGTACTTCCCTTCCTCGGTGGTGGCCTGATCGATATCGAATATCTGACCGGAAAGATAGTCTTTGGTCTTGTAGCGCGTGATGGACATCAGCTTCTTCGTGATCTCACCCATCCGGGTGACCTGATCGACGATGGCCTTTACCCGTTTTAGGAGCGGGTTGTCTGCCTCGGTCTCCAGCATCAACAAATCCGAATGACCCGAGACCGCCTGCATAGGCTGATTCATTTCATGGCAAACCGCCCCGGCCAGTTCAATGACGCCTTGCAGCTTTTCGCGCTGCAGGCGCTCGAACTCGGAATGTTTCTGATCCCGCATATCGATAAAACTCTCAATCAGGCAGGCCTGCTCCCCGATGGTAACCGGAATCACCGATTTCAATACCGGGATCTCTTCGCCACTGGCTGTAATCAAGGCCCCTTCGAAATTTTCACGCGGCTGCCAGCCATGCATATGCGGGCCGTGTTCGGGCGGCAGCGGGCAGATGTATTTATGGTAATCGGTTCCCAGAAGGTGTTCGCGCGTACAGCCAATGATGTCCAGTGCTTTGGTATTGGCGTCGACGATGCGGTGGGACCCGGCATCCAGGATGACAATGCCGGTGGGGATGGAAAATAAAATGGCTTCAATTCGCGCTTTGCTCTCGCGCAGCACTTTCTCGGCTTTGATCCTTTCGTAGTGTTCGTTGCTCTCCAGGGCGTTGGCCGTATTGCGCATGACGATGGAGAGCAGATCCCGGGAAACATCGGGAATGGAGTCCGCCCGGTCTGAATAGAGCCCCACAAACATGCCCCGCACTCTGGAACTGGTGGCCACGATATGTAAAAGCAACTGGTCGGAATAATCCTGCGAGGCAATCACCACGCCTTTTTTTTCACGGATGGCCCAGGCCACAAGGCCCTTGTCGATCATGAATCCCATCTCACGCTCAATCCGGGCCACATTGTCAACCGGGTCGCAGTGGACCAGGGTAAAGTCGGAACTTTCCGGATCCACCAGGTAAAATGCCCGGGTTTTGAACTTCATCAGGTGGCGGACCCTTTTCTCAGCTTCCTGCAGTACCTGCAATGGGGTGGCCACCTTGTTGATCTGTTCCTGGAAATCCCCGATGGACAGCGCCATTTCCAGGGCATTCTGGATATAGCGCCGGTTCTCCTCCAGGTACTCCACCCGGGCTTCATATCTGCTGATTTTATTTTCGCTGGTCATAACCGATCCATCATATTGAATGCTTCGAGCAGCAAGCTGCGTAAAATGGGCGCGCTGTAGCGGGTTAAAACAATCCGCCGGCCGAATGCCGGGCCGATCAGCTGTTCCCGATAAATAGTGATTCCAGGGGCGCAAACTGGTGCATGGCCTGCTCGATGATTCCTTTAAAACTGGCCGGCGGCAGCCCATACTGCTCCCAGGCCTCCTCATCAAAACCAGCCAGACGGCACTCCCCGCTGCTGCCCAGCCCCAGGCTGTTGGCCATGATATCCGCCATGTGCACGATGGTGGCTTTTACCGGATCCTTGGCCCGCAGGGGGCGATGGTGATAATAGATATTGCTCTCGAGTGACAGCGGCAACTTCCATTTTTCCAACAGGTACTTGCCGATACGCGCATGGTCCCAGCCCAGGATCTCTTTTTCCGCCTCCATCAGGAGACGGTCCTGAGTTCGGTTCAGAGACAGGATAATCCTGGCCTGGTCCGGAAAATATTTATAAATAATCAATCGACCGATGTCGTGCAGTAGCCCTGAAATGAACAACTGCTCGGTTTGCTGTATATTTTTATGCGCCGCCATCACCCTGGAAAGAATCCCGCAGGCCAGGCTGTGCCGGATAAACGCATTCATACTGATGATCCCTTTGGGGATATTGTTAAATATCTGCATGGTGCTGATCCCCAGCGCCAGGCTGGTAATCTCCTTTGACCCGATCAGGGTCACGGCCCGCGTAATGCTGTCAATACGGGAAGGAAATCCATAAAAGGCCGAATTCACCACCCGAAGCAGCAGGGCGGCAATGCTGGGGCTTTTATTCACGATGCGGGCAATGTCCTGGGCCGAGGCGAGTGGTGCCGCGATAACCTCGTTCAGTTCATAAATTATGGAGGGAATTTCCGGCAGCTTGATATCGGTCAGATCGATGGTCTTGCGCACATCCGCATTCTTCATTTTGGGACTGGTTTCGGCGTCAGCTGCTACGGTCGGCGGTACGCCTTCCAGAAGGTCCCGCCGACTGCGATGCTCAATGGAAAGCCAGAACAGCTCCTTCAGGGCCGGGTGATCGCGATCCACGTGCTGATACTGCTGCTCCATCAGGGCGGTGACCTGCTTGAACGTCCCGGGGTTGACATCTATGTCCGGTCCTTCATCCTTCTCCAGGTCGCCTTCGACCATCACCTCGGTAACCCCCCAGATCTTGAAAATCCTCTGGTGTTCGGGTTTCAGCTGCATCCCCTTGGACAGCAGCAGTCGCGAGGAGACATCCCGGACATCCTCGCATAACACGAGGCCTTCAGTTAGTTTGTCTACGTGCACGAGTCCCATGGTGAATACTGTAGTGGTCCAGTAAAAACGGACACGGTTTTAAGCAGCATTGTTTAATTGTTCTTTTTCATAATTAATCGGGCTGAGATATCCCAGCGTCGAATGTAGCCGCATCGCATTGTAGAAGCCGATGTA
>Ga0209783_1000197_pt1 | contig 15138 bp, 20 predicted proteins | sample WorMetfiPIANOSA1_FD_187395 | JGI IMG/M metagenome (GOLD analysis project Ga0209783, IMG submission 187395) | Marine gutless worms symbiont microbial communities from Max Planck institute for Marine Microbiology, Germany - Olavius filocauda... | ecosystem: Host-associated > Annelida > Digestive... | reverse complement strand
TAACACCTGACAGAGAATCACGACGGCCGAGAATTCTCCAGCCGTTTCGCAGAACTCTCCCAGGGGGGAGAAGGGAACAAAAGCCCCTCGCCCCGGCGGGGAGAGGGGTTGGGGTGAGGGGGATGCGGTATATGCTCGTGTTTTCGTCGAACAAGCGGGGAGGGATGCCATACGGCGCGGTATCGGATTCTGGGCATTGCAGGGGCCGGGCTGGCTGCTGCTGGTTTATCTGATCTACGCGCAGGGTATTCCGGCCTTCGACTACGACCTGGGCGTTGCCATGGGCACCCAGGAGCCGGCGGAGGCGATCACCGAGGTGGGGGCGGCCTTCTGGTGGGGCTTTGCCGTCGGCGACCTGGTCGTCTACATCCCGCTGCTGGGCCTCGGCCTGATCGGCGCCTTGATCGGGGCGCATTGGGTGCGGGTGGCGGTGCCGGCGGCGCTGGGCATCACGGTCTATTGGCCGCTGGTCTGCCTGGCCGCGGTCGTCGACGCGCGCGGCGCGCCGGGCTGGACGCTGGCGGGCGAGGCGGCCTACTGGATCGTCCTGCCGCCGATTGCGCTGTGGGCCGCATGGGGTCTGCTGGCGCTGGTCCGGGCCGGCGGGGGCGGGTCGCGACAGGCTTGATGCATCAGCCGGAATGCCTATCCTGGGGGCATGGAGGATGGACCCGGCGCATACAGGGTTAACGCCCTGACGCGGCTCTTGAGCGCTCAGCGTGCCGCCCTTTTGGAGGTCGAGACGGCCCTGAAGGCGGCCGCCCTGCCGCCGCTTGCCTGGTGCGAGGCCCTGTTGACGCTGCAGCGTGTCGGCCGGGCGGGCATCCGGCCCCACGCGATGGAGGCGAACCTCCTTATGGCGCGGGACGACCCGGCGCAGCTTCTGGCGAGCCTGGAAGCGGAGGGCTATCTGGAGTGGCGGCACAGGGGCAGCGGCGGCCGGATCCTGGTGATCACGCCCGCGGGCCGGGCGATCCTCAAACGGATCTGGCCGGTTTATGACACCGCCCTGCAAGGCGCCGTTGGCGCCCATATGACGGTCGCGCAAGCTGCGGCGCTGTCAGAGGTTTTGGGACCGCTGATGGTGGCGCCGGTCGATTGAGGCCGGCGCGTCCGGTCGGAGCGCGTCAGAACCCGATGAGGTCGTTCGGGAAAGGATCGACCGGATCGACCTCGAAGGTCAGGATCCCATCGGCCACGATCGGCGCGGCGTCGACCAGACGCCGCACTTCTTCGGCATCGGCGCAGTTCATCAGCACCACCAGTCCGGGTTCGTCCCCCGTCTTCCACAGCCATTGCTGGATGATCCCTTTGCGGACCAGTTCCCAGCTCTGGTGATCCTGCTCGTCGCGGATATACGCAATGAACCGCTCGCGCGTGACGCCCGGTCTCAGGCGGCTGTTCAAGATGAACTGCATGGTCTTCTCCGTCCCTGTCCCGCTTTTCAGTGCTGCCCCGTCGGCGACCCGTCGGGCAGTGATACACAATACACTATCTCAGTTTTGCGACAGCCGGGGCCGGGACGCGCGATCTCCCCGTCAGGCGTCATGCCCAAGCATCGCGTTCCGTTGGTCCTGCCAGGAGGAACGCACGCATGACGACCGATCACCTGATATCCATCGACCGACTTTGGCTTTCCATCGGCACGCCCGCGTGCCCGACCGTGATCGATACGCGCACCGACGAGGATTATGCCGCCGACCCGCGGCTGATCCCGGGCGCGGTCAGGCGCCCGGGGCTTGAGGCCACCGCCTGGGCCGGCGCCTTCGCGGGCCGGGACGCGGTCGTCTCCTGCGAGCGCGGCCTGAAGATCAGCCAGGGCGCGGTCGCCTGGCTGCGCCATGCCGGGGCCGCCGCACGGGCGCTGACAGGCGGTTTCCAGGCCTGGCGGGCCGCCGGCCTGCCGCTGGTACCGGAAGACCGGTTGCCGCCGCGCGACGCGGCCGGCCGCACGGTCTGGGTGGCCGGGGCGGGCCCCGGCGCGGAAAAAGTCTGCTGTCCCTGGCTGATCCGTCGTTTTGTCGATCCTGACGCGGTTTTCCTGTTCGTCGAGGCGTCGCAGGTGGCGGCGGTGGCGGACCGCTTCGGCGCGACGCCGTTCGGCGCCGAAGGCGCGACTTTCGCGGATCTGACGAACCGTTTCGGCCTTGCGACCGGGGCGCTCGCCAGGCTGGCCGCGATCGTCGGCGGTGCGGCGCCCGAAGCCGCAGGCCTGCGCGCCGCGGCCCTGGGGCTCGATGGTTCGGGCATGGACGACCCGGCCGGGCTTGAGGCGGGCATGACCCTGTGCGATGCCTTCTACCGCTGGTGCCGGGTTGCGGCGGAGGGGGCCTTGGGATGACGGACCAAGTCGAGGGGTCGGAAATACACCTGGGCGCGGACGGACGCGCCTGGCCCGGCTTCGGCGAGGCAATGGCGGTGTGGGCCCGGATCGCGCTGTTGAGCTTCGGCGGGCCGGCCGGCCAGATCGCGGTGATGCACCGCATCCTGGTGGAAGAGAAACGCTGGCTGGGCGACGCGCGGTTCCTGCATGCGCTCAATTTCTGCATGCTGTTGCCGGGGCCGGAGGCGCAGCAGCTTGCGGTCTATGTGGGCTGGCTGATGCACCGCACCGCCGGCGGCGTCGTCGCCGGGGTGTTCTTCGTGGCGCCCGGCATGGTCGCGATCATGGCGCTGAGCGTGGTCTATGCGCTCTACGGCGAGGTGGGCTTTGTCTCCGCGCTGTTCTTCGGGCTGAAGGCGGCGGTGCTGGCGATCGTGCTGCAGGCGGTGGTGCGGATCGGGGCGCGGGCCCTGAAGAACGCCGTCATGATCGGGCTTGCCGGCGTCTCGTTTGTGGCGATCTTCTTTTTCGACGCGCCGTTCCCGGCGATCGTCGTGGCGGCCGGTCTGATCGGCTGGCTGGGCGGACGGTCCGGCCTGACGGCGTTCAGGGCCGGCGGCGGGCACGGCGGCGGCGGTGCGCCGGTCGGCGACGCGCACACGATCCTGAGCGAAGGCGCGCCCGAGGCTGCACGGTCGGGCCGCCGGGGGGCGCTGTGGACCGGCCTGGTGCTGGCGGTGCTGCGGCTGGGTCCGACGGCTTTCCTGCTCGCGGCGCTGGGCCCCGACCACGTCTTCAGCACCATCGCGACCTTCTTCAGCCGGATGGCGGTGGTGACCTTCGGCGGCGCCTATGCGGTCCTGGCCTATGTGGCCCAGGCCGGCGTGGAGGCCTATGGCTGGCTGGCGCCGGGCGAGATGCTGGACGGGCTGGGGCTTGCGGAAACCACGCCCGGGCCCTTGATCATGGTGACCCAGTTCGTCGGCTTCATGGGCGCCTATCGCGATCCCGGCGCCTTGCCCCCGCTGACCGCGGGCGTCCTGGGCGGGCTGATCACCACCTGGGTCACCTTCACGCCGTGTTTCCTGTGGATCTTCCTGGGCGCGCCGCATATCGAGCGGTTACGCGGCAACCGGGCGCTGTCGGCCGCGCTTACCGCGATCACCGCGGCGGTGGTCGGCGTGATTCTGAACCTGGCCGTCTGGTTCGCGCTGCACGCGGTGTTCCGTCAGTTGGGCAGCTTCGAGGGCTTCGGCCTGCAGGTGGCGGTGCCGCGGCTCGCCTCGGTCGATCCGGCCGCGGCGCTGCTGGCCGTCGCGGCGCTGGCGGCGGTGTTCCGTTTCAAGGTCGGCGTGATTCCACTGCTGGCCGTTGCGGCGGGGTGTGGGCTGGCGCTGTGGGCGGCGGGGCTGGTGGTGGTGTGACGGCAGTGTCCCCTCTCCCCGTGGGGAGAAGGGAATCGAATGGAGCGGTATATGTCTCTGGAGCGCCTGCCGAATTCCTCGCCAGGTCGCGCCGCTCCGGCCTCATATTCGCCGTTCACACCATCGAGAAACCAGCAATCTACTACATCTTGCGGCAAGAAATCACTGAAGTACTACGGATAGTGTAGATTTCTTCTGATGATCGGATTATGCTCACTTTTCGCTAAGAATGTGGTCATAGAATGAACACATTCCGGGAGGTACTTGGGGACCGCGATGCGTGAACCTCCAAACAGGCGACTTCCTTTTGCCCGGAATTGCCGCCATCATCCATTAGCCAGTCTGCATGGCCTGGGTGGGAGGCGTGTCGCATCATGGTGTCGGAATCGGATGTCGGTCCGTTTGATGGACCGAAGGAGTCGAGTGAAACCGAAGATGTGATCGAACTTGATCCGGTCGTAATGCCCCCTGAAGGGCCCGACCGACCGATCAAATCGAAGGGAAAACCGGGTGGTTCGAGAGAGCCTCTGGAGATTTATAGCTTTGTTTCTTTTATCAATGGCGAATAGCCGCGACCTTGTAGGAGCACAAAAATGGGAAAGTCTCGCTTTCAGGTCGAAGTGACGGACGATCAGAACGCGCTTCTTGACCACTTGATTGAGGATGCAGGCCTTGCTGGCAAACGCGACCTTTTCAACAACGCTCTGTCGATCCTTTATTGGGCCGTCGAGCGATCGAAAGAGGGACGCGCGATTGCCTCCGTCGCTCCGGACGGCCAAAGCCTGCGCGAATTGGAAATGCCCGCTCTGCTGACGCTGCGCGAGAAGTTTCGCCGACAGTCGCTGGAACGGCAGAAAAAGGATAAGGGCCACATCACTGCAGCCTAATCGCCAGTACGCGGCGGGCAATGAACGACAAGGCGGACAACGGAGGTCCCGAACGACCCAAGCAGCAGAGCTTTGTCGATAAAGTCGACGACAACGCAGGAAACGGGGACCCGCTTCAGCCCCCGGTGCAGATCGTCCAGAACTTCACGATCCAGCTCATTGTCCTCCCCGAAGGGCCGGAGCGAAGCATAGCCTCGCCGCACCCAACCATTCACGACCCCACGTCCCGCAAACCCCTGGAATTCATGGCGGCTTTTCTCGCGGGAGCCGTTGTCCTGACCGTGCTTGCGGTTTGGGTCGGGCAATGGCCCAAATGGGTCGCGGTCGTGTTCGGGACGTCCGTTTCGGGCCTGTTCCTTTGGCTGATGCGGGCGCGCAGCCTTGTCTTCCAGCTTGGCGGGTGTCTAGTGACTTTGATCACCCTGACCGTCGCTTGGGTCGGTGCGCCTCGGCTTGCGGCGGTTTGTCAATTGGATGACGATCATGCTGCCGCAAATGCCTCGCCAACCGTCATCGCCGAGCTGTGCTCCAACCCGGACACGCGCGACCTGCTAGTCCTGGTTGCCGATCTAAAGAGGCCTTCGGTTGAGGCATACGTTGCGGTATCGGTTTTTGTCCTGCTTCTTGCGATTCTGATCGTTCTGATTCCGCGATATACCGACAAACACTGACGCCGCCGCACCCAATCGTTGGGCGCGACGGTGCCAAGTTCGGTCGGGTGACCGCAAGGAGTGAAATGCGCGCGCGGTCGCCGGCGACCTCACGCAAACAGCATGCCTTCGATGTTCTCGACCAGGAACGCCGCGCCCACGCCCAGAGCGACCGCGCCGGCCAGCCGCGGCTTGAGCGCCGACGGATCGGCCGCGCGCCAGACGCCGCGCGTCAGCCACATGGCGCCCGCCGCGATGGCGTACTGGATGGCGGCAAAGCCGATCAGATAGGCGCCCAGCGGCGTCGGTTCCGCGCCGACGATGCCGGCGCCGTAGGCCCAGCCGTGGAAGATGCCGGCCACCGCGAAGATCCCAAGGTAGGCCGAGGCCGGAAACGTGCGGCCCGACAACACCATGCCGCCGACCAGCACCACCGAAGCGGTGATGACGATCTCGGCCAGGGGCAGGGCGACGCCGGCGATGAACAGCAGGCAGCCGACGACGGTGGCGGCGACGAAGACCAGCGGCGAAAGCAGTCGCCGGGGCGTGAATGCCGCGGCAAGGCCCACGGCCACGACGAAGGCCAGATGGTCGACCCCGATGATCGGATGGCCGAAGCCCGACAACAGGCCGGCGGTCAGCGTGTCCGGCACGCCCCCGCCCATGACGTGGTGGGCCAGCGCCGGTTCGGCGGCGCCCAGGGTGCCGGCGGCAAGAACTGATGCAACGGTCTTCTTCATGAAATCCCCCTCATCGTCACACCCGACGATGTGTCAAAAGCGTTTCGTCCGACGGCGGCAGGTCTCCTGGCTTGCGGGTCGCCGCTTCACCCGGCCTTCCCAGCCGTGCGCGCAATGCGCGCGGGCCAGTGGCATAATCGGGTGTCGCTCGCCGCACACAGTTGCGGGGGCAGCTACGGATTTGGTCCCTGTTGGGTACGCCGCACCGTATTCCCATTTCATCCGCCGTTGCTGTCGCGCCGACGGAACCACCGCCGACAGGGTAGACGAATTGGCGGGACTTGTACAAACGGACTATGCGCGGGCGCGGCTTGTTACAGCGTCCGGACGCCGATATCGTCGCGGAGGATCTGGTGAGGAAACCCACGATGCCGAACGGCGACGACCGCGACATCGAACTGCTGAGACGCGCCGTCGCGTTGGCCGATGCAGCTCGCGCGCGCGGCGACCATCCGTTCGGCGCGCTGCTGGCCGACGGCGACGGCACGGTCCTGATTGAGGCGATGAATACCTGCGGCACCGTCGGCGACCGCACCGGACATGCCGAACGCAACCTGATGACCGAGGCTTCGCTGAAATACGATCCGGCGTTCCTGGCCACCTGCACCATGTTTACCAGCGCCGAACCCTGCGTGATGTGCGCCGGCGCCGTCTACTGGGCGGGCGTCGGCCGGGTCGTGTTCGGGCTGAGCGAACGGCGGCTCAAGGCCCTGATCGGCCCCGACCCGGAAAACCTCACCATGGATCTGCCCTGCCGCACGGTGTTCCGGGCCGGACAGCGAAAGGTGGAGGTTGTCGGGCCGTTGCTGGAGGAGGCAGCGGCCCGCGTGCATGACGGGTTCTGGAGCGGGCTTTCAGGCTGATAACAGACCGTACGGTCTAATTCGCCGGCATCAGCCCAGGATCGCCAGGAACGGTCGCCCCTGTGCCGCCTGCACCAGCGTGAACGCGACGAAGCCGCAGAAAGCCGCTGCGAAGGCAAAGACCGCGAAGCGGCCCGTGCGCCGCGGCAATGTTCCGGCCGCGACGAAACCGAAGGCCGGCACGAAGTGCAGCGCGTGGGTTGCGAAGAAATGCGCCACCCGCAGGTCGCCGCCGTCGCCGACCGCGTGTCCGGTTGTGCCGGCGGCCATGTAGCCGGCGACCGGGACGGTCAGCAGGAAGGTCAGCACCAGCCCCGCCGCGACGGACAGCCGGAAGACCGGGTCCAGCCGGCTTTCCCGGTGGCGCCAGATCAGCACGCCATAGACCAGCGTCGCCGACGTGAGATAGATGGCAAGCAGGCCCATCAGCGGATAAAGCGTGGCCAATGCAGGCGTCGACACGTTGAAATGGGAGGCGACGCCGTTCGCCGCGGCGCCGCCGATCCAGGCCATCTCGGCCGCGACGCAGAACACCACGGCCGCGGCATAGACCCGGTACCACCGCGACTTCGAGCCGCCGGGCGGCAGCCAGCCTGCGAACCAGGCCAGCGTGGCCAGGTAGACGGTCAGGGAGAGGGAGAACTTGAGCGGCTTGACCCAGACATTGACGTCCATCAGCGTGCGGTCGTCCAGGGCCAGTGCCGCCAGCGCCGGCAGGGACAAGAGCGCCAGCACCAGCGCGGCGCCCGCAAACAGCGGTTCCCGGCGGAACAGCTCCCGGAAAGCCCGGGGCAGGGCTGGCAGTGCGGTGTCGTCGGCGGCGGCGAGGGACATGGCGTGTCTCCGGTGTCGTTCCGTAGCTGTCAGGCGCGTTGCGCGGCGCGCGCCGCCACGCGGCTTGCGCGGATTGCGATGAAGGCGAGAAACCCGATGGGGCCGAAGAGGAAGGTCAGGGCCAGGCAGGGCAGGACCAGCAGGAAGGGGATGCCTTCGGCGCGGCCGGTCCGCACCTCCCAGGCGCCGATCAGAAGATCGAAGGCGAGGTAATGGACCCAGCCGGCCAGCACGATTTCGGGGCGGGTGAACAGCGCCATCACGTTGGCCAGGGTGTCGAAACCGCCTTGCGCACCGCTCCAGAAGGTCAGGATCAGGGCCGCATAGCCGATTGACAGCAGGGCGGGGATGGCAAAACCAGCGATCCGGTCGGCCCAGACCGGCAGCCGGGGAGAAGCGGCCAGCACCAGCCAGCCGGCAAGCGCCGTGGTGTTGGCGGCTTGAAACAGCGCGTCCGGGTTCATCGTCTCCAATTCCCTTTTGTTTTCCGCGACTCTAATCTTGACAGTGTCAGGATCGATTTGTAGACGGTCATCTTGACGCTGTCAAGTTTGATCGTTATGGCAGGATCATGACCAGAGATACGAAACCGCGGCCGCGCGCGGATCACGGGCACCGCTATCACCATGGCGCGCTGCGGGATGCCCTGCTGAAGGCCGCAGAGCGTGAGCTGGCCGAAAAGGGGATCGAGGGGTTTTCCCTGCGCGGTGTTGCGAAACGCGCGGGCGTCAGCCACGCCGCGCCGGCGCACCACTTCAAGGACACCGGCGCGTTGCTGACGGCACTGGCCGCCAAGGGCTTCCGCCGCTTCGTTGCCGTCCAGGCGTCCCGGCAGGAACGGGCCGAACAGGACGGCCTTTCCCAGATGGTTGCGGCGGGCCTGGGCTACGTGGAGTTCGCGACGGCGAACCCCGCCCTATTCCGGCTAATGTTCTCGTCGCGCCGTCCGGACCATGACGATCCGGCGCTGGCGGCCGCCGCACGCGCCGCCTTCGACCATCTGGTCGCGAACGTGGCGCGCCTGCGCGGCGCCGACCCCTGGGCCGACCCTTCGGTCATGCTGGACGTGATGGCGGCCTGGGCGATCGTGCACGGCCTGGGCGACCTGTTGAACGCCGGTCGCCTGAAACACCTGCAGGGCATGAGCAAGGCGAAGCGCGAGGCCGCGGTCGCGGAGATCATCTGCCGGACGATGGCGGGGTCAAAGGCGGGTCCGCGGTGAAAGCGCCGCCCGGCACGATCGACCCTGATGACCCGCGCGGTCCGGGGCGCTAGGGTGCGCGCAGCAATTCGACGTCGGATAATCGCCCAATGCACGCGCTCACCTTCACCATCCGCAACGTCAACATCGACCCGCCGGGGCTGGAGATCGACGACTTCCGGCAGGTGCTGGTCAATATCGACGGCGAAGTGGAGATCGTCATCGACGGCACGGCGGTCTTCGCCGAGGAGATCAACTTCCCCGAGCTCTGGCACGCGCTGAATGCGTGGAAGGGGGGCGGCTATGAAGGCGATTTCAGCTTCGACAGCATGGATTTCGAGGAGACGGGCATCGTCCGGTTCGAACGCAGTGGCGACGGATACCTCTTCGCTTCGTGCTTTGGGAAATCGAGGCCCGAGGCCGTTCTGGAACCGGAAGCGGTCGACGCCTTCGTCACGCAGTTCGATACCGTCTGCACCGGGATTCTGAGCGGGGAACTGGGCCTGGATCTGGGCGCCCTGTCTTAGGGCATCACCCGCGCCCGCGCGGTCGACAGGCATACGACCGGCATCGTACCCTTGCGGCCACCATGGCCAAGATCCTCTCACTGCCGGACGACGTCAGCTTCGACGTCCCGGCCGGGGAAACGCTGCTGGAGGCGGCGCTAAGGTCCGACGTGCCGATGGCGCACGCCTGCGGCGGGCGGGCGAAATGTTCGACCTGCCGGGTCTGGGTGCTGGACGGCCTGGACGGCTGCCATCCGCGGTCGGACCGGGAGAAGGCGCTGGCCGACCGGCTGCATCTGGACGACGAGATCCGGCTGGCCTGCCAGTTGCGGCCCGAAGGCGACCTCAGGCTGCGCCGGCTGGTTCTGGACGAGACCGACCTGGTGCTCACCAGCCAGCTTGACCGGTCGGCCGAGACTCGGTCGGGCCAGGCGCGCGACATCGTGGTGTTCTTCAGCGACGTCACGGGCTTCACGTCGATTTCTGAAGCGCTGTTACCGTATGACGTGATGTATCTGCTGAACCGCTACTTCGCCCAGGCCGGGCAGATCGTCGAGGCGAACGGCGGCTACGTGGACAAGTTCGTCGGCGACGGCATGCTGGCTATCTTCGGCATCGACGAAAAACCCGATGCGCCGGTGCGGGCCGTGAACGCCGCGTTACAGACGTTGCACGCGGTCGACCGGATGAAGCCCTTTCTGTCCTCCATGTACGGCGTGGAGTTCGACGTCCGGATCGGCCTGCATCGGGGCGAGGCGGTGATCGGTTCGGTCGGCTCGCCGGGCAGCGAACGGCTCACCGCGATCGGCGACGTGGTCAATGTGGCAAGCCGGGTGGAAGCGGCGAACAAGGAAGCGGGCACCCGGCTGTTGATCAGCGAGGCCCTGCAGACGGAGGTCGAGAGCCAGGTGGAGGTCGCGGACTTCGTTCGCGTGCGGCTGCCAGGCACCAGCGAGCGGATTACGCTTTACGAGGTCGCGCGCCTGACGCCCGGGCGGACACGGCGGTGAATGCGGTAGAGGTGCGCGAGACGATGCGCTTCGCCGGCAAGGATTGGTTGCGGGTCTGCGCCGCGGACGCGCTGGCCGACGGCGAACGCCGGGTACTGGAATTCGAGCCCTGTTACCTGGTACTTGTCCGGCGGGGCGACACCTACATTGCCTTCAACAACGCCTGCCCGCATCTGCACCTGCCGCTTTTCGACGTGCGCGACGCGCCGGCCGGTGCGGAGTCGAAAGCCCCGCCGGCCAGCACCTTCACCGACGATCTGGGTCTGGTCTGCCGGTGGCACCAGAGCTGTTTCGACCTGCAGACCGGCGAAATCCGCACCTGGTGCCAGAATCTGGACGAAAACGGGATCTCCGCGGCTATGCCGCACCTGGGCGATCTGTCCAAGAACCGCAGCAGCCTGCAGGTCTTTCCCTGCCGGGTCCAGGACGGGCACGTGTGGATCTCGTTCGATTAGGGGAACCCGGCCGATGGCACCGGAACCCCCTCATCCGGCCCTTCGGGCCACCTTCTCCCCCCAGGGGAGAAGGGACCAAAAGCCCCTCTCCCTGGAGGGAGAGGGGTTGGGGTGAGGGTGTTACGATAGTCCGAAGAGGAGACATCCCATGCTTGAGGTCAAAGGCGGATGCGCCTGCGGGGCGGTGCGGTACGCAACCGAAGCCGTGCCCAAATTCGCAGTCCAGTGCCGCGCCTGCCAGCGTTCCAGCGGCACCGGCCATGCATCCCAGGTGATGGTGCCCACCGAAGGCTTCGAGGTTTCCGGCGAGATCCGGTTCTACGAGCAGCCGCCGCCAGCGGCAACACCATCGCCCGCGGCTTCTGCCCGGTCTGCGGCAGCCCGCTGTTCAATACCATGTCGGGTTATCCCAACGTGCGCGGCGTGCATGTGGGCAGTCTGGACGACCCCAGCGGCTTCAAGCCGCAGAAGGCGGTCTGGCATGCCGAGGCCCAGCCCTGGGACTTCCTCGACCCGGACGTGCCGACAAGCTGAGGCGGAGGCGTCCGCTGTCAGCGGCTCGCGGGCGGCTTCCGTTCGCACGGAGCCGTCCCGTCGCTGAACTCAAGAACGCACGCTTCGCTCAGGAGCGTCCGCAGCGCCGATCGCCCGCGATGCAGCAGGACGCGGGAGTTTGCCTCGGATATGGCCAAGCGGTCCGCAACCTCAGCATGGGTGAGGCCGAAGAGATCGTGTAAAGCGACGACCCGGCGTTGCGCCTGTGGCAGGCGATCGATGTATTCGGCAATGCAGACATCCATCTCGGATTTGAGCAGCGCATCCTGTGGGTTGGGGCTCTCGTCGATCGAGGCGCGAGACACCAAGTCGTCGGACGTTGATTCGCTCAGGCGCGCTGCCTTGCGTCCGGCGTCGCGGGCCGCGTTGACCGCGATTGCGGCAAGCCACGCCCTGGTTTTTGCGGGTGAGCGCGGCCCGCCACGGGACACCGCTTTGACGAACGTTTCCTGAACGAGGTCCTGGGCGAGCCCGGCATCGCCGCTGAGCCGGCACAACAGGCGGTACAGCCAGGGGCGATGCCGAGTGAAGGTTTCGGTTGGCTCGGGCATGGGTTCAATCGGCGCAAGGGCAGCCTGATAAGTCTGCCCTTTGCTCGCGCCGCGTTTCGTCCTTGATGACCTCGCGCACGTATCCTCTGGTTCCGGCCGCGGCACCGCGATTCACCGTCAGACCCACCTCCGCGGCCTCCAGCGCCTCAGTTGCCGTGACGCCCGCCTCCATCGCGCTTCTCCAATGGTGCTCCAGGCAAGGTCGACAATTAACGGCCGCTGCGGCGCCGATGGCAATCAGTTCTTTGGTGTGTTCGTTCATGGGATCCACTCCTTCGAAAAAAGATCTCATGGATAGAGACGAATCCTGGCGCGAAAGCGTTACAGACGGGGTGTCATGCCCGGTGCTTCGTGGGTCGGCAGCCCGCCAAGGTCCGCGGGGGCGTCCACGGCCGGGACATGAGCGGATCCTGCGGTGAAACAAGAGGGTTCCGGTGCCGGAGGATCCGATCCACCGCCCAGGTGATGGTGCCCACCGAAAGCGTCGAGGTCACCGGCGTGGCGCCCGAATTGATCCGCGTCATTGGCGTGCGCGCGGCGTTGCGGCACAAACGGTGCCTTCTGCTCAGATCGATCCCGGGAGGGATTAGATGGCGTCGACAGCCCCGCACCCGCAGCCGCAGAAAGGCTTTCGCCTCCGGCCCTTCGTCACCGGCCTTGCGGCGGCCGCGTTCCTTGCCCTGTTCACCAGCGGCGCAATCCTGTTCGTCGCGCCCTCGGGTCGGGTGGCGCGCGAACTGGACTGGACCCTGTTGGGGATCTCCCGCGGCGGCTGGGAAGAGATCCATGTCGCCTTTACGGTGGTGTTCGTCGTGGTGATGGCGTTTCACCTGACCATCAACTGGATGGGTTTCCGAACCGACATGCTGGGCCGATCCAGACGGCATCCCGCGCTGAGGCCGGAGTTCCTGGCCGCGGTTCTGCTGGCGGTGCCGCTGGGCGCCGCCGCCGCGCTGGACCTGCCGCCGGCACGGCAATTGATGTCGGTGCACGAATACCTGCGCGATTCCCTGTGGGACGGGGCCGCGGTCCACACCGACGACGGCGAGACCCATGCGCCCGGCGCCGGACGCGGCCAGGGCGGCGGCCAGGGCCGCAACCGCAGCGCCGAATAGGCCCGCGGCCGCCATCCAGGCGATGCCGTGATCATTCCGGGGTATAATTCCGGGCGCTAATGCGCCACAGTGTCGGCTTTGATCGGTGGCCGTCAGGCTGCGCAATTGGTTCGAGTATTGATGAAAAGAGCAGAATTTGCCGAAGGAGAGGGGCGTTGGGCCGTGGCTTCCAGCGTCCAGGCACGTTCCATCCTGCTTTACTGCGCCGGCGTATTCTTCCTGACGCTGCAGGACGCCGCGGCCAAGTGGCTGACCCAGCATTATCCGGTCAACGAGATCGTCTTCCTGCGCGCCTGCTTTGCGCTGATCGTGATTGCCGCGTTCGTCGCTGCGAAACGCAACGTCGGCAGCCTCAAGACCGCAAGGCTGGGACAGCAGATCCTGCGCGGCGTCCTGATCGCGGCGACGGTTTATTTGTCGATCCTGGGACTGGAGGTCCTGCCGCTGGCGTCGGCCCTGTCCCTGTCCTATACGGCGCCCCTGTTCCTCACCATGTTTTCGGCGTGGCTGCTGGCCGAGCGGGTGTCGATGGGCAAGTGGATTGCGGTCGTGCTGGGATTTGCCGGCGCCCTCGTCATCCTGGGGCCGATGCCGCGCGGCTTCGACGTGGCGGGCCTTTACATCCTGGCCTCCGCCCTGACCTATGCGCTGGCGGTCATCATGACGCGCCGCCTGCTGCACACCGAATCCATGTTGTCGATCATCACCTACGGCATCGTCACGACCGCGGTGCTGAGCGGCGCCACGCTGCCGGCCGCGTTCGTGATGCCCAGCATGGCGCACCTGCCGGTCTTCGCCGCCTTGGGGCTGGGTGGGGCGCTCAGCACGGCGCTGTTCGTCTTCGCGCTGCGGACCTCGGAGGTCAGCACCGTGGCGCCGCTGGACTTCACCGGATTGGTTTGGGGCGTCCTGGTCGGCTTCATGATCTGGCAGGACATCCCGTCGCTGTGGACCTGCCTGGGGCCGCCGTCATCATCAGCGTCGGCGTCTATATCTATCGGTCGAGCGGCCGCGGCCGCTAGCGGCCGCATCGGACACCTTTATGGTGTGGGCGGCGCGGCGCGGCGGCGGCTAGTCGGCGCCCTCGTGGACCTTGTTGGCGGCGGCCTGCATGGGCTCGGCATGGGCCAGCGCCTTGATCAGGCCGTAGAGGCGCTCCTTCAGCGGCGATTCCGGGATCTCCTCCAGCAGACGCACCGCCCGCGCGGATTGCAGCGGCAATGGAGGCGATTGATTCTCATCGTAGGCCTCCAGCAGCTCGTCGAAGAAACGGCCGGGGGCAACGCCCAGGAAGCGGCAGACCATCAGGAAGGTGCGCGCCGTGATCCGGTTGGTCCCCTTTTCGTATTTCTGTACCTGCTGGTAGGTGACACCGATGCCTTCCGCCAGCTCGGCCAGAGACAGGCCCTTTTCCGTGCGCAAACGTCGGATTTTTGCGCCTAGCTGGATGTCCACCGGATGCGGCATATGCGACAGCTCCCCGAAACTGAGTGGTTTGGATTTATGCAACTGTAAAGAGAGTCTGCCGTTCGCAACGAGAAATCAACTCGTCCATTTATTGGATTTTTGTCGCTATGAAACGTCCGATTGTGTAAATCTATAATACAGTGCGGGAACATGGATATACCTATGGCCTGAGGCGAAACCAAACGGGTGCACTTATCGCGTTGAAATGCCATATGTTGTTTATGTCGGTCCTTCGTTCTCCCCATACTTGCACGCTGCGCTGAGACGCCATGCAGGAACGCCAAAACCCGCCCGTCCTGTTCGAGATGATGCGTTCCTTCACGACCCTGGCGCAGACGCTGAACCTGTCGAAGACGGTTTCCATGCTGGGCGTGACGCGCCAGACGGTTCGGCGCCATGTCGCCGCGCTTGAGGCGCAGAAAGGCCAGCGGTTCTTCGAGGTCCGTGACAGGCAATACCGGTTGACGGAGGCGGGCCGCGATGCGGCGGAGGAAGCCCAGGGCATCCTCGACCAGGCGACCTCCTGGCTGAGCGGCAGCTATACCCATGGCCGGGGG
>Ga0209783_1000196_pt1 | contig 15158 bp, 7 predicted proteins | sample WorMetfiPIANOSA1_FD_187395 | JGI IMG/M metagenome (GOLD analysis project Ga0209783, IMG submission 187395) | Marine gutless worms symbiont microbial communities from Max Planck institute for Marine Microbiology, Germany - Olavius filocauda... | ecosystem: Host-associated > Annelida > Digestive... | reverse complement strand
GACCTGCGACAGAGAAGGCCCGACGACCAAAAGTACTGAGCCGGTGACGTGGTACTGTCAGGTGATGTCGACTGGCAGAGCGCAGATGTCGTCTGCTGGCAATGTCTGAGACTGGTGTGCAGCAATCAACCAGGTACTTGGGGGCCTTGTCGTGCAGACATCGGTGCACTGTTACTCCCAGCTTGTAGTGGACGCGTTCTGGGATGTCAAGCCAGTGCAACTCGTCATGCAACAAGAGTGACAGGCCGTGGTTGAACTTTCGTGTAGCCGTGATGAGACGTGCTGCAGCATTCAGCAAACGTTGTAGCTTGTCAGTAATGTACCTCGGCGATCCGGCAAAAATGGCGTTACAGTAGTCCACGTCTAATCCATGAAGAGGCACGAAATAGCCTTTTATGTGCTGATGTGCCGTTAAGAAACTACTCACTCACCCCCCATGAAGAGGCCCATCTGTGTGTGACGTAATTTCTCCATAGCATTCTTGAAACCGTTGATACTCCCAGCGTCGATGACATGTTGCGGCAAAGAATTCCATCTGTTCACCACTCTCTCCGAGAAGAAATGTCTTCGTAAATCAAGTTGACAACGTTGCTTTTCAATCTTTGCTGAATGACCTCTGGTAACCACGATAACTGATCTTGAAGAACTCATTGAAATGTAGTAATGAGAGACCCTTGTGTCTTCAACAGCTGTCTGAAGCTGTACACTGTTAGAAGAGATGGTGCCAACTGGAACCAAATGAGGTGCCAAATCCTTGTCCTCAGACGGCACCCGCTGGGTGCCCCAATGTCCCCCTTAGAGGTGCCTCTGGGGGGTCTCGTTGTGGCACCCGTAGGGTGCCCAATGGCGCCTCAAATGGTGCCGCTAAGGGGTGCCCTTGAATGTCGCTTTGGCACCCCAGTGTCTCCCTAAGAGGTGCCTCTGGGGGTCTCGTTATGGCACCCGTAGGGTGCCCAATGGCGCCTCAAATGGTGCCGCTAAGGGGTGCCCTTGAATGTCGCTTTGGCACCCCAGTGTCTCCCTCAGAGGTGCCTCTGGGGTCTCATTGTGGCACCCGTATGTGTTCATTTATTGGCTACAGAGTTACGTGGTAACATAATCTGGTTTGTGATTGACACTTAACTGTCATCGTGCATGTTTGTTGTATGTTTTTAAATAAAGTTCAAGTATGAGTATTAGGGACTTCTGTCTTTCCAATAGCGACTGAAATTGTCAACCGGACTTGGTGATTAAAAACCAGATCGTCCTGACAAGAGCTAGAGTCTTGGCAATGGTTTATGCAGTTGCTGACCTACATCACATCATCTATCAGAATTACATAACTGTAATTACAACAGTGACTGCAATAAAACAACCTTAAAATGTGTGGTTAACACACGAACAAAACAAAATTACAACTGTAACTCTGACAAAACCTTGAAAACCAAATGGTCCAGTCGAAAGCTGGACTCGCGGCAATGGTTTGTGCAATTGCTGACATACATTACTTCACATTACATAACTAATTGCAACAGTAACTGTGATGGTGTGGTAATTACGTTAAGACACAGAGGCATCACACGCCCTAATGGGTTGGAAGCCCCTGAATAAACGCATCGTAAAACCAAGATTCAACACTAGACTAGCGACGATTACCGTGGTGCAAGTATATGCACCGACAGAAGCAGCGCCTGACGATGAAAGACACATTTTACAATGACAATGACAACGGATGAGTAAAGCGGTTTAACAGCAATACTCACGTAACGACTGGACCACACTGTATTGGACGAAATATGAATAAAGCACATTATTATTATTATCTCTACTACTATATGCTTTACTTGTCGAAAATAGAACCAGGAGACTGATAGCAGCGGGCCATATGCTGCGGCTACCAGAAGACCGATCTGCGAGTGTCGCAATGATCTGGGTTCCAGAGGCCGACAGAAGAAAGAGGTCGTCCAGAGAAGACCTGGCACACGATGTTTTGAAATATGCAAGCAATGAAGGTGACGTAGACGGGAGCAAAGAGTCGCCAACAACAGCCAGCAGTTGAGGAATCTTGTCGCCCATTATCCCTGCCAAAATAGGAGGACCTAAGTCTAAGTATGCAACTCTGATAACATAATCTCAAATATGTCGCCGACATATATGATGTCAAATATCAGAATTACAACAATTACAACAGTAACTCTGATAAAACAAGCTTAAGATGTGTGACTAACACACAAATAAAAGTGTATGAAACAGTGCTGTTTAAAACAGCACATCAACGACAAAATGACGCAGTCACTGACTTGCTAAGAAACTAGTTAAAAAGTTAAATGCAATGACGAGAAAGGCGAGACAGTTTCCATTAAAAAAACTCACGCAACCGCACTGTATTGCACAAACACAAAGTGCCAACAGTGGAAACTTCAAAACTTATTGAAGAACGTTGACACCTTCTGACTAATTCGAACACTTTTTTTGCGAAAAATGAACGCGTCCAAGAAAGACAGTATCCCACGAAAGCTTTTGGGATATTGAATATTAAATAGCCAGTATGCAAGAAAGCAGACAGTGATGGCATTCACAACAGTGCTGCACGTGGTTATGTGTGTGCGGTCAGCAAACACCGCAAAGGTGGTAAGAGGTCCGAAGATGTCTTCGTCACCGCTGTACTGGATGTGTGGATATGGTGTTGTCTGCTCAATGTCGACCAACAGAGGCTGGTCTCCCAGCGACATGGACAGCAGCATTGCAGCATACAGGACATCAGTTTCTACAAGCACATCCGCAGGCATAGCATGGTATAGTAGGGTTTTATGTCCCACTGAAAACGTTACAGGTCATTTGGGGGACAAACTGAGTATGTTACCGGGATACTTGGGTGTTGGTCCCAAGCAGTGGTAATTTAGAAGGGTTGTGTGAGAAAGGGCATCCAGCGTAAAATGTGGTAGTCAGTGGTTCCTTAGTGGTCACCACTAGCATGCTGTACCTGTCTGATGGTCTGCCGCATGCCAGCCAGTGGCCATAGAGACTAGTGCAGCATGTAAAAAAGGTAAAGGAGGGGCATACCACAAATGAGTGTTGACAGGGTGCTCATCTCCCTGACTTAGGCCGTTGACACTGTAGGTAGATAAACCACTATTTGTCTGTGATGCATGGTCAGTGCAATGACAGACCTGCTGTTACCTTCCCAGCCTAAGCTGGTACTCACTGCACCTACTCATGGAGGGATGGCCAGGCTGTGTTGACCTGGGTGGCTGGTTACATAACGAGACAGTTTACCTGAAGTCAACCCGGTGTAGAGTAACTTCGCTGATCAAGACCAATGCGTTAACACTATGCCACGTCGCCGCGCAATGCAGCATGTGGCAAGCTGGAGCTAGTGACAGACTAGAGGCTTATGGGAGTCAGTGAAAGATTGCAGTTTTTATTTGTTTTGATTTCATTCACATTTAGTCTGAAGAAATTAACGTTTTATATAAATTATCACGAATAAATAACGGCTGTTCAACAGTGTGCGTCTGTGTATATAGACGTTCTAGTGAATTTATCACTTTGTGCTCTGAGTTTGATGTTGACTTTGGTTATTGCGGTGTTATCAAGTCTCGTTTTTAGTCATTTTTATGCAGTTGTAGACAGTAATCGTTAGTAGTGTTTTGACGTATTATGTGTTTTATTATTTCTCTTTTGTATATATTTTAAATTAAAACTGCTGTCGTTTGGCAAATAAACTTTTATCATATTTTGATGGTCTTGTGTGAGCTCACCTTGGTTGTCCTGGGCCATACAAATGTGTCTGTTGCTGTTGTAAGGGAGGCAATAACCAATACTGAATTCGATAAGAGAACTTGATATGGTAATACACCGGCTTAACTGCAGAAAGGGGAAATAAATGGAATTATCCTTGGCGAAACCCTTGAGGGGTCATAAGACCCACTTATAGTCCTAGCGTTAGGCAACATGTCAATACCTTGAGATCTTTCCTTTTCTTCATAACTCACACGGAGTGCATTCAGCTGCTTTCCCTTGGCAGTTGTCTCCAACTTCGTGACACTGCGGGATAGGAATGCCCACAGACTGCCTGTACTGATGCCAAATGTCCTTTCTCCTTCCGCCAGAATCTAACACAACACAAACTCTAGTCAATCTCATGTATACTCATACGCCTCAAACTAGGCCTACCCCGGTGGCTCAACGGCTAAAACCACAACATGCGCTACATGACATGGTAACCAGCTTGTTTTATTGCTGTTAAGGCTGGATTTTTTTATTACGTTCGTAGGCCTACAAGATCATCTTGCAGACTGACATGTGCAATAATTTTAGTTGCATCGCCATTTTACTTCGTTTTCAAAATCAAATTTTTATTTTTATTTAGTTTCAGTTATGAAAATAAATTTAGTTATAGTTTTAGTTAACTAACCCAATAATTTTACTTCTAATTTAAAGTTTAGTTCAGTAAAATATCACTGGTTACAATAATAACTTATTAATTTACATGCAATTAATAATAAACGAATATCTAAGCAAAAACAATCAACATTTAATTCATTACATACTCTGCCAGGCTGTGAAAAGTACTGCTTAAAATCTTAATTTCTACTCTGGCTGTGTGCTTAAAGCACTTGGCCTCGGGATCTGTGGCCTTTGCCTCGAAGGTCCAGGCCTCGGCCTTGGCCTCAAAAGTTGGGCTTTGACTACATCCCTGGGTTTGACTGTGTCCTATGTAGTTTGTGACTGTTGACCAGAACTGGGTTCAGAGACACTGTTAATTCTTAGCCACTGCCAGGTCAACGCTGACAAAACCCACACCAGCTGTGTTCTGGCCAGCAGCATGTGGAACGTCACAACACTCAGTGACAGTACTACTGTACTATGCCGTGATGGTGAAATTATTACATAAAACTCCACAGTAAACAGAATAAGTGAGACTAGTATGTTTCATTGCCTCTGTCCTACAGGCCATATGTCCACCAAATTTCGTCGAAATCCAGCCACGCGTTTACCGAAACTGACGTCGTGGCCAACCAACAACCAACCAACACCGTCTACAGCAGTATGTGCTATCTCACTACTGTATGTGGGTGAGGCGCATAAAAATGAACAGTACCTCTCTCTCAGTGCGAAGACACGGGTACACCTCCAGCACCTCTTCCAGACGTTTGTCTTGAATAAGCTGTGAGCGATGTGCCAAGGTCCGTGCCATCTTCTCTGCAATGATGGCAGAACTTGGAGCTGACTTCTTGCACTCTCTCTGCAATGCTGCCAAGTGTGCTGCCATTGACAGTTCATCCTCCGGAGGTTCGGCCACTTGCTAATCAATACAGACGTAACTATGACACCAAGTGTATTGTATGCATATGGAAAGATCTTTAGTTGTCAAAACTGAAAGTAAGCTAACCAACAATTTAATTACAAAACACTTCACGAGAGGACTGTCACTAACAGAACACTTCTGAAGGAATTGGACGAAACGTTTTGCTAACACATCAGTGGTAGGCAGTGAGTTATTCAGCACAGGTAGCAGAGCACAGCAAGTATCATAATAAATATATATGTATAAGTATATATAATCACAGGTATCAGGAGGCAAACCGGTCAACCCCCAGGCCCAACGCAGGCTTGGGCCAAGTGGCACAAACAAACTACACACATGGATTGTCAATCAATACACCAAGAAACACTGCCACAGAGACTGCAACATTACGCAAGCAAGTTTATGCTTAACAACCGACTGACATTTACCGAAATAACATAAAACAATATGAACACCACATAGTACATAACACCTATCAGCAATCATCAGAAACAATGTGCCTTAAGTGCAAACATATATTTTACATTCTACATCACTGTATGTTGTGTACATATTTTTCTATTATCTCTCCTACTCCTCCCCCATTATCTTACTGTGATGTAAGCGGCCTTCGGGTCCCTTTGCTTTTAATAAATGTATGTACATACATTATCCGGGGCAGATTGAATCGGCTGAGCTGAGCTGATCCAACCATGATTACCTGAGAGGCTGTCATGTGACATTGTTTTGGATCAAACTAAACAGTGGCCTTCATGTCATTATATATTACTTGTCATTTACATTTGTCAGGGCTCTGAGCTCGTTTAAATCAAAACACAGCTAGAATGGCACTCAGTAGAGTACACACCTGTGCCAGTAGATCAGCCACTCTTACTTACTAACAGTAGAATAGCCAGTTAGTGTTGTAAAAGACAGCAGATCAGCCATGTCAGGTCAGCCAATTAAACCGTTTGGCAGATAAGATCAGCTCAGCCAAACAGTAGATCACCCAGGTCAGCCATCTGTAGATCTGCCAATTCAGATCAACCGTTTAACATGCGTGGTAGATCAGTAGTTCAGCCGATCATCTCAGCTCAGCGGATTCAGCTTTCCCAATTATCAGAAACTGCATTATCTAGCAGTCACATGATTTTCTGCGCTACATGAGTGGCAACAGGCGGTTGTTCAATGACAGATGTTCTGGAATGATGTCATGTACAGTCACTCACTATACTAGTTTCACCGTGTCTGTTGTGTATTCTGACACAATACATTTGTTATTTACAGACGCATTTACTAACTTGTGCACGACAGACTTTCAAGATTTCTTCATCTCCCTGCTCTGCCACTGTCTGAGTCTTTCTCTTGTGACCATATTTTTCCTTCATTCTCGCAACTTCTTCAGACCTCACTCCTTTACCTCGCAGTCTGTACTTCTTGAATTTGTCGCGAAGTCGTATCACCCAAGAATGCTACACAGTCAACATGATGCCAGTGATAAATAAATGCTCTACTAATGACAGGTTACAACGGTTGAAAAGTAGCAGTCACTGGCTTTTCAGTTTTACTAATGATGCACTCCAGAAGACAAGAAGACATACCCATCCAAAACACAAGCATTGGGAAAATGTTGGGTCAATGTTTAGAAAGCCAATATCTATCCCCATGAAGTGTGGCCATCAACAGCATTAACAGCAGTTTGCAAACACGTAACATTGCATGTATGGGCAGAAATCACACAAAGAGTGGGCAATCAATGACAAAAAAATTTCAACACCCCAACACACAATTGCGATGGTCACACACACAAACACGAACGATGGTTGGCAAGATGACGACTGAATACAAACACTGCAATTTGATTCCCCATAACAGGAACAGGTTATAACGAGTGATGTTACACTCATTTTTTTACATGACTGACGATCAGCTTGTGAAATTCCATTAAAATCGGATGATTGATGCTGGTTGTCATAATTATAAAAATGTTAGCATCACCGCAGTGCCAGACGCTCGCTGTTGCCCAGTACTGTGGGCGAAGTGCTATTGTTGGGAATATGTCAGGTATTTAGTTCAGCAAACGATCATCGCTGTAACAAACACAGGGCCTTGGCACAGAAACCAATTTTTTCCGGATACGAAAATTTTAAAATTTCAGGACATAAAACCATGCAAACACACTGCAGAAGTGCCATTAACGTCATCTAAAAATACAGTAATTCCCCAAAGCCAGTAATATAAGTGCGCTGTTTGTTTCGTACCTCCAGCAGTGTCAAAGTACAAGCATGCCCTTCACTTTTCAGGGACACAGTTGGATTAGTGGCTCACGTGGGCAGAGGCGTCCACTCCCTGAAGCTGACTGACAGGTACACTGTCAATCACTGACGCAACATTTACAGATGTGCTCAAAAACTGAAGGACATCTGTAGAAAATTCAGGACATGGAGTAAATTTCATGCCATTTCGGGACAAATTTTAAAATGTAATACATTTTAGGAAACGCCCAGGCTTGCAGACGATCACAAATTTTTAATCGACGTTCGTATAACATCACAGACTGTGTGGTAGTGCAGCACTCTGTTAATGGCAACAGGCTAAGTGAATGACAAACGTTGAAATTTGACCCTATATAGAATCAAAACCATTGACTGTAGAAAACGACACAATTGATACTTCACCATCAGCACGAAGGAACCAACAAAACCAAACTTGGTACAAATTCATCTGCTGGGGGGGGGGCTTCTGGACAAATGTGTAACCGAAGACACTTCAGAGCTTTTTATTTGCACCTTTTTGTTTCTGAAACTTGCTTATAGGTTAAACCATTTTCTTTATTTCTAAGCTCTAAAACCAACTGCAGTGGTGCATACAGCATCTTGTGCAACTTACATAGTTCGATCCATTGACAAAATGATTATCTTTCAAGAACTCGTACTTGAACACAAGCTCCCGACATGTGTCATTGTAGGCTCGCTCACCAGGGTACCTGCAACAGTAGCAGCCTACAACTAGAAAGGGCACTTGTTACAGTGCATTTCGCCAACAACGACAAGGCGACTAAGGCTCTGTCTGTCCTGCCTCTTAGCCTAGGTTTCTTTTGATATGTGTGTTGTGCTGTTACCTAGGGTCTCTTTTTAGGTTGTGTTATTTTTATGTTATTTGTGTGAGCTGTCAATTGGTTCTTATTAGGTTGTCAGTACCAGTGCAAGTGATTGACTGGAAAGTCTCCGAAATGACCCATAATGTGTTTATGGGGACGTTAAACCCTACTCACTCACTCACTCATTCGCCAACAACAATGCAAACCCCAACGCGATGTCACAGTCACGCCAATGTAATAAATACGTCAAAGGATGTAAATAGGCATGGCAGAGAAGCTAGATTCGACCCTGTTCTCTCCCTACATGGGTAATAGTCCTAATATTGCTTGCTCTGTATCATAATCTTTTGGCACAGGTAGGGGATCCATAATTTCGACAGTGCGCTGTTGTCCGTGGTTCAAAGCACAGAAAAAACTCCACCCAACTGAATTCACCTGATATTTCCACTTGAGCTGAATTTTTTATTGTGTACCGGTATTTGGCTTTACACACACTTGACAAATACTGGGTTTATCTTATACTCTTACGAGCTACACAAACCCAATAGAATCCTTATATTTCAAGCAATATCCGAAACTTTGAGGAAGACAGCTTAGGCTCTCCTGAATTTTCCACAAGCAGGCCAAAGAAGAGACCGTAGTAATATATGGTTAAATGCACCTCACTCACTGCTTTACCTCGACCGAAAACGTGTTTTGGTCCTGACTGACCTTGACCTTTGACCTTGACAAGTAAAGTTAATCACATCAAACCTGTCTTGTGGCCCATGTGTCCACCAAATTTTGTCAAAATCCATCCACGTGTTTAGCAGGAACTCACTTCGTGACCAACCAACCAGCCAACCAACCAACACCGTCTATAGCAATATGCGCCAGCTCACTATGTGAGAAAGGCACATAAAAACTGTACATACTCTCCATATTGAAGAAGATCGTCAAAAAGAATGCGGACAATCTTCTTTCGAAAGTTGTCTTCCCGGCACACTTTATCGCGGCTGTCAAGGGCCTGCTGAATATAATTCGGAAACTCCGGTAGGGTGTAAACTGCAGGAAAATGCCTAAATAAGTGCAAAAACAACACAGACACGAGCGTCATAAGAGGACTGAACTGAATTAGTTTGGATTTGTTAGTTTCAGTTGTTTTGTTGGTGGTGATGATTTAACTGGAGCTTTGCACAACGTATAGTTCCAGTTGTCACCACCACTTCCATCATCCTTTGCTTCAATAAGCACCGGCTAACCCAGGTTCACCTGGAAAATGGCCGTTTAAATGGAGAAAGTTTCAGTTGTTTAAGACAGATACAAATATATGAAGTTAAATCGGGGAAAATCACAGTCCAATGCAATACTGAAGACAACTGCCAAATGTATCAGATGGAGCAAGTAGCATAGCTTTGTCATGCTGTGCAGTGCTTGTTTCACATGCAACTGAGATTATGCCCAAAATATCTGATCCCACAACAGTTTATCTGATTGCCTATAAAGATTTGACTCTGAAATGACATTATGTGTCAGGTGGGACGTTAAAGCTACTCGCTCACATTACTTGCTATCATTATTACGTCATTAATTAGTTAATTGTCTTCAGTGTGCCTGACCACATGCTGTGTGTTTCCCCTATGTACAGGATGCTGTATCCCCCACAGTAGGTTGGTGGCAATGACAAGCAGCAGATTTGCTATACACATGTATGTTCGAGCGATACAGCATGCTGCTATTTTCAAGATATCTACCTTGACTCCGTGACTGCTGAAGTAGATGGTACAGATGCAGACATCTCTGCTGAGGTTGACGCAGAAGCCGAAGCAAAAGGTGGAGCAGCATCTAGCTGAGAAGCGGGTTCACTTGTTGTGGCAGGCATCGATTCAGTGTTTGTCCTGCTGAAACAACAAACATGCACAACAGACTTTCAAAGGGGCGACACAAACCTGTGTGCCACATGCCAAATCCTAATGGGGTGAAAATTTCATGAGTTAAAATTTGGTGGGGAAAAACAAAATTGAACCATTTGAAGCATGAAGGAGATCCCAAATCAGACAAAACTAAATAAGGTGTCCATGGGAGGTTATTAAAATGTAACAGGAATAACCAAAACTAAATCACTTTCAGAGGGTCAAATCATGTACCAAGTTTGCAGGAAATCTGTCAACCTTTTTGAAATCAGATATCTTGCAGACAAACACACAGGGGTGCTTACAATACCTGTTCCGCCAGCATAAAATGTACACTCACTGCAATGTCATATTACCACTCACAACAATACGAAATGAAGAGTCGATTGACAGATAAATGAACTTGACATCCAGACACACATATTTGCATAACATTTTGTACATATGCTGTTATGATGAAACTGCAATAACAGTCTATAATATTCTTATAAATACTGTAAATAACTTACCGCATCACAACCTGCAGTCTGCAGCTCTGCTGGCCTTCCAGTGTAGCAACATCATCCACATCCACCCAGTCGAGGAATTCAGCATCCCATATCTGAAGAAAATAGTTCTCGCTCTCCAGCTGAAACAGACTTTTAATCTCTTGTTGCAATGAGGCAGTTGTACAAGTAAGTCGTTTTTTAGACTGTCCGTAAGTCACATGCACACTAAATGACGCCATCGACTACCACTATAATGGCCCAGACAACTGTCAAATACCAACGAAAGTGAATGCATTTATGCAGTGACAAACATTCCATGTTATGTTGTATAACATGAAAAAAAAATAACAATTTCTTTATGTTAAGTGAACACAAGCATTCAGTGACCAGCCACACCACCATAAGCTAACCTGCATTATTGTGCACATACTGAGTTCACCAAAAACACCCCTTTTATTTTCTTGCATAACTTCCCAAAAATAACAAATTTTAAGGAAAATTTCCCCTAGTGTACAGTCAAAATGAGTATAGAAATAATTTATTTCGTACATATTTCAGCTAAGTAAACGTCAGTAAAAGTGCCATAACAGCAATGTGATTCGCCACTGAATATAAATATTTCAGCAATATCGTGATTGAATAAAAATAAGGAGCAAAATGCTTGCTTACGAGTTTTCCTGACAGCAGATGGAATCTTGGTAAACTAAAACCACTGATCTGAGATAATGACAGCAGTGGCAGTGCTGACACAACATTGGTTGAATTCACATTGTCTGCAAAATTGACAAAGTTAACGATCTTTCACGAATTTCAGTGACAGTATCTTAAATAACCTTATTAAAACTTTTTCGTCTGTCAGAAAACATCTTAAGCAAGTGCACTGCGTCATACTGTTCACTCACTCAAGACTATTTAATTAAATGTCCATCTTCCGTAGCAAATCCCATCGCTATAACATCACTTCCAATGACCTCCAATTACTCACATTGCTGTTAGCAACGAAAACTTAATGTTAATAATTTGTCTTAAAATAATTTGTCTACTTGTTCAAGTAGACAAGATTATTTTAAGACAAATTATTTTAAGATGCAGAGACTCAGCAATCTCTCAGCTATGTTGAACAAAAGTTTTGTTCACATGTGTTAATCTAATTAGTCCTGGAGTTATGTAAGGAAATGAATGGGGAAGCTTTTGTGCTCACAGTATATACAGTACACAGTTTTTATACACATACACACAGACACGCAGGTGCACGAAGCAATTACATTATAGAAATGATTATGCAGCCTTGAATTCAACGGCAATCACTACAAATGACTCCAACTGGGAACGTAATATGACACAGAGATGTAAGTTGCAGAATGAATTTCATATGGCCATAACAAGGCACAATCCTTCACATCCCCAGGGTGGCAGTGTGCCCAACCTTCATCCTTTACTTCATATGCACAATATTTCTTACTGAAAGAAACTGTCATCAACAGCTTTCCAACAATTTCAACATGACCCTCATGTGGTATCAAAAGGTGGCTTATTTTCAGAAACACGGGGTCACCCACGTCAGTGAAGTCAATTACTACTGCTGCCCCCACTGAAAATGCACAGCCAGCTGCCACAGCCATTTTAACTGACCAAATCCTGCTGGCTGCAAAACACAGCAGTCTCTGTACTTCTATGGGCAAACGGGTGAATGAGACAAGATTGCCAGATTCAGGTAAGACTGTGTCCTGAGTAAGAACTTCCTTGCCAGAAAAATAGTAGCACTGCTGCATCTGATGTCTGGAAGATAGTGTAAATGCAATATTAATAAAGTTACCAACTGAAGTGGCCAACGACTTAAAATACTGGTGTTTGGCCTCGTATCTCATGCACCAGAGCTCACGAAGTGGGCCGTATCTAGCCATCATAGACGGGTAATGTAACAGATAATGAAACTTGGGTGATATTTTAACCTCCAGAAATTCATCTTTCAAGTATTTGAGCAAACTTGTAATTTTTTGCTCAAAATAGTCCAAATCGGTCCTGGAAATGCATCGGCTGAAAACATACATCATGACTTCATGCACTATGCTGTACAACTGCAAACAAGCAGTGCATTTGTCCAGTTCCACAAAGAATGGCAACAATTTGAACAGGCACATCTTTTGTGCTGCCGATCCCACGATGCTGCAGTCAGGTTTAATTGGTTCTGGCTTATTGGTGGCATCATGTCCTTTGAAACGAAATGAAGACATATTCTTGTTGAATTGCAATACGGTAATGACTGCATTTTGAACCAAACGTTTGATAATCACTTCAGCCAGTGTCGGAATGACCTTTTCCATACAATCATGCATGATGTCAGGTGGAAATGACGTTATTACATTGAAATACTCTAATGATGAAAATACCGAAGGGCCAACAACTCCATATATTGCAGCATTATCCTTGTTTTCCATGACTGCTTCCACATGATATGCATGATTTGCTGCACATCTCAAAGTGACATCACTCTCACTTACTTTCTCACTTAACTCACTGTAAGAAATCATACAGGTGCGACATACTCGTCCAGAACTAAAGACTGTACGAAATCCAGCCAAGGCGTGACTTGACAAGTTGTCACCAGAGACCGTGCATAGAATAGCATAAAACTTTTGGACCTGTCCATTTGGTAATGTAACAGTGAAGCCTTCAGCATACAATTTCTCTAGTTCCTGCACCAAAGGAGAAAAGGCAATGGCATAACCATTTTCCTTAACAGCCTTGTGCCTCACAAGAAATGTTAAGTAAATATGGTGTAATGCAGAGCGAAATTTACTTGGTAGATTTCCCAATGAGAAATATGTTGCATTAATTTTTTGTTTACCGCGTCTTGCTCCTATTGGGTTTACTACCTCGAACTCGTCGTTATACAAATGAATGATTAACAAATTTCCGTCTACTTTCAGATCAACAAGTGACATGAATGCATCTCCACTTGCAAAGCCTGTCATGTTAGTATTGTCACTGTCAAAATGCCTGAGAACGTATGGTGCTATGTCTTCCTTCTGCACCAGCATTTGCAACACTTTTGTTAGGGAAATATAGTACCCTTTGTAACAATCAATTTGGTGTTCCTGGGGCTCGATCATACCCATCTTGCTACTACAGTTACGAAGAAGCTTGTAACTACTTCCACTGTCACTGAGCAAACGTTCGTACTTTTTAGTATCAATGACACCTTTGAGATCAACATCATCGCGCACAGGGTACCCTTTTGATTCTAGGCAATTTTCCAAGAGGTTATTGTGACAAGTCAGTACCCCCATCATCATTGTCTGGCAATCTTGAATTATTTCTGCATGTGTTGATGCGGGTAAAAGATATTTTTCCCTCAGCTTTAGGCTGTACTTTAGAAATGAATCAGCCATGGTGTTGCACATACTCTCCTGCAACTGTTTAATATCTGGAGGCTCAGGCGTCGCTATTGGATACCCGTCATCGGCATCATCATCCTGATAATACCCATCTAGACACGCTACGCTGGGGGTTCCAGATGACTGTTCTCCTATGCGCCCAAACAATTCGCTGTGTTTCCTAAAAATGTGTTTAGAGAAGCTATTGTACTTATCGTAAGTAGCTCTGCAGTTGGAAATCCCGCAAGTTATTCGAAAATTGGAGTCACATGCATGGCGAATTCTTACATGAGCAAGATACGAATGAATGGTACTAAATTGGCACCTATTACACACGACACAACGATAGCTGCTTTCCATGGCAACTAACCATGAACACAGCACAAATGTCACGAAATCCTGTTATGCCATAACGACATACGCTATATGTACACAGTAGCAATCAGAAGACGGAATACTCTAAATTAATCACAACGAGAAATAAAAACAAACTTATGAAAACTAAAACTACGCAATTTTACCACCTTCCCATCAACCATCGCACCTAAACTGCGCGGCAACTCGGACAGTAGGTAAATAAGTAACAAAATGTAATTAGTTGCAAACGGATGTCACGTAACGTAATAATTTTAAAAAACACGTTCATGCGGTAACCAACAATTATATGTTAGAGTATCAAGTCATTATCAAACTATGCGAACTTTTTAACTTACCATTATCAACGAATATAACAATGCTAAATATACAATTATACAGGCCCACCGTCAAAACGACGCCTCCGTTTTCTTTCTAAGAGTTAAGATCGTGCATGAAGTAGAACTACCGGTTTATTTCCGGCTCAAACTCGAACAATGATAACACGAAGTTACACAATTTGGAGTGCGTTAAAACGTAAAACAATGCAAGGTATGAGTCAAGCATCGGAAGGTTCGTGACGAGTCCATCAAGCCTGCCACCTGAACATAAAGTGAGTGACCATTCAGGAATAATTATTCCCGTTGATTTCTAACACACGTCATATATATATATATA
>Ga0209783_1000195_pt1 | contig 15282 bp, 11 predicted proteins | sample WorMetfiPIANOSA1_FD_187395 | JGI IMG/M metagenome (GOLD analysis project Ga0209783, IMG submission 187395) | Marine gutless worms symbiont microbial communities from Max Planck institute for Marine Microbiology, Germany - Olavius filocauda... | ecosystem: Host-associated > Annelida > Digestive... | reverse complement strand
ACAACAACTCAATAATTGAACGTGCCCAAGCCCCGACCATCTTTGACTATTCGGGTTAGTTAATGAGGTTTAAGGTTGCAAACTACAGCCGGTTAGAGATTCGCTTAGATACTCTACATATCTACAGTTATCACTAAGCCAAATTAGCGAGGAGCGCAGGTAACCGATGCTCGTCTGACCGACTCAGCGTGGTTTCATATAGACGGCTCTTACCTAAACGACTGAGTAGTAGTCGGTCACGTATTAGGTAACTGTAAGTCTGGCGTCGCACTGGCCATGCGTCACAGACTCAGTGGTATATCCACCTACGGGCTCAATGGCCTGGGAAAGGGGAATGAGCACCCTGCCTAAGCTCCATTCGGAGTACTGCGGCAGTGTGCTTTAATAATTTAATTAGTGACTCGCACAGATAGCTATAATATGACATGTTTGGATTGAATTTTGGGAGTTCACATGCATTCCGCTTTGTCTTAAGTGTGTTTAATCAGATTTTATTCAACTTTTACTGTTCTTAATTGTGGTCCGTCAATGTCAAGACAGTCAATTTCTACCTATGCGTTTTGATCCGTCAATATCAGGTCCGTCAATTTCATACCCCGTAATTTCGATGGTCCGTCATTGTCAGGTCCGTTAATTTCTGCGCCCCCTTTACAGGCATTTATAGCTGGCCATGGCAGTTGATAACGCATGCTTCAACCATCTACCAAGTTTGAACTTTGAAGTTCGTAGGCGACAAACTTTCAGCTTCAGCATTAATAGGCCTGGTGACTTTTTGACCTCGAACCTGGTGCGCGTTATCGCCCGTGGAGTGGTCAATTTTCTTACCAATTTTGGTGTTTCTAGGACTTTTCGTTCTCGACTTATGGACCAGCATCTGTCAGACGGACCACATGACCTTGCGACCTTGGCCTTTAACCTTGGAGGTCGTGGCGCTTGTCGGTGATACGGGTTTTTGTGCTTCATCTCTATACCAAGTTTGAAGTTCGTAGACCTTCCCGTTCGGAAGATATGACACACTTTTCATCTCAGCATTAATCGGCCTGGTGACCTTGACCAAATTGCATCGCAACTAACCTTTTGGTCTTAAAAATGTTCAACGATTACTCGTGCGATGGGTTTCCTTCCTGCCGATTTTGGGCTTCCTAGACCTTTCCGTTCTGTAAAAAAGTAAAGGAAGTTCTGTAGTTAGGTCGAGGCACGCGACAGACAGACAGACAGACGGACGGGCGGACACGGCGCTCATTTTATAATGACCCCTCCACTACGTCGGCGGGGGGATAATTAATTTCTGTGTTAAATAGAGAGCCACCTGCGGATATAATTTTAATAGCTGTCCATCTTTCATAAACACAACTGAATGGTATAAATTTATTTTACAACTGTTTGACGTTATTTATATGTAGAACGTGAACCTTACATTGATCTGTTCCGGACATTTTCTATTTTTAAGCAACATCTGAAATGGGCCTACCACCTATTTCAGCAGTCATTTCATTGCAATTTTATATGACGTTGTTTGTATAGAGCCTATGTAGCTGCTTGTGCCGTCTATGACTCTTCAAATTTGTCCTTTTTACGTTACATTATGTTACAAGGTACATATACGATATATGTAGGAATTGCATTCACAGGTCGTTTCCAAACCGACTTAGGCTGACTAAGATAATTACGGTCGTCGGTTTAAAACCATCCGGGCGTGATCACTTGTGGTCGTCTTTACAGCACCAACCAAGTCGTAGCATCTGTCGTCCGCTATATCTAATTTACCTCGGAAAGACTGAGCTGCTGCTAGTCGTACTGGTCGCAGTGGACCAAGGTAGTATGATCAGATTGATGAGTGGCTAATGCGGCTTGAGCAACGTTGACACAAGATGTCGGTCGATCACGTCCAGGATACGTGCGTACGTTGATCGTCGTTCGTTTGTGTCATCATCATTCATTGCTGCAGCTACAGCAGCCGACCGTATCGCTACCTACAGGTGTGTACAGCAACTGCATCGCAACAAGTGTCTGTCGGCATTACCGATGGCTGAGACGATAAGCTCCTGTCCTCGTGCAGTGAACTGGTTGCAGCTACTTACTCAGCGTTCAATAGCTTTTTCGAATTATTATAGCTTACTAAATTCGGACGGGACAGACATACTATCGACGCGACAGTTTGCACTTGCAGTAAGCAAGTAAGTAAGTAATCCTGAGTTTATTTGTGTTGCAGCACCAGGGGCCAGGCTATACTCAAGCAGCGTAATAATAGCCTAAAGCAAAAGAGAATGAACAATCTAAGTAAATCTTCACATAAGTTCATGAACATAAATATAAATGTCTAAAGTTGTTATTGTTACTGGTAAGTTCTAAAGCATAGACTAAGAATGAATTCTGGAAACGTGCAGTTCGGCATAGAGAACGGGATACTGTTTGTGGTCTCGAAGTTTATCCAGTATGAAGCTGTCTCGCTCTGGTGGCAACACATGATGTACGCAGTTCACTGAATAAGTCATTTCTGTAAAGACTTGCAATGTCTGTTCTTCGAGTCTCTCGCATAGACGAGGAAGTTCAACTGAGGCATGTCCATGTTCTTGGAGCTCTTGGCACCTGTAATTATTCGTAGCGGCCGATGCTGAATTGACTCAATTTTATCAGTCTCTGCTGCACTGAGGCTAGAGTGCCATATTCCAAGCAAGACGTAATGGCACTTTGGTAATACAATGTTAGGTCATCAGTAGTCAATCCGGAGCGCCTCAGCAATTTTAGGAAGCATAGTCGCTTACTGGCTTTCGAACAGATTGCTGCAACGTCGAGTGGAGCTATTACGCGTGGAGCATCCAGAGGCGGACTGGCTCTTTCTAGCGGCTCGAGAAAAATTTCAAAGCGGCCCTTTTAATATAGTAATTTCAAATGCAGTACCTGTAGGCTATTTTGACGCCAAAAATATAAAAATGCGACTTTTATTTGCACAGCTAGATTGCATTCCGACTTCTATGGCCACCGTCCTGTGGCTTGTATCAACCTAGTGGTTCGCCCCACAGCGCCAGTTCCGCGTACCCAAAGTGGCCCACTTAGCAGTCGCATTCGCATTCGCTGCTCAACTCCGATCGAGCGAATCGGATTTCATACCCATTAAAGATTGAGGACGTTTCGTCCCCCAATGCTTCTAGTCATTCGCTTTACTGGATAAAACTGCGCCAGGTTAACCTGGGGAAAGCTTCAGCAGGAACTAGCTACTAGATGGTTCGCTTATTTTAGTCTTTCGCCACCAAACCAAGTTTTACGATCGATTTGCACTTCGGAATCGCTGCGTTCTGCGGACCTCTACTTCTGGCATCTTCTAGTATGGAGGGTTGCAGGTGACCGACGCCCACTTGACCGACTCTCATCTGACCGACTAAATTCAAAAAGTTGCAATTGACCGACTCTCACGTAGCCCAACGGACTTTTTCGCGCGTCTTAGCTGACCGACTTTGGGGAAATGTGCGTTAAATGCTGTAGTTTCACATGTAGGCTATTTTATTTAACAATAGAATAATACTCTGAAATACTGATTGCAACAAGGGACATGACGTTAAAAACAATTGTATATTAGGTACACAAACTCTACAAAAAATAGCACACACACACAGTCTTTAAAATATAGCATAGTTGAATCTCTGTAGGCTAAATATAGCAACGTCTGAAAACACTATTAAAACGACAAAAACATGCCACCAACTTCAAGTTCAATTACGTCATTATAAAGCATCAGATATATACCTAAAAGTAAAATCTAGCAACATCGATCGTCTGAAAAATACCAAAAAAAAATACAAATACCGTACAATACAAAATATAGGCCTTTATATGTAGGCCTATAAACATATATAAACATATGACGTAAACTGAAACACTATATGATGAATATTTGCTCCTACGTGAGTTATTTTGGTTTTCCTATATGGTTGAGGTTAAATCTTTTGACACTGAAGTTGTATGCACGACTGTATCTAAATTAAAACGTGGTAAGGCCCCTGACATAATGTGGGCACTCTGCTGATCAATTTTGATACGAGCTCATCCTGTACTGCCTGTCATATTAACTAAGCTGTTTCAGCTTTTACTGTTAGGTAACAAAGTACCAACCAGTTTCGGGTACAGTTATATTGTACCACTTCCGAAACCAAAGGTTTGTATCAATAAGGCTATGACGCGTGAAGATTTTAGAGGGATAGCAATTAGTCGCATTATCTCAAAAAAAATTTTGAATATTGTATTATTGTTTGGTGATCTTCTTCAACGATTTGGCAGTTGGCTTCAAAAAGGTGATAGGCTGTAGCCATGCGATTTATACTGTCAGTAAGGTAGTCGAGCGTTTCATCAAAGGAGGAAACACTGTTAATTTGTGCGCTATTGATTTGAGTAAAGCGTTAGATAAGGTAAACCACCACGCCATTTTAAACTGATGAAAAAAAATCTACCTGTTAATCTATTGTTAAACTTATTGGAGCACTGGTTCAAAAATTGTTTTTCTTGCGTAAAATGGAATCACGTGTTCTCAGACTCATTTGCAGTCACTTTTGGCGTCAGATGGGGCTCTGTGTTATCTCTCCCCCTCTTGTTCGCTATCTACGTAGACGTGCAGTTTGATCTCCGACTCCCAGATCTTTTATTATCCTATATGCAGATGATATCTTATTGATAGCCCCATCAGTTACTGAACTGCAAAGTCAACGGCAGTCAGTTGCATATGCGTAAATAAAGCACAGACAACGAAAAAGCTATAAAACGGTAATAACTTGATAGAAGTGCATTACTCACGCCGGCCACGAGATCGCCTAACCTTAACCCTAACCTTGACCCTTTGACCTTTAACCTAATGTTCATTGGTGGGCGAGATATTATGATGGACTATCCATGTGCCAAGTTTGGCAATTTTAGTCTCAGCCGTTTTGGTTTTATTGTGCGGACAGACACAAAGACAGACAGACAGGCAGAATCACAGACAGAATCACAGACGCGGATCAACGCTATACTCACGCGAAACACAAATAAGTCCAGCACAAGGTGTCAGATATCTGTTACGAGTCCTCATCGCAGCTGTTGCTGCTGTCACTCTCGCCGTCGTCGTGAATCGCCCACGGAACGTGACGGAAGCATCTGTAATGCAGCGTCACCAGAGAGGCTTGCCAGCGACTTGTGCAGCTCAGCGAACGAGCGAGCGACGACGCACCCTCTTCCTACTTCTTTCGCAGCACCTGCACCATCTCCGGATGTTGTATCTTACGTTGTTTTCGAGTTCAGTGTCCGTATGCTATTCTGGCTTGCTCCATCTCCAGCTTCTCGTGGTTTTTCTGTTGAGTTTCAATACACTCGAACAGCTGTGGATGCACTTCAAACCGACGGTCTAAATTGACGATCAAGCTGCTAAGTAAGTAGATTATCGGGACCATAGAGTGAAACATGGGGCTTGGGTGGGTATTATACGTACAACGATAGTGCGGTCACGTGATGGACGGTTTCCTAGTTTTAGCCGTCTCTTTATCAACAACAGTCAAGCAACCGTCGATGTCATCTGTTACCGTCAGAGTTGGAAAGCGTCCAGCAGGCGATTCGGTAAAGGCCATCAAACCTCCTCTGACATGATTTGTTGGCCGCCTTGATCCTAAGACAACGGTATACTACTTGGACGAGGTTGGAATAAAAGATGCTGTTTGTTGGAATTTGCAAGCCAAAGATGGTCGGGTGTTCAAAACAGCTGCTTTCCGAGTTTCCTGCTGTGACAACTTTTGAGATCTTTTTTCCGAAGGAGCTGAATTGCGTGATTCGGTTTATCGTCGACGTGTTCCGGCTGCCTGACGTGATATGATCGAATGCACTGACAGGCCTATCTGTTCTACTTCTACCTGATGGTGACAATTTTTATGAATTTTGTTGTGTCTTAGTCTGTCAGTTTTGCTGGTTCTTGTAACCATTACTGGGCACTATTGAATGCTAGAAGTATTTTTAAAAAGCTAGCAGAACTACATCTTTTTATTGAGAACAATAGTTTAGACTTGTTGTGTGTTACTGAAACTTGGCTTAACGAAAACATCCCTGACAGTTTGATTTGTCCAACGGGCTATAAGGTTTTTCGTTATGATCGCCCTTCTCATGATGGCGGTGTTGCAATTTTTGTACGCAGTACAGTTACAGCACATCAGGTTTCTGTTTCCACTGAATTTAAACATATAGAAATTATCTGCATAGATGTGAATTTGTATGGTCTTGATTACCAATTTACCGAGTCATTGGTTTTTATCGCCCACCTGGCCTACATATATCTACGTGATTCTGTCAAATGTTTTCAACATTTATGTTCCGCTGACAGACTTGTAGGTGATTTCAATTTACCATGTGTTGACTAGTCTCATTATCACTGTTTGGATAACCCAGTTTATCAAACATTTTTAAACTTTGTAAACCGATATGGTATGGTTTTTATCAGCATGTTACTCAGCCTACACGGGATAGCAGTATTCTTGATCTTGTCTCATCCACATCTAGCTCATTGGTGAGTGAACTATTTACTTCCTGCCCCCTAAGCACTGCTGATCACAACACTGTATTATTTCGTCTCAATCTCAATGCACCTACACATGAACCAGTCTCTGAACCACAGTTCTACTACGATTTTACACATGCTGATAATTCGAACCTCAATGCATATTTCTTAGATGTTGACTGAAATTTTGTTTTTCAATTTTGTTTTGATGTTGAACAGTGCTGGTCTGTATTTATGCATGTAGTCAATACAGCCATTGAATTATTTGTTCCTAAGAGGCAGTCCAACCAAAGTTATACAAAAACCAAAACTGTGCATTACCCACAGTACATTAAACAAGAAGGAAGGCTATCGCCAACGGAACGTGCGTCATTTTCTGCAATCAGCCTAAAGCACAATATTTGGCTACCCCAGAGAGTCACACCGGTATGTCGTTGCCTTCACCCGTTTTGCGGGTACGCCCCTGGGACAATCGCGGTAAATGTTACACGGATGGAAAGAGGATTCAATGTTTGTCAAACGCATCACAGCATGTAGCCATCTGTCTTCAACCGTTTTCCAGTAATTCAACCCGTAAGTTTAAAAGTTCGCCATTTTAGCACATTTTTGCACATTTTGGCCTCCCTGGGTAGCCTACGCCCATGGGACAATCGCGTTAAATGTTAGGCCCCTACATGGATGGAAAGAGGATTCAATGCTGGTCAAACGCATCGCAGCATGTACCCATCTGCCTTCAACCGTTTACGAGCTATTGCGAGATATTGGTCGGAAATTGCAACTTTTTCCAACCCCCTTGCATTCAACGGCCCCGTTGGCGGTGTTCCCATTGGAATTCCGGGAAAAAGTTTGGACCTCAGTAAACTAAAATCATGGGGCTACCAGGCATCAAAGACAGTTTGACAATAGGTCGAGCCGTTTCGACACAATACCAGCGTGTGACAGACGGACGGACAGACAGACGGACAGACGTCCAGCCTATAGCTAAGACGTGCTTCAGCATGGCTGATGCACACAAAAATGATAAAGAACAAGAACTTAGCTATCGCAAACAGATCGCGCGTCAGCTGAATAAACACCAATAATATATCCATCAGGGGCGTATTTAGAGAGGGGCCGAACCGGCGCGCGCCCCCCTAAACTCAGCAAAATTGTTGCCACCAGATGTCAGATTTTAAGGCTAAAATGTACCAAATTCAATTTTCGCTGGGGCTCCGCCCCAGACCATACTGGGGAACTTACAGAAATAACTGACAATGGCATGAAAGTTTGAAATTTGTCCAGTTGACTCTCGGGAAAATCATTAAAATTGTTGCCAACAGATGTCAGATTTTAAGGCTAAAATGTACCAAATTCAATTTCGGCTGGGGCGCTGGGGGAGCTTACAGCGCTCCCCCAGACTCCCTAGCTGGATTAAGAGGGCCTACTTCTAAGGGGAGAGAGGGGAGAAGAGGGTAGTGGAAGGGAAGGGGAGGGGAAAGGGAAGAAAGGGGAGGGGAGGGGACCCCACCCCTTCACGCCCCCTAATCCATATTTCTGGATACGCCCCTGACCATGACCTTGACCTTGAAATCTGGTTTAGAGGTCACTCAATGTCACTGTAAGTGGTGCCATTCAAAAGCTTGGGTGCGGTTTCCTATTCGCCTTCTATAGTAACTATGGCCGTATCTGTAGCCGTTTGTAATATATTTAGCGTCAAAGAGTGGTGTGACCTTGAAACAGGGTTAGGGTTCGTTCAAGGTCATTGGAAATGGCACGAACTGATAGATCTCATACGAGTTTAAATACGTAAGTTGTTTGCACACACGTTCCTGGCATCTATAGGCATAAATATTACACCGTGACCTTCAAAACTAGGTTAAAGATCACTCAAGGTCATTGAAAGTAGTACTATTTGAAAGCTTGGGTACGGTTTCCTATTCGCTTTCCATAGTAACTATTGCCGTATCTGCAGTCATTTTGGAGATATTCAGCGTCAAAGAATGGCCTGATCTTGAAATCTGGGTTTGGTGTCCTTCAAGGTCATTGAAAATGGCGCGGTTCGATAGACCATATATGACTTCCTATTAGTCCGCCATTGTAACTATAGCTTTATCTTGTACCATTTTCAAGTTTTTTGACGTTGAATAATATCGTGACCTTGAAATCTGGCTTAGAGGTCACTCAAGGTCATTGAAACTGATGTCATTTAAAAGCTTGGGTGTGTAATGCTCAAATCTATTTGTACAATGTGAATAAACTACAGTAGCTGTGTTTTCGCTAGGTGGCGCCACAGCGCGATGAAATTTTTAAACAAAAAGTTAATGACTGTGTTAAGCATATAATATTGCAGAAGTTCACCAATTTCCACGCAATTCGGTCGTGGAATTTCAGAATATTTGCAATGAGATGGTGGCCCCGTTTTTTTCGCCACCCTGTATATTAATCAGTTACAGCAATAATCCGAAAAATGCATCTTATTAACTTTATACCTGAAAGTATCGACAGATTTCGACAACACAATGCAATCAGGCAGTGAATTCCACATATTAATAATGCGTTTAGAAAAGGAATGACTATCAGAGCAGATGCGGTATGTGATTTATTGAGTTTTCAGGAATTGCCTAGTTACTAGGTTTGAAGAAAAAGTAAAGAAAAGGTCAGTAATTATTGTATGTGTAATTATTGATAATTTTATAACACATAAGTAAATCGACGACAGTGCAGACTATCAAAACCTAAGTGGGTTAATCTGGCTTCGTATGAAAAATTTCCAAGACCCTTTAATCTCTTAGTGAATTTGCGTTGAACCGATTCAAGTTTGTTAATATCTTGTTTGAGCATGGGGTTGACTGTAACTTGAAGTTTGAGCAACACATCATATCTACTGTTGTGCATAAAGCGCACACTCGTGCTAATCTTACTTTAAAATGTCTTTAACTCGCGTAATAGAGTATTGTTATCTAAAGCCTTTTGCACTTATGTTAGACCGCTACTTGTAGGCTATATTGCACCTCTGTTTGGTCACCTCAGTATAATTACCTGATTGAAAAATAGAACGAGTACAGCGACACTTTACCAAGCGTATGCAGGGTCTCAAGAATAAGACATACACTGAACGACTAAAACTCACGTGGCTCCAGTCATTAGAGCGACGATTAAACTGTGACCTTATACTGACATATAAAATACTGTTTGGAGTTGTTGATTTATAGGCTAGTGATTTCTTTCAGTATGCTTCTTACTCCAGCACCAGAGGACACAGATTCAAGTTGTATAAAAATAATACATCCGTGCGAGTTAGGTAATCTTTTTTAGCGAGCGTGTTTTAAATGTATGGAACAAACTAGTGTTGGGCGGTACCAGCAATTCTGCGCCACGGTACGTACCGTGAAAAAGTACCGCGGTACTCGGTAGTACCGTGATGACGGTCGCTCAGAGTAATACTAATTAAGTAAATAAGTAAGTAAATTGAATAACCACGTAAACTAAACTGTGCAACGAAAAGCCAAGTGATTTCTTGTAGACTCGTACGTAGTAGCTTAGTAAAAATAGTAGCCTAAATGATGAAAATAGCCTAAGTAAGTAAATAAGCATTTAAGCGACGAGTAAATTAATCCGGGTGTAGTATTTTGTATTTGTATTTGAAATACTTTTGAGATAATTATTTTGTATTAAAATATTTCCGTTTTCCGAATTTACACAGAATTTCCTTGTAGAACGATCGGCAAAGCCAAACTTATCCGCGTGGAAACCAAAATAGTTCCATATCACGCTTACTGGAATTTAACTTACGGACCAGTATCACTTTCCTCATTTGGAATCGGATACGTATGATCTCCGTCGTCTGCCGCGTCGGCGTCATCGCCAATCGTAACTTCATCAGCAATAGAAATATCCGACTCAAGATATTTAAAAAATGCATGCGTGACCATGCGTAACATCACATTACGCCGTAGGACTAAAACAGTAAGTAAATACTATGGTTAATGGGCAGGCCATGGGCGGGTAATAGGGCCGTACAAGTGGCCATGGTGCGTTCTATTGTGTTCATGACTGGCTGAACGTACTTGGTTATTTGCGAGCAAGTACCGTACAACAGAACCGCGGTACTTGTGGTATTTCGGTACCAAAAAGTACCGAAAAAACTCCAAGGTACTGCATGGTACCGTGAAAAAATGGTACCGCGGTAATACCGTGGTACCGCTCAACACTAGAACAAACGGCCTGAAAGTCAAACTGCCTGATTTTAGTACAAGCTTTGGTCGTAGTATTAAATGCATTGATTTATAACGTTTTAGTAACCAATCTTGTATTAGTGTTTTCTGTTTGTTCGAGTTAATGTGTTGTACGTGACTGCAACTTTACTGTGTATTTACTGTGTTTTTACTGTATATATCGTTTATTGAAAGTAATAGTAATAGTCGTTACTGTGTGTTTTTAACGGTGTTCGTGGCCTTCGGGTCCTTCCGTTTTATTAAACTCATTTGTGATGCGGTCAAGAGGTCAAGGTTGGGCTGTCTCACAAAACATTGTGAACTAATGGCCACGCAATCTGCTTCACAATATATCTGTCGACCTCTGTAAATTTTGATGATGATCGGTTAAGAGGTTTGGCGTGGCGAGGGGTAAATCTTCTTTCCCATTAGCTAGCGTAGCGTCGTTGTCCTTCGAGACACTAGCACTATAGGCTACTGTGCGAATGCGTGACACGAATGTGGCTTTGTCGACGCCATGCTTAAGTGCTGCTTGTATCAGTCGACTGTTAAAGCCACGCAGTCTTCGCAACGAGTCGACGAAGGACGCAAGAATCGTCATTACGGTGAATATGTACGCAGTTTAAACGATGCTTTACGTGCAGTAACATACTATTAACAAGGTATGCCCGACGGCAAACATGATATGGCACACACCCTGCAAGACGTAGACAATCTGGAAATTTGTTGATTAATTTTTAGTATACGCTGTTAAGCAGCACAATACGGAATAGCCTATAAAAATGACACATGGTCTGGACATCGACATTCGACAAGCTCTATGGCTGGCAGACTGCTGCCAATCGTCTTCGGTGGGCTGCCAGGCTGCTGCTACACCTAGCGGCGTGGCAAGATGAGGCTTGGGTCCAAATGATATGAGTAATTACCTTTGCCGAAGTTTTCATTTTGTTGAGTTGTTTGTTTGTTTGTCTATTAACAAGATTACTCAAACATTTGTGGATTAATGTTCATGAAATTTTTAGGAGGAGTCGGCCTTATGATAAGGAACAATTAATTATATTTTTGAACTGATCCAGATCGACACGCGATAGCATGGAAGAAAATAAGTAACAACACATACTCAGACCATATAATGGTCACACATTTTATCTTGTTGATATAAATATCCTTAAAATACTGATGATACATGTGTAGGCTATATCGCTCACAGTGGCGTACGTAGGAACGATTTTTCAAAAGGATGGTCAGTGTAAAATCAAATTTTAACTAGTGTTAGTTGGTAAGCCAATATTGGGACCTTATATAGCCTACACGTACAATTAATTGTGAGATGTGGGATTTTTTGACATTTTGATTTTTTTTTCAATTTTTCAAAATTTGACTATTCCGGCCAATGCGCATCATATATTTCGCAATAGTCTCAAACCAATCTGTTAAATCTCCATTTACTTGGACTACACTCAACATTCCTTCATAGAGTTGATCCAGTAAACTGGAAATTTTCTCTTAATAGATTTAGATGTCGCATTATCTCCTTTCTCTAGACACTGTAAAAAGTTTTCTAATTCCACGTAGCAGACAAAAAGATTCTTATTCCGTGTATTTTCTGTCGTAAGATCTGATAGTTGTGCTCCTCTGTGTTCTAAAACCAGCCTGCTTCTCTGACAATATTTCTTTAAGGGGTGAGTGGGTGACTCCATTATACTATCCTGGTCGCAGTAGCAGACCAGGTCTGCGACCAGCTCACGACTTTTTGGTCGCAGACCTGGTCTGTAACCTGGTTTGCGAATAGAATAGTGGACGCAGGGCTTTAGTTTTATGCCTGTCCTTTGCAGTAGGCCTACTATTGTTGTCAAAATCTTGCTACAAATACATTCCGGTAACAAACTTATGTCAACATGCCGCCATTACAATCAAGCCTATAGTCCTTCTTTTGTGGACGAGAATTACGACAACTTTAGCCTTTTTCCAGGTGGAAAGTATGTTAATTTTTATTTTTCCACATATTACACAGAAGTTTCCACAATATTTCTGTGCTTTTGTTTTCTGTTGCCGCCTGGATTTCTTCTGCCGTGATGTTTTCAATTCCGCGGTGCCTTTTTTCTTCATGTGCATGACAGCTGCTTGCACTTTAACATGATTCCAGGCGAGTCCTGTCAATCTCTACTTGGCGGAAGTTCACCTAGTTCATTATTTAGGAAAACATAAACAAAATGGGATTTTGCCGCATTATTTAATAGTTTCACTTTCACTATACCGACAAGCGATTATCAGGAAAATTTATAACGTAGGTCTGAGGTTCGTATACGAGTCTGACGATTACCCGGAAGTGAAGCGCTGGATCAAACGCAGTGGTTAAATTGCTCAGCCACAGGTGGGGATCCAATCCAATCCAATCCAACGGTCCAATGTTCTAAGTTTTTCACATATTTTTACGGGCAGGGATCTATCAAATGTAAAATCGTTAATGATTAATCCACAATCACACAATGAATTTTGTCATCTGCACGAGTACAGTGCACACAAGGTACAAGAAAGCAGTAGTATAACATTAAGAAACTACAAAAAAACACCAATTGTATCTACCTATAGTAAAATCTACCAAATAAGGTAGTGGATCTCAGATTAGAGGTGGGGGATCTCATGTCATAGGTGGGGATCTCAAATCAGCGGTGGGGGAGCGGAGATCCCGCGGGATTCCCCTAAATGTAACCCCCGATGAAACGGATCTTGACCATGACAATGCTGAGCCAGCATTCGTAGTGCCGACGTTCTGGCTATGATGTGCTGCAGTATCCGCCAGTAACCGGAAACCGCGACGAGGATTCTTTTTATTAGTATTTACTTATACGACTCTAATGCTGACAGTAAGGTTTAGGTTTGCGGATTTCAATAAGCCCATGTAATAAAAGATGGCATTTCCTTTTTCCTTCATTAATACTATACACGTAGACGCAAGTGACGCTGCTGACAGGCCACGCTCTTGCATTAAGCCCTGCCTTCGGGACTCGCGTTGACACTCTGCACTGCCCATGACACGCACATCACACTCCCTCTGCATAAGCACCAAAATATCCAGACCCAAGTCCCAAGATGAATAGAGAAGCACCAAAGTGACCCAACTACGCTTCTGCGTCGAAGTGTGCAGAACCGATCATCGCGGTGGTCACTTGTGGAAACGGCTACGTCGCACACAAGCACTGAATGAACTGGACATACAGACAAACGGACGGACGGACTGCAACGTATAATGAAGCTCTTATGGGAGAGCCTCGTAATAGCTCAGCCTCGTGTGGCCTGTGAATGCCACGGGCGGATTGACGGTCGGACGAATGATGCAGCAGCGTTAGGCTATACGGAAGCCGTAAAGAATTGATTAATGACAGGAACTTGAAGATAAACGGACAGCCAGAGAGATAGATGAGTAAGCCCGTAGGAAGAGACGCTGAGAGGCCAGAAGAGCCCTGTCGAGATGGATGCACCCAGCTTCAAGTCAGACGACCACAAATACTAGATTGGTTCATTTTTACGTGCGTCAGCTATGCTGATCGAAGCACGTAATAGCTATAGGCTTGACGTCTGTCCGTCTGTCCGTCCGTCCGTCCGTCCGTCACACGCTGGTATTGTATCAAAACGGCTGAACATATTGTCATGCTTTCTTCGCCACACGATAGCCCATTCATTCTAGTTTTGTGTGTATAAAGATATTCGCGAAATTCCGACGGGGTCACCCCCTGTGGGGGCGCTAAATACAGGTGGGGTATAAAATTTGTGCGATTTTCTACCAATAAGTCGCTATATCTCGCAAACGATACAAGATATCGCCATGGTTGCAATGGAAGGCGAATAGGAATTCGTACGCGATCTATCAAATGGTGCCATTTCCAATGATCTTGAATGAACCCTAACCCTGTTTTCAAGGTTAGGATATTCTTTGACGCTGAATATCTCCAAAATGACTGCAGATACGGTCATATAAAATCATCGTTTATTGAAAGTAATAGCCAAAGGCTGAACAAAATAAAATGTCATGGCGAACCAGACTATGTAAGTTCCATAGAGGTAATCAGCAGCAAGCAGTGAAAATATAGCAAAACAACAGGAACATAAAAACAACGTGCTAGCCTTCAAGCGGCGCGATAAACAATCATAGTTACTATGGAAGGCGAATAGGAAACCACACCCAAGCTTTTGAATGGCATCAGTTTCAATGACCTTGAGTGACCTCTAAGCCAGTTTTCAAGGTCACGATATTATTCAACGTCAAATAACTCGCAAATGGTACAAAGATAGAGCTATAGGTACAATGGCGGACTAATAGAAAGTCATACATGGTCTATCGAACCACGCATTTTTCAATGACCTTGAAGGACCCCATACCCAGATTTCAAGGTCAGGCCATTCTTTGACGCTGAATATCTCCAAAATGGCTGCAGATACGGCCATAGTTACTATGGAAGGCGAATAGGAAACCACACCCAAGCTTTTGAATGGCACTAGTTTCAATGACCTTGAGAGACCTCTAATCCAGTTTTCAAGGTCACGATATTATTCAACGTCAAATAACTCGCAAATAGTACA
>Ga0209783_1000194_pt1 | contig 15299 bp, 11 predicted proteins | sample WorMetfiPIANOSA1_FD_187395 | JGI IMG/M metagenome (GOLD analysis project Ga0209783, IMG submission 187395) | Marine gutless worms symbiont microbial communities from Max Planck institute for Marine Microbiology, Germany - Olavius filocauda... | ecosystem: Host-associated > Annelida > Digestive... | reverse complement strand
ATTATTTATGTTATATTTATGTATGGTAACAGTAAAATAGGAGGAGTAAATAGTTTATAAAGGTTGTTTTACATAATATATATATAGATATATATATATACATATATATACACACACATATATATATACATATATATATACATATATATATATATATATATATATATATATATATATATTAACAAGTAATTAATAAAAAAATTGAAAAAATTGTTATAGTGAACACTATAATTATAAGTAGTTTTTGTAGTTTCATATGTAATAAATCTATAGCCAATCTTGCTTTTAATGTTGATATTGGTACTTGAATACTAATAATTTTTTCTAATCAGGACTGATCTAAATATTTATATATGTTTATGGATATTTTGAACCATACAGGTAGTGAAAATTGAGTTGTGATATAATTTATAAATATTAAAGATGAGAATATTTTATTTAAGACAGGTATTATATTGGTTCTATATTTAATACCTAACACTGAAATAATAATTAATGTTCTGATCATTAAAAAAATTATAATATTGCTGCTATTAAGAATTGGTGGTGCAGTTAATTTAATTGGTAGCACTCATTGGGTGATTGCCCCGATAAAAATTCTAGTTATAGATATGAGAATTAGGGGTGTATTATAGTTATTGTATGAGTAATGAATTTTATATGGAGTTTGTAAGGAGGGTAACATTAAAATAAATATAATTAGTCGTAATGAGTATAATAATGTTAATAAAATTCTTAATAATATAAGTAAATAGATAAATATATTTAAATAATTGTAATGCGATCATTCTATAATAGTATGTTTTGAGTAGTATCCTGCTATAAATGGAATACTAGTCAGAGCTATACATGAGATTAGTATTGAAGAAGAGATTACAGGTGATGTAGTATAAAATTTTCCGTATAAACGTAGATCTTGGTTGTGATTATTTACTGAAATTATGCAACCTGCTGCAATGAATAAAAGTGCTTTAAATATGGCATGGGTTGATATATGAAAAAATGTTAATTTTGGCATATTTATTCTAATACATATTACTATTAGTCCAAGTTGTCTCAGTGTTGACAGTGCAATAATTTTTTTTATGTCATTTTCATGTATTGCTCTGATTCTTGCTATTAGTATAGTTAGCATACCAGATAATATTAAAATAGATTGCATAAGTGGAGAATAGCTAATTATATTATTAAATCGGTATAAGATAAATACCCCTGCTGTTACTAGAGTAGAGGAGTGAACTAGTGCTGACACAGGTGTAGGCGCAGCTATTGCGGCTGGAAGTCAACTAGAATATGGTATTTGAGCTCTTTTAGTTATTGCTGCTACTATGATTCCTGATCATTGTATAAAGAAATATGTGTTAATTTTAGGGTTAAATGAAAATAATCAGTCTCCCAGATCTATTGTTCTAATAATAGCCATCAATAAAAAGGCGTCGCCTAGTCGATTTATAATAATTGTTAATATACCTGCTCTTAATGAGCGTGAATTATTATAGTAAATAATTAAAATAAATGAGGTAATTCCAAGGCCATCTCACCCAATTAATATAGAGATAATATTCGGGATTAAGATTAGCATGTTTATTGATATAATAAATAAGAGAATAATGTAGGTAAATCGTTGCTTATTTAAATCATTTTCTATATAGTTCATAGAAAATTTTAATACTATTCTTGAAATAAATAATACAATAGATGAATATATAATTCCTCTTCATTCTAACATAATATCTAATATAATGTTTGTTGTAATAATTGAACAAATTTCTCATTTTATGATAAACATATTGTTTATTATTATGGTGAGTATAGATATTACAAATATGGATATATGTATCAGATATAAAATTTTAGGGGCGGATAGATTAAGCATGAATATAGATAATTATTAATTATAATTTTGAATCCACAATTCAATAGTTTATTTAACTTACTATGTTTATTTGTTAATTAAATTATTTCATATTATATTTATGTAGGGGGTAATAATAAAATAGAGAAAGTAGGTAGTTCTAAAAACTTGTCCAATATGTATATATGGGGCTTCTACTGGACATTTTCCAATTCATCTTAAGATAGTTCATGATATAAGTATAATGAAGAATATGAGTTGTGTTAAGGGGTAAAATGATCTGGATATTTTATAGTTTATTGTGAGCGGCGGTAAATAAAGAATAAAAATTGCTAATAGTAAAGCTAGTACGCCCCCTAATTTATTTGGAACTGATCGTAAAATTGCATACAATCATAGAAAGTATCATTCTGGTTGAATATGGTTAGGAGTTATTAAAGGGTTTGCTTCAATAAAGTTTTCTGGGTCACTCAGGTAGTTTGGGGTGTATATAGTGATAATGGTAAATATTAATAGTATTACTGTAAATCCTATTAAGTCTTTTATTGTAAAGTAAACATGAAATGGAATTCGGTTCATGTTAGAGTTAATACCCAGAGGGTTACTTGATCCTGTAGAGTGAAGTAGTATTAAATGAAGTATTACCATAAACAATATAATAAGTGGAAGAATAAAATGTATAATAAAAAATCGATTTAAGGTCGGATTAGCCACGGCGAATCCGCCTCATAATCATTCTACTATTTGTACTCCTAAATAAGGAATTGCAGAGAAAATATTTGTAATTACTGTTGCACCTCAAAATCTTATTTGGCCTCAGGGAAGAACATACCCTATAAAGGCAGTTATTATAGATATAATAAAAATTGTTACTCCTACATTTCATGTTTCTTTTAGGTAATACGAGGAGTAGTAGATTCCTCGACCTATATGAATATATAAGCATAGTATAAATAATGACGCTCCATTTATGTGTAGGTTGTGTAACAGTCATCCTCAATTTACATTACGTGTAATATGAATTAATGAGGTAAATGCTAATTCGGTATTTGGGGTATAGTGTATTGATAAAAAGATACCTGTAGTAATCTGGATGAATAAGAATAGTCCTAGTAATGATCCGTAATTTCATCATAATGAGATATTAATTGGTGCTGGTAAATCTAAAAGGCTCTTAGATAAAATTTTTAGAATCGGGTTTTTTTTATGAGTTGGTATCATAAGGATGTAGATGAGTTGAACATCTTTGTAATTTTTCAAAAATTATAGTTTCCGAAACAACATGCTAAATATTGGACCTGTTAATCATAATTAACTTCATCAAAGTTATCCGTTCTTCCGGCGCAATATTTATTTTATAAGTGTAATTAATGGGATAACTATAAATATTATTATTAGGCTTATAGGTAAAATTTTTTTTCATAGTATGTCTATTAATTTGTCATATCGCATTCGAGGCAGTGCGCCACGAGTTCAAATAAATATTAAGGAGAAAATTGTACTTTTTACTATGAGTTCAGTATTTGTGTAGTTTTTAGTTATAATTGAAATAGTAAGTAAACTTATAAGTAGAATATTTATATATTCTGCTATGAAGATTAAAGCAAATATAGATCTTTTATATTCAACATTAAATCCTGATACTAGCTCTGATTCTCCTTCAGCAAAATCGAATGGAGTTCGATGTGTTTCTGCTAAAATTGAAATACTTCATGATAAAGATAATGGAATTAATATTACCATTGTTCAAGTATATTGATTCCAGAAGATAGTGGACCTATTTATTGTTAATGTATGGGTAATAAAACAAATTAAAATTAAGGATAGTCTAACTTCATATGAAATAGTTTGTGCAATCCCGCGAAGTGCTCCTAATAAGCCTCATTTTGAGTTAGATCTTCAACCTGCTATGAATGTGGTATAAATTATTACTCTGGTAATACATATAAAATATAAAATATTAAATTTTATAAAGAATAATATATTAAAATTTGGGATAACAGGTCATAAAAGTAAAGCAAGAAAAATTATTATTGTTGGTGTAATAAAGTAGTATTTATTATTAATCGATAGTGTGTTTTTATTTTCCTTGGAAAATAGTTTAGCTGCATCAGCTATTGGGATTGTTAAGGCTAAAATTCTTGGTTTGTTTGGTCCTTTTCGATATTGTATGTAACCTAAAAATTTTCGTTCCCTTAAAGTATAAAAGGCTATGGCTAAAAGTGCTGATAATATTATTCTAAATAGTGTTATTCTATAAAGTGCAGTTTTCATTTACAATTGAAATATCACTATTTAAGTGCAAGTTAAATGTTCTTGTTAAACTAAATTGCAGTCAGAATATTCTCTTAATTAAAAGTTAAGTGCTTTAAATTATAAGCTATCTGGCTTATTAAGAAAAGGTTTTTTATTATTAGAGCTTAAATCTATTGCATTAATCTGCCATCTTAATTTATAATACTAGAAATAATTCGTAGATTTATAGGTTCAAGGCCTATTGTGTACTTACACTATATTATAATGACCCTCATCAGTAAATACAAATATATAAATAAATTCAAATTACATCTACGAAGTGTCAGTATCAAGCGGCTGCCTCGAAACTGAAATGATGTTTATTTGAGAAATGGGATTTTATTGTTCGTAAAAGATTGATTAATAAAAATGTTGTGCCAATTATCACATGTGCTCCATGAAATCCGGTTGCAATAAAGAATGTTGATCCGTACACTCTATCAGCAATTGTGAATGTGGTTTCTACATATTCTGTAAGCTGAAGAATAGTGAAGTAAATTCCTAATATAATTGTTATAATTAAAGATAAAATGGCTTTTGTTCGTTTTTTAGATATTAATCTATGATGTGCTCATGTTACAGTAAATCCAGATGCTAATAGGATTGCAGTATTGAGTAATGGGATACTTATTGGGTTGATTGGTTTAATACCAGTTGGTGGTCACTCACATCCTAGTTCTGGTGTGGGGGCTAATCTTCTATGAAAGAAAGATCAAAAAAAGGCGAAGAAAAAGCAGATTTCTCTAATAATAAATAATATTATTCCTAGTTGTAGGTTATATTGAGTATAAGAAGTGTGTTTTCCTATGTAAGTAGCTTCACGTACTAGATCTCGTCATCATTGAAATATACATATAATTATTATTAATATTCTAATGAATATTAAATATATATTACTGTAGTGAAGTCAATTAATTAATCCTATAGCCATGAATAAAGATCTTATAGCTGATAATAGTGGTCAAGGTCTTAATTCTACTAAATAATAAGGTAGTCGAGTCATTACATTCTATTACTTTTTATTTGGAAAATAAATGTACTTGATTGTCTATACTAAGAATGTTTATTATCATTTTCATTGTGAAGAGCTGTAAAATAGATTATAGTTTAGCTTTGTTGTAGGAATTTTAAACTTATTATAGAAATTAATATAGGAAGAGCTTGCTGTTAATATTAATCATGAGTTAATTAATATTAATATTCACAATATTGGTGATATATGAGGCATAATAATTCACTAAGTGTAATTTAAGATTGACAATCTTATGTTATATTATTAACTAGAATTATTTAATGAGTTTTTATAGATTTTATTCAGTTAATAAATGAATTGGTATTGATCGACTCTAATACAATTGGCATAAATGAGTGATTTATACCACAAATTTCAGAGCATTGACCATAAAAAATTCCAGCTCGATTGGAAATAAATCTTAATTGGTTTAATCGTCCTGGGATTGCGTCTGCTTTAATACCTAAAGCGGGGATTGTTCATGAATGAATGACATCTGATGCTGTAACTAAAATTCGAATTTCTGTTTGTATGGGAACAACTATTCGGTTATCAACTTCTAGTAATCGAAACTGCCCTTTATTTAATATATTTGTAGGGATTATGTATGAGTCATAATTTACGTGTTGGAAGTCATTATATTCATATCTTCAATATCATTGATGTCCAATTGCTTTAATTGTTATAGTAGGATTATTTAGCTCATCAGTAATATATAGTAATCGTAGGGACGGAATAGCAAGAAATATAAGAATTAGTCCGGGAATAATTGTTCAAATTAATTCGATTTTATGGGCTTCTTTTAATTTGTTGTTAGTATATTTATTTGTGATGAGAAATATTATTATATATCTAATAATTCTTAACACTAAAATTATTATTATTAAAATAAGGTCATGGAATGATAGTATTATGGTTATTGTAGGAGATAGGGAATCTTGTATGCTGAGTTGTGATCATGATCTCATCTAAGTGAACATTTATTGTATATTCTAATTAACAGATAGATGCTTATGTAGCTATCACTTATATTTTATTGTAATTATAACAGTTTCGTTATAATTATGATAATTAAGGGGAAGTGTTTGTTCCCATTCTATTGATCTTCTTATATGATTGCTACATACTACCATTCGGCGCATGATTATAGTTTCTCAAATAATAAAAATAAATAGAAGTAGGGCTGTAAATGAGATTATTGCCCCGATTGAGGATAAAACATTTCATGTTGTATATCTGTCAGGATAGTCTGAATACCGTCGTGGTATTCCACTTAATCCTAGGAAATGTTGTGGAAAAAAGGTTAAATTAACTCCAATGAATATTGTTATAAATTGAATTTTTATTCATCGTTGATGTATTACTATGCCAGTGAGTAGAGGTAGTCAATGCACTATGGCGGCAAAAATCGCGAACACTGCTCCCATTCTTAAAACATAGTGGAAATGAGCCACAACATAATAAGTATCATGAAGAATAATATCTAGTGATGAATTTGATAGACAAATTCCTGTAAGACCGCCAGTAGTAAATAAGAAAATAAATCCTAAAGATCATAATATAGATGAATTAAATTTTACTTTAGAGCCGTAGATTGTTGCTAATCATCTAAATACTTTAATTCCTGTCGGGATTGCAATAATTATAGTAGCTGCTGTAAAATATGCTCGTGTATCTACATCTATTCCTACTGTAAATATATGATGAGCTCATACAATAAAGCCAATTACTGTAATTCTAATTATTGCATAAATTATTCCTAGCGTACCAAAAGGTTCAGTTTTGAATCTATTGTGAGAGATAATGTGGGAAATAGCACCAAATCCTGGAAGAATTAAGATATATACTTCTGGGTGGCCAAAAAATCAGAATAAGTGCTGAAATAAAATTGGGTCTCCTCCCCCAGCGGGGTCAAAAAATGATGTATTAATATTTCGATCTGTTAATAGTATAGTAATAGCCCCAGCGAGTACTGGTAAAGATAGTAATAATAGGATTGTCGTTAATAGAATAGCTCAAATAAATAATGGAATCTGCTCTAACTGTATTCCTTTAGGTCGTATGTTTATAATAGTAGTAATAAAATTAATTGCTCTTAAGATTGAAGATACTCCGGCTAAATGAAGTGAAAAGATAGCTAAATCTACTGAGGGTCCACTATGAGCTATATTTCCTGATAGTGGAGGATAAACTGTTCATCCTGTTCCTACGCCTTTTTCTACTAATATCGATATGGTTAATAGAAATAATGATGGAAATAATATTCAAAGACTAAGATTATTTATACGTGGAAAGGCTATATCTGATACACCTAATATTAGGGGTAGTAATCAATTGCCAAATCCTCCAATAAATAGGGGTATTACAAAAAAGAAAATTATTAAAAAAGCGTGGGCAGTTACAATTGTATTATAAAGTTGATCGTTTCCTAGTAATGATCCAGGTTGTGATAGTTCTATGCGAATAATTATTCTTATTATGGTTCCTACACAGCCTGCTCAAATGGCAAGAATTATGTAAAGTGTTCCAATGTCTTTGTGGTTTGATGAGTATAATCAGCGCATATAATGCTATAAAGAATGCGGTAATAAAGTTTAAAGCAGTTACTATGTTAACTATATTTAAATTTAAAATAGTCTTGGATTTATGTATTATGTTTTTATTAACTATCATTATGTTTAGAGTAATATTTAAATAGAAAAATAAATTTAATAATGAGCCTACAATTAACATAATTGTTATAGTAACTGAGTTATTTAATAATATACTTATTATTAATAATTTAGGAATAAATCCTGTTAATGGGGGTATACCTCCTAGTGATAGTATATTAATTGAGAAAATAATGGTTCATCAAGTGTCAGGTTTTTTTATTGATCATAAATCGTTTAGGTTATTTTTATTATATTTATTAAATATTATTAGTAATGGGAGAATTATTATAGAGTAAATAATAAAGTATCTAACTGATAGACATGGTATTTTTATAACTATTCCTCTTAAAGTTCATCCTATGTGGGTGATAGATGAGTATGCTATGATCTTTTTTAGTGATAGTTGTCTTAATCCTATAATGCCACCGACTAAAGCATTTATAGATGAAATAGTAGTTATTAATATATTTCTCTTTATTATTGTAGTAATATATAAGATGATAAAGAGTGGAGCAATTTTTTGTCATGTTAATAAAAGAAAGCAGTTAATTCATGAAATTATTTTTATGGTTATTGGAAGTCAGAAATGACATGGAGCAATTCCTATTTTTATTAAAATTGATAGAATAAATAGTAAATAACTAAGCTTTATTAGTATATGTAGTGTTAGTATTATTATTCTTCTTATAAGAAATAGTCTAGATCCTAATGATTGTGATAGAAAGTAAAGAATTGATGCTTCTGTCTCATTGGTGTTAGTTTTGTTTAATAATAAAGGAATGAATGAAAATATATTTAATTCAAAAGATATTCATATTATGAATGTGTTAGTTGATGAAATAACTATAATAGTTGATAATAATAAAATAGAGAATATTATTAAGTTGGAATAAATGGAGTATTTCATGATAACAAGTAGGAGGACCTATAATATAATTCTAAATTACATACATTTTTTTCTGTCAACTTGTTATAAAATAATTATTATTTAATCTTGATCCTTTCGTACTAAAAATTATTTATATCGTAGATAGAATCTAACCTGGCTCACGCCGGTCTGAACTCAGCTCATGTAATATATTAAAGGTTGAACAAACCTTTTTTTCTAATTTTTACTTTAGAAAAATAATATAAGCCAACATCGAGGTGCAAATCTTTCTTTTAAATATGGACTTTTGAAGAAAATTAGTCTGTTATCCCTGCGGTAGCTTTAATCGTAGATTATTATTTATAGATCTCATGTATGATTTGTTTATCTTGTTATATATTAATAATTGTTTTGTATAATGGTGACCGCCCCAGTCGAATTTTTTGACATGTAAGTAATGTTTAAATTTAAGCTCATAGGGTCTTCTTGTCTAACGAGTGTATAAAGGCTTCTTCACCTTTAAATAAATTTTTAATTGATTTTATGAAATAGTATAAATCTCAGTTTTTCATTCATGCGGGTCTATATTTAGTAGACAAATGATTATGCTACCTTAGCACAGTTTATTGCTGCGGCAATTTAAAATTCATTGAGCAGAAAACACTAAGGATTAATTCCCTTAGCTATGTTTTTGGTAAACAGTTGGATTATATATTTGCCGAGTTTTTTATAAAATGCTCTTTTAATACTAATTTTTACAGAATATATTTAATTTAGTAGTTTTATTATAGTGTTTTTTAGTTTATGCATATAAAAATATTGTTATAGGTTTAAATTATAGTAAATTAACAAGTAGTTAGTATTAAATTTATATTAATTTATTTAGTGAATATAGTTAGCTTTTCTAGTAAGTGTTTATCCCCTTACTAGTAATAATTTATAATATAATAAGTGTTTTATTTTGTAAAATCTAAAAACGACCAGATAATTTTTTATGCGTAAGGTATGTAGCCTCTGAATAAATATTTATATTTAATAATGATATATTTTTTTAATTGTTCTTAACGATATTTATACAGCTCATAAAATTTCGGGTTATAAATGTGATTAATATTACTTGTAAAACCATAATGCAAAAGGTACAAGTATATGTCTTATTTAAGTTTTATGGTATATTCTTTCGAGTAATTTATATATTAAAAAGTTTAATAAGTAGATTTTATAGTGCAGAATAGATTATTATTTCATTATCTTAGAGTAAGTAAGAGGTTTATATTCTGTTTAGATGCAGCTTCTGCTACATCTACTTTGTTACGACTTATCTTACCTTTCGGTCAGAGTGACGGGCGATATGTGCATATTTTATTAGTTGTTTATAAATTTATAGTAAAAATTTATTACTGGCAAGTTCTATTATATTTTTATATGTTTAATATTGAAATATATGAAGCCCATTTTCTCCATATTATTAGCTGCACTTTGGCCTGGATTTTTATAGATGTATTATTTGTTGTCTATGTCTTAAAGTTAAACTTGGCGGTAGTATACAAGCTGATATCTAAAGATGGTAAGATATTTGTGGATTATCATATTAAGTAACAGGCTCCCCTGATTTTATAAAATACCGCCAAAATCTTTGGTTTAAAAACTATTGTTTTTTGGCCGAGTAATGTTATATATAGAAGGGTATCTAATCCTTGTTTTAGTTTATAATTTTATATTTAAAGTATATATGAGGCGCTGTATATAGATTTTACCCTACATAATGTTTTATAATATTTAGATTAGTACAATGAATATGAATTTGAACTTTTTGTCTAACCGCAACTGCTGGCACAGATTTTGTTAGCTCATTTAGTAATTTTTAATTCTACTTATAGGTAAGTTGATTAATATTATTTACTGAGTTTTGTTTTATTGATAAGTGTCTATCATGTAAAAATTACTAGAATAAATATGTTAGTTAGAATCAAGCTATAATTATTAATAAGAGAGATATTCATTGTTGAGGTATGAGCCCAATAGCTTAGTTTAGCTTATCTTATTATACACTTCATTCATGTCTTTTAAATTTGCAATTTAATGTTGTTTATTCAACTAAAGTGTAAGCATCATGATATAAGTTTTACTGGTATTATAGTTAAGGTAAGTAGTGGTCAGAGGTGGCTAATTGTAGTGATAAAATTTAATGATGTTATTTGTAATACAGGATTAATTAATTTTAATTGATTGTTGTGATTAATTATTGAGTATAGTAAGACAGAATATAGACTAGTAGATAGATTAATTAGTATTATAAATAAAATGTTGATTTTTCTAATAGAAAATGAAGATATTATAATAATAATTTCCCCTATTAAGTTTAATCTTGGGGGTAGAGATATATTTCTAGAAATTACTAGTATTCATCTGAGAGAAGTTATAGGTATTAAGATTAAAAGTCTATTTATTATAATAATATTGCGAGTATTAAAATTTTCATATATAAAATTAGTTAATATGAATATACATGAAGATGTTAGGCCGTGCGTTAATATAATAATTAATCTACCATATTGTCCGAGTTTTGAATTTGATATAGTTCCAATAATTAGTATTCTTATGTGTCCAATAGATGAGTATGCAATTAGTGCTTTTAGGTCTATTTGTCGTAAACATAATATATTAGTGATAATTGCACCAATTATGGCTATGGATAATATAATAAATACAATAAACGAGTTATAGTAATAGATTGATTTATTTATTCGTATTAAACCATAACCACCTAATTTTAGTAGAATTGCTGCAAGAATTATTGATCCCGCTACAGGGGCTTCTACATGAGCTTTAGGTAGTCATAAGTGTAATGAAAATAGTGGTAATTTTACTATGAATGCAGTAAGTGTAATTAAGCATATAATATTGATATTTATTGTAGAGGGGTAATGATATATAAGAGATAGATTTATGTGAAAGTTTGAATTAATTATTTTTAAGATAATAAATAATAATGGAAGAGACGCAACAGTAGTATAGATTATAATATAAAAGCTTGCTTTTTTTCGTTCTGGTTGATTACCTCACATAATAATTAATATAAGTGTTGGAATTAACGATGATTCAAATCAAATATAAAATAAAAGAATATTATTTGTTGAGAATCTTATAAATAAAATAACTAGTAGAGATATTAAATTTAATATAAATATATTAATATTTATTTTTTTATTTTTAATATAATATCTCGCTATTATTATTAATATAATAATTCACATTGATAAAGATACTATAATTATTGATATAGAGTCTAACATAGAATATTTAGATAGTATGTATGTAGAGTGTGATATTGGGTGTTTTATTATAAAAATAATATTTATTGCTATAATTAATATAATTATCCATTCCCATGATTTTTTTAGTTTAATGTAAAAATTAAATAATATTATAGTGCATATAAATTTTAACATATATGGGATATAGTATTTATGGTTGAATCATTACCCTCTTTTCGGCTAATTATTACTAGTAGTCTTAATCCAATTCTTGCTCTAGATACCCTTATTGTTAATATAATAATTACAGAGTGGTTTATTATTATTGATTGGTTATTTATTCTTAGTGAAATGTAGTATATTATAAACAATATTAATCTTTCTAATATTAAAATAACTGGTAAAATATGTTGTTGACGTGAGGCTAAGATAAATAATATTATTAAATATGATAAAATTATTGTAATAATTAACGGTTTATACATTCAGAGGACTATGCAGAATTCTAACTTCCAGGGTTAGTGTTTTTTATTAAACTATCATCAGACTAATCATTAAAGAGTTATTGATATGAAAAATCAAAGTATTAAATTATACTATTAGTAACAAGGCTTGGATCTCAATTTTAACTTTGAAGGTTAATAGTTTTTTTAACTTAAAGTCTTGGTAATAAGATCTTGGATAAGTTCCCTTTAGTAATTAGAAGTTACATTAATAAGATCTGAGAAAATTTCTTTCTTTGACTTACAAGGTCATTGCTATTTATTATTAGCTTTCAGTTCATAGTAAATGCTATAATTAGCTTTTTCCAGGTCGAAGTTAGAGTGCATAAATGCTATTTACTTAGTAAAAGAAAGTCAGCTTATTGTCTTCAGCAATATATTTTATATAAACTATTTTACTGTTAAATTTTATTGAATCCTCGTAATGGGCTGTTGTTTAACTTTACTATTTTAATGACAATAATTATTATTACTAGTAACAGTAAAATGATAAGTAGTATAGTAATCGAATTTATCGATAGATAAAATTTGTTGATTTGTCTGTAATTAAAATTTGGTACTGTAATTTGTAGTTTTAATGTTTTTATTAGGATAATAGGTAAGATAAATAAATGAATATTTTTTTTAAGTCTTATTGATTCGTTTGAACTTAATCTTACGAAGTAGGAAAATATTACTATTATTCCCCCAATATAAATAAGGAATAGGATTAGTCTATATCAAGACGATAGTATTATATTAAAGATTATTGATATAAAGATTGCAATTATTATGATAGTTAGGCTAATATTTATTGAATTATTAAAGCAGAATAGGGTTCATCTTAATCTTATAATAATTATTGATATAAATGTTATGCTAATTATTATGTTTTTCAGTTTAGAGATCCATCATTTCATTCATATATAATTCCTATTAGTAGAATAACTATAAAGAAAAAAAGAAAGAGTATTATGTGTGCTGTGTATGGCATGAGTAGTGGTGTTGCCATAATTAGTGCAATTTCAGCGTCAAAAATAATAAATAATATTATTAATAGGAAAAATTGTAGTGAAAAGGGTTTTCGTGTGGTAGAATTTAGATTTATCCCGCATTCAAACGATGAAATTTTTTCAGATCATTTTTTTATTGTAATGCTTAGGATAAAAGGTACATGTAATAATAGTGTTGTTACTAATATGATAATAGATGAGTAAATAATTATTGATAGCATTATGAATGATCATTTATATATAAAGAGATAAGAAGACAGAAAATATAAGCTTGAATTATACAAATTGTAAGTTCAAATATAATATATATTGAAGATACAGGTAATGTTATTCAGAATGTTTTTATTACTGGTTTAATAGAAAATGATGAAATTAAAGTTAAAACTACGTGACCTGCAGTTATATTTGCTATTAATCGGAAGCTAAGAGTTAGAGGTCGAACTGAAATTCTTGTACTTTCAATGAGTACTAGGAACGGATTTAATCATGTAGGAGCACCTTCTGGGAGAAGATGACTAATAGTTTTTTTATTGGAATAATTGTATCTTCTGATAACACATATTATTCATATGGGTAATCCTATAGAAATAGTAAAAATGATGTGACTTGTTACATTAAATGAGTATGGAAACATTCCTGATAAGTTTATATAAAGAATAAAAATAAATAAAGATCTAATAGTTAGTGATAGTCCCTTTATGATTTTTAATTTGGTTTTTATAAATTGTAAGAGGATATAGGATATAACTGGAAAAATGTTTATTATTATTTTGTTGTTATTTAATCAGTATATTCTTAGGAATAGAGAAGGTAATATAATAATTATAGTTAAATTTTTATAGCAGATATTAAATCACGCTGGGTCGAAGCTTGAAAAAATATTTATTATCATATTTCAAGAGGTAATACATGATACCTTAGATAAATTTACAGTTTATCAATATTCTTGAATAGACTCAAGTGTGTAGCAATAAAATAGATTTAATGTTAGTTTATAGGTTTTGGTAGATGATAGTGGTGTATTTATATGTGAGTTGATGAAGTAATTTATTTAAGTATAATATTAATTTAGAGTGTTTAGGTTTTTAATTGTTATTACTATAATTTTAATTGTTATATAGGACGGTATTTATTAATTTTAGGGTTGAATGAAAGTAATTAATTTTTGTGCTTGTTATTTTAATAATAATTGTTGATAAAAGGCTTTGTTTAATTTATCTGCAATAATTGTTTATATATTTATTTTAATGGGTGTGTACTATCACAGTAGATAATTAAAATGAATGGGATAATTTTAAGGTTGTTTTATTTAATTGCTATAATTATATAGTATGTGGGATTAAGATTAATATGTTTATTGATGAGTAGATAAAAGAATAGGCAGTTGTTATTTATTTAAATTATTTCTATGTGGTTTACAGAATTTTAATATTAGTTTTGAAATAAATAGTATAGTGAACAGGTCTATAGTTTATTTTTTACTTTGGTGTAATACTTAATATAGTTTTTGTTGTAGCAATTAAATAGGTTTCTTATTTTATATAAATATATTGTTTATTACTATAATAAATGTATACGTTACAAGTATAAACGCGTATGTAAATATAGAGCTTAGAAGTAGGCGGATTAGGCATGGAGATTAAATAATCGCCGGTTATAATTTTGAATCTATGGTCTAATAATTTAATTAATTTACTATATTTATTTACTGATTAAATTATTTATGTTATATTTATGTATGGTAACAGTAAAATAGGAGGAGGAGTAAATAGTTTATAAAGGTTGTTTTACATAATATATATATATATATAGATATATATATGTGCATATATATGTACACACATATATATATATATATATATA
>Ga0209783_1000193_pt1 | contig 15353 bp, 15 predicted proteins | sample WorMetfiPIANOSA1_FD_187395 | JGI IMG/M metagenome (GOLD analysis project Ga0209783, IMG submission 187395) | Marine gutless worms symbiont microbial communities from Max Planck institute for Marine Microbiology, Germany - Olavius filocauda... | ecosystem: Host-associated > Annelida > Digestive... | reverse complement strand
CCAGGCTGATAGCATCATCCTTGAACCCTTGGGTGAAACTCCGTCTGGTTTTTTGAGTACTCATTGGACACCTCGCTTTCTGATATTTCGTTCTTAGCAAAGTGTCCGTTTCTTTTAAACCACATCAGCGTTTTAGAGGGTTCCCGAGGGGGCACCGTCACCCCCGCGGACTTGTTGCGCCCCAAATGGGTTTTAAACGCTTCCAGGGACAGAACCCCGGATTTATGCTGGCTGACGGCATCGAAAATCATCGACTGCAATTCGCGGACATTACCGGGATATGCATAGGTTTTCAGCAGGGTGAATAGCTCCCGGGGCACCGTGGGTTTGCTCTTTTTCAGCTGGCGGGCAGCCTGGTCCAGAAAATGGTTTACCAGCAGCGGGATATCATCCAGGCGTCGCCGGAGGGGTGGAATATAGATACGGTGGGTGCGCAGACGATAGTTTAAATCCTTACGAAAACCACCTTCTTCCTGGAGTTTGGTCAGGTTCTGGTTGGTGGCCGCCACCAGGCGGGCGTCGCTCATCCGGGGTGTGTCCGACCCCAGGGGAAAATACTCCCCCTCCTGGAGCAGCCGCAGCAATTTGACCTGGGAGGCATGGCTCAGGTCCCCGATCTCGTCGAGGAACAGGGTGCCGCCGGCAGCCTGTTCGATGAGTCCGCTACGGGTCTGATCCGCCCCGGTAAAAGCCCCGCGCACGTGCCCGAACAGCGTATCGGAGAACACGTTGTCCTCCAGGCCGGCAGCGTTGACGGCGACAAAATTGCCTTCAAGTCCGCTCAATTCGTGAAGGGTCCGGGCGATCAACTCCTTGCCCACCCCGGTTTCACCCCGGATGAGAACCGGCTGTGAGGTGCGGGCTATGGATTCGATGTACTGAAATATCAGCAGCATTTTTTTGTTGCTGGTGATGATCTGTTCAAACGCCGCGGGCTGCTCAAGGGTATCGTCGAGAATGTGCTGCCGCAGGGCGATATTCTCCTGTTTGATCTCCTGGAAGGCCAGGGCCCGGTTGACAGCCGTTACCAGTCGTTCCTCTTCCACCGGTTTTAGAATATAATCAAAGGCGCCGGCTTTAATACAGCGTACGGCCGTCTCCACATCCACCGCCCCGGTAACGATAATGACCGGAATCTCCGGATGCTCCCGGCTGACGGTATCCAGCAGGCGGTGGCCATCCACATGCGGCATGTTGAGATCCAGCAGCATAACGTCTACGGGCTGACCGGCCAGGCGTTCCATCACCTCCCGGCTATCCTGGCAGGTTATCGTATTGGCAAAGCCGGCCATCTGCAGGGCGGTCTCGATGGCCATCAGGATGGAGGCTTCATCGTCCACGATCAAAATGGGTTGATCCTGTTTCAGGGGACTACTCATGTTGTGCGACCTCCGCATTTTGCTGCTGGGGCGGTTGGCAGGCGAACGCAGCCCGCACCGTGGTACCCTTACCCGGCTCGGATTCAAATTCCAGGGAGCCGCCGTGGTCCTGGACTATTTTGTCGGAGATAGCCAGTCCCAGCCCGGTGCCGCCGTCGTCTCGTTTGGTGGTAAAAAAAGGGTCCTTGATGCGTTGGACCACCTCGGCCGGAATGCCGGTGCCGGCATCGCGCACTGTGACCGCCACCTGGTCGGTACTGTGGTCCCAGCTGGTAGCAACTTCCACCTGCTGGTCATCGGCCGTCAGCGCCTGGCAGGCATTGACCACCAGGTTGATCACCACCTGTTCAATACGTTGGGCATTGCCGGTAAAGATCGGTACCTCGGGAGCGTAATTCGTCGCGAAGTGTTTTGTGGATTTACGAATCAGGTTGGCGGCCAGTCCGATGGCTTTTTCCACCACCTCGTTGATATCCACCTGGTCGCGCATCTCCGGCGGCTTTTCCCGGGCGAAATCTTTGAGATCGGCCACGATATCCCGCACCCGCCGGGCGTCGTCGTCGATGCTTTTCAGGATCTGCGGTACTCGCTCCCGTAAGCGTGCATAGCTGCTGCCCGCTACCGGAAAGTCTCCTTCTGCGTCCATGTGTTTATCCAATACCGGCTGGGCCGCATCCCAGACTTTATTGAGATTGGGTGCGTTGAGCATGATGGAGGTGATGGGGTTGTTGATTTCATGGGCCACGCCGGAAACCAGGGTGCCCAGGGAAACCATCTTGGCGGCCTGGAACAACTGCTCCCGGCGCAGGCGGGCTTTGTCCATGGCCTGCTGTTTTTCCCGGGTAACCTGCGCCCCGTGCAACACCGCGTAGGCCGAGAGGCCTACGATGAGCGCCAGGATACCCAGGCAGATCAGAGCCAGGGTGCCTGTGATCGCGGCAATTTCCGTGCGGACATCTTCCACGTAGATACCGGTGCCGATGATCCAGCCCCAGGGCTTGAAACCCTTGACGTATGAGATTTTAGGCACGATCCGATCAGGATCATCCTGCCACTGCCATTGGTAATCCACATAGCCGGCCCCGGCCGTAACAACTGTTTTGGCGCATTCGACAAATATCAGCTTTCCACTGGGATCGGCAAACGCCGACACGTCCTGTCCTTCCAGGTCAGTGCGATAGGGGTGCATGATCATCCGCGGCCCCATATCGTTGATCCAGAAATAGTCCTTTAAATCCGGGCCAAAGCGTGATTGCCGGATGTGATCCTTGGCCAGCGACTGGGCCTGCGCCAGAGTCAACTCACCGGCTTTCACCCGGGCGGCATACCCCTCTAAACTGCTCCAGGCCGATTCGACCAGTTCGCGGATAACTTCGCGTTTGCCGTCCATCAGCCGCTCGCTGACCCGCGGCAGGATCACCAGGAAAATTGTCGCCCAGAAAAGCAGTACCGTCAGGACCACCGGCAGGAAGATGCGCAGGGGAAGGATCCTGGAAAGGTGGGTGAAACGATTCTGGTGCACGGTAGTGTTCATCCTTGATCCTGTAAGCTTATGATTGCAACCCCGTTGGGCAGGGGCAGTCCGGTCCAACATATCTGAGAACTTTCTGACCGTCAATCCGGGGCCCCTGTCTGACTGCAAACCGGCCTGATGCGATACAGTGTCTACGTAAGTGTCTTTTGGAACACTTCCAGGACTTTTTCATATTTAGATACAATTTGATGCAGGCTCTTAAAGGAGTAATACTTGTAATCGCCCTGCTCCTCTACTTCTCTTTGATAGGGCTCCAAATTTAAACCGTTCAATACGGATTCAAAATCGCCCGCCCGCTCCTCTTCAACATAAGCTATAAACAGAGGACTGCGGGTTCGAAACGAGACTTCAAACCCCCAATTCTCAGAATGACCAATAAAAAACGAAAACCCCGCTTTTTTATCAAACTCCCACCCGCGGTCAATTTTCAAGCCCTTTTCTTTCAAGGAGGCCTAGAGATGTTTCAGCAAGCAAGCCAGTCCGTAGAGCGTCTCTTCATCTGCTCTCATACTGTATGCCTGTCGCCGATATTCACCATCCAAAGAGTAAAGGTCATTATCACCGTATTCATAGAAATCCGGGCAGGGAATTTTCTTGGGACCCAACAACACCCGGCCCTTTCTAATTATTCCGAAACAGTACCCGATATCATCCTTATCAAAGAGAGAAAAAAACGGACGACTTCCTTGTCCTCTCCCGATTCATATGTGTTAAACCAGAATATATCTGTATCCTTGCTTTGCGCCGAGGTGTGATAGTATTTGGAAATTTCCACGATATTGCCAGTCACGCGCCGCATGTATTTGTCGAACAATCTGGCTTTAGATAATACATTTTCTTTTCGGCCGGAAAGATATTTGCTGGCCAAGATTAAATAGTCGACTGTCTCTTCCTTATCGAGACCATTTATAAAGTTGACTATTTGTTGAACAGTCGGGTTTTTGTGATTTTCAAAAGCCGATAAAAAATCTCCATAGGTGATAAACTCAAATTCGAAACCCAAATCTTTCTTTTCTATCTCCGTTTTTAAGCCCTCTTTTCGACTCTCTGGACAAAGCAAGAAGAAAAAATTGTTTTCAATCAAATTTAGGTGGCGGTAGTTTTTCTTGCCCCCTAATTTTGCGTCAATCTTACATTCAATGACCAGATGAACCTTAGGGATATTATTTTTATCATAACCGATACATAGGATATCAGGGATGAAGGTTTTGTTCTTTTTCTTGAGTTTCTTCTTCTCATCTTTTGAATACCGTATGTAAAAAACTTGCTGTGAATAAAACTCGGCGCTATGTAGATTTTTAAAACGTTTCAGTTTCGTTGATTTGGCTACTATATTTTTATAAAACTTCAATGCGCCCTCTTTATCCTTATCGCAACACCAGACCATTAACTCTGTAACCGAATCCTCGACGCGGTGCTCGTAAAGATAAGATAGCAAATTATTAAAATCGTCTTTTTTCATCTTGAAGTAATCTGTTCTTTTCGGCATGTGTACCCCGCTCTAAACCTTGAGTCCTAACAGCACGACTTCGATTGCTTTTTGGGCCTCGGTCAATGCGCGTGGTGGATCGCTGGATTGGCCGATCCACACCGCCGCCTCGTCCATAGCCCCGGAAAGCAGATGGGCCAAGGCGTCCACCGATATGGGCTTGAGCACGTTCTGGTCGACCAAGTCCCGCAAACACTCCTTTAATAGTGACAAGCCACTGCCGGCCAGGTTCTCGTCCACGGAACGGTAAGTGTTCCAGTCCAGCACGGCCGGGGCATCGATCACCACGATCTGCTGCAGGGCCGGATCTGAACAGGCTTTTAAAAAGGCGTTGCATCCTGAAATCAGCCCATCCCAGGGGTCATCGGCCGCGTCGGCATCGGCCTCGATACGGTTGCCAATTTCCAGCTGGGCCTCTTTGAAAACCGCGTAAAACAGGTCCTTTTTGACTTTAAAGTGGTGATAGAGGGCACCGCGCGTAACCTGAGCCTCCTTTACAATTGCCTCCGTGGATGCACCGGCGTAACCTTTATCGCTGAATTCCTGCATCGCCACCGCCAGCAACCGTTTGATGGTGGCCGCCGACTGCTCTTTTTTGCTGAAGCTTGCTTTTTTTTCCAATTTTTCCCCCGATACAGTTGACATACATACTGTATGTATTAATCTTGTTTCATACAGGCAGTATGTATGTATAACACAAAGTCAATCTGCGATCAAATCCATACAGGAGGAAAACCCATGAAAATCACATCCAGCTACCCAGTGATCTGCACCGATAAGATTCAGGAATCACATGATTTTTATAAAGAAAACTTCGATTTCGAGACCACCTTCGAAGCCGATTGGTACGTGAGCCTGCGCTCGCGGCAGAACACCAATTTCGAACTGGCCCTGCTCGATTATAATCACCCCAGCGTACCGGAGGGGTTCCGGGAGCCCACCCGGGGCGTGCTGATAAATTTTGAAGTGGAGAATGTAGACGTGGAATATGATCGTCTGAGAGCCCGGGATCTGCCCATGGCCCTGGACATCAAATCCGAAGAATGGGGCCAGCGCCATTTCATCACCCATGACCCCAACGGCATTCTCATCGATGTCATTCAGAACATCGAACCGGCGGCGGATTTTACCGGGCAGTATCAAGGGTGACTATCGGCACTTGCTATCAGGGGTGCGCCCCGTTGGCCGCACCCCTGAATGAACGCCTCGGCTGGATGAAAGTGGTTGCGGTATACAAGCTAGAACAGCGCCAGGGCTTTCTCGCTCAATTCCTTGGTAAACTCGATGTGCATCTCGCAGCCGCCGAAGGCCATAAAATTGATGGCCACGACGCGGGCGGTCATTTTCACCGGCTTTTCAACTCCGCCGACCTGGAGTTTGAAACTGAGTTTTAGAACTTCTCCCAACAGTGCTTCAGCCTCAACCTGCTTGTTGAGTTTCAACTCCAGGCAGGCCCCACCCGGCGACACTTCACTGAAGCGCGCACTCCGGGACCAGTCGCCGGCGGCCTTGTCCGTGTCGATCACCTCAATCGTTGCCACCACCTGGGATGCCCGGCTGTCGCCCCCGCGTCTTTCGATATCCTGCTGCACGATGAGATCGCTGGTCTTAGCCCGGGTGTTGCAAAAGGATTGCAGCGCATGCTCCAGCTTCGGCTGCTCCTCTATCCAGTTAAAACGATAAGACTTCTCCAGGCATTTCAAACGGCAATCCGTCGTGACGACGGCCGTATAGGTACATACGGAAAAAGCAAAAAAATGGTCGGCACCGAAGATATCCCCGGCCTGCACTTCGTGCACCGTGATGTCCTCTTCGCCCTCCGGATCCGGACACACCATTTTCAGTTCACCTTCTTCCACCAGGTAAAGCCGTCCGTCTAGGTCCCCCTGTTTAAAAACAATTGCGTCAGCGGGGTAAGAAACATCTTTTAGGGCAAAACACAGGATGGTGGTCTCTTCCTGGTCCAATTCTGCATATATCGCGTCCCAGCGTTCGAGGTGCTCCGGATCGAGCGAGCAGCTTTTCGACTCTTCAATGGCCTCCCCCGCTGCGATAATGGTATTCAGTTCCATGGGGGTTTCATCGTACATGCGGGCATGGAGTTTTTCGGCCCGGTCAAAGTCCCCGCCCTGGGCGCAGGTCTTTATCATCTCGAGGAACAGATCCGCTGCGCCGTCCTGGTCATCAGCGGCTATCAACTCACCCAAGCGTGCTTCCTGCGCGGCAAGATCCACGCCGCCGCCTGGCGCACCCTCCGGGGTCTGCACCGCGGCCGCCCCCCACCTTTCTCTTCTCCCGCGAGCCCCTGCCTGGTAATAGAAATCGGCGCGCCGCACTGCTTGCAAGCGACTTTAATACCTGCTTCCGGTATTTTGGCTGCATCCACATTAAACGCAGTCTGACATGCTTGGCATTGAATTTTCATGGCTGATTCTACTGGCTGAAAATATACGGACCAATGGTTTCATCAGGTGTCCGCTAAATAAGCCCCAATCTGGATGCCCGCAGGCATTGCCGCGAGGCTTCTATCTGTTAGATCGGCTAACTGGTGCTGAGCGTGAGCAAGAATTTCGGCAAGGAAAGGAAAAAGTACGTTCCGGGCAATACTTCACTGCAGGAATGTATCCTTATCCGGTCGTTTTTACAATAGAAAACATACTTGGTGGTGTTTGGTGAGTGGCAATACGATTTTGACGATCGAATTGCTATTTAGCGGTTGTGCGATGTGGGGCTATCTTATCCAGGGGACACCCTTGCGATGCAGAGCGTGCAATAAGTTATGGTCCGCCCCGTGGTATCATGGTTGCGCAACAGCACGGAAAAACGCGGCAGGAGAAAGATGGCTGCATAAAACCGTCGGTCAGGACCCCAGTAATCCTTTCAACAGACAGGTCACGGCCAGGCGCAAACTGTCAGCAAAATCGAGCTGGAAATGTTGGAACGCCGGCATTTCCAGCACTTGCCGCTGGGTCGCAGACAGATCGGTCATGGTGTATAGACCGATGGAAACCGCCAATTGCTGCTGCAAAAATATCAGCGCCTGCACGCCGGACAGATCAGGGAAGAACCGGCGCAAAACGCCAGTCAACTGGCCGAACTCGTCGTTGGCCATCTGTTTGAACCCGATCAGGCTCTCGTGGGACGCTTTCTTCTCCAGGTGGGCGTACAGCACGGAGACGAGCCGCAGCAGCCGTTTGTGCCTTAGGAGAACCTTAACCCAGATATCGGCGAATGCTTCCACCGAGCAGGCGGAGATATCCGCATATTGCCTTACCAGGTCGCGACGCCAAATCCGGACATCGTGTTTTAAAAACTCGAAAAAGATCTCCTCTTTGGAACGGAAGTACTTGTAAAGGTTCGACCGGGTGAAGTTAGCTTCCCGGGCAATGGCCGCCAGGGTAATCTTCTCGAAACTGGCAGTGGCATACAACCGGGCCGTGGCATCCAATATCGCGTCAATTCGCTGCTCTTTCTGTTCATCCGTGCGTGCTCTTTTCCAGTTCATCTTCTCTTCCTAAGATTGCCTCATTTTTTTAGATTCTTACGTGTCTTGGTCCTGTTTGGCGGCAGATCCCCGTCAAGGGAGGGGAGAAGTTTCTGACTCCGGACGCCGGACACCCGACCCCGTGGTTTTCCGACCTCCGACGTCTGACCTCCGACCTCAGGGTTTTGCCCTTCACTTGAACCCTTGGACCCTCGACACTGGGGCATAGGGTAAAAACCTTCAACCTTAAACCTAATACCCTAATTTACCACAGATGCGTCTTCGCTAAAGCTTCCCTCTTCGCTCAAAGAGCTACGCAAGACAAGTCGCCGCACAGACACACACAGACATTAAGGCACAGAAGTCAGAGGACAGACATCAGAGGTCAGCAAGGACTTCCCCCTCCCTCTAATTCCTCCCGCCGGAGGTGGGAAGATATTCTGAGACTTTATTGTAGATTCTTAAATCCCTGGCCTTCGCTTCGATTTTAAACCAACTGAATAGAAGCCATCTTAAAAGTGGATATCCGTTCAAAATGACGCGAAGCTAATGCCTAACGTGGTGCAAGGCGGCCGTAAATGTCTAACCGGAGGTGCCAGCGAAGCCAATGCCTATCGTGGTAAATACTGACAGTATTTCGAGGATTAGATATTTGCACCCAACGCCGAGTTTGGATGAATAGGCGCTTTTAAGATGGCTTCTCCACGCATAAGGCTTGTCGGCAGAAATCCAGCACCGCTCCGAGGAGTCCTTCAATTTCGTCCAGGCGCAGGCTTTTGCGGCGCATCAGGCCGTTGACCATGGCCAGGAGCAGGCCGGTGGTGGCCGGGACCGGAACCGGACGGAATTCTCCGGACGCAATCCCCCGCTCCAGGGACTCGGAAATATACCCGGACAAGCGCTGGCCCTGGTTGGCCACGTACTGGGCGCAGACATGGGCAGCATCCTGGAGCTTGGCCGGGCAGGCGCTGATAACGATATAGGTCTCGTCCGGGTAGTCCTCGGCAAACCGGAAATGAAAGCGGATCAGGTTCACGAGCTTGTCGAACTCGGTAGGCGTCTTCTCCGGCAGCTCATCGAAGCGATCGAAATATTCTGCAAAGATACTTTCGAGGATATAGGTAAAAAGGCCGTCCTTGCTTTTGAAATGGTAGTGGATGAGGGGTTCCGTGACCCCGGCGTATTGCGCAATGCTGGCAGTGCTGGTGGCATCGAACCCATTGGCAGCAAACAACTTGATAGCTGCGTCGACAAGAGCCTTTCTGCGGTCCATGGATTTTCCCAGGCTAGAGTTAAAATCGTGATGGGGCATGTATGCGTGACAGTTTCAGAATAAACAGTAAGTTGCGCACTATGTCAACAAGGAAACCGATCTTGGGGACCGCCCGGTCCCTGTGCCACATTGTGGAACCGCTGAATCCGGCCGCTCACCATGATAAAATCCGGATGTCAGATGTCAGAAGCCTGATGTCGGCAAAAGCATAGAAGCCAGAGATCAGACATCCGACGTCGGAGAGGACCTGGCTTTCGATCTTACTGACCTCTGACCTCTGACCTCAGACGTCTGGCTTCATGGTCTTCCCGACCTCCGACGTCTTGGTTTTCCTTCAACCATCCAGCAACCTAGGTGCTTCACCCGCCCCCAACCCCTCCCGTCAAGGGAAAAATTCAAGAGATCAGAGGTCAGAGGTCGGACGTCGGCAAATGCATAGAAGCCAGAGATCAGATATCCGACGTCGGAGAGGACCTGGCTTTCGATCTTACTGACCTCTGACCTCAGACGTCTGACTTCATGGTCTCCCCGACCTCCGACGTCTGACCTCCGACATCCTGGTTTTCCCTTGCCCCCTGCCCTTCAAACCGTCACCACCGTCACGCTCGGTGTATTCTCCTCCGGATCGGTGCTGAATCCCTTGACCAACAGGATGGTCTGCCCCTTTTTGGCCAAACCGAAGGTTGATACTTTTTCGCGGGCCAGGCGGCGGGCATCCTCCAGGTCCGCCTCGTCGACGGTAATGGCGATGACCCCCCAGAGCAGGGCCGCAATACAGGCCGTGCGGTAGTCCGGGCAGACCCCCAGGATGGGAGAAGCCGGCCGGGAGGCGCTCATCACGGCCAAAGAACGCCCGTGCTGGGAAATCACCATGATGGCCCGGGCCATCAGGTCCCGGGAAAGTTTGGCCAGGGATTCGGAAAGGGCATCCTCGACGGCATAAGGCCGCTGCCCGCCCGTCTGGCTCCGCAGGGTGCCGAAGAATCCGTGCCCCCAGAGGTAACCCTCCGTCTGCCGGATGATATCGTCCATCATCTTGACCGCTTCCACCGGGTATTGCCCGGCGGCGGTCTCCGCCGACAACATCACTGCATCGGCGCCGTGGCGCACCGCCGTGGCCACGTCGGACACCTCGGCCCGCGTGGGGCGCGGGTGGGTAATCATCGACTCGAGCATCTGGGTGGCCACGATCACCGGTTTGCGGTGCTGACGGGCCCGGTCGATCAGCTGGTCCTGGGCGACCGGGACCGACTGGGGCGGCAGCTCCACCCCCAGGTCACCACGGGCGACCATGATGGCATCGGTAATGTCGAGGATCTCGTCGATGTTGCTCAGGGCTTCGGGCTTCTCTATCTTGGCCACGACCGCGACCTGGCAGCCGGCGGCAGCGATCAGATCTTGCAGGGCCTGGATATCGGCGGCCCTTCTTACAAAGGAAAGGGCTAAAAAATCCACCCCCAGTTCCAAAGCAAAGGCGGCATCCTTGCGATCGGCGTGGGTGAGCGACGGTGCGGATATATCGGCGCCCGGCAGGTTCATCCCCTTGTGATCGCTGAGTTTGCCACCCGCGACCACCTCACAGGAAATATCATCCCCTTTGATGGCAAGGACTTTCAATTCGATGTTGCCGTCGTCCAGCAGGATGCGGTTCCCGGCGGCGACATCCCCGGCCAGGGCACGGTAGCGGGAAGGAATCAGGTCTGCATGACCGGTCACGTCGCGCGTGGTCACCGTCACGACGTCGCCGCGGTGCAGGTCAATCCGGCCGTTCTCAAAAGCGCCCACCCGGATTTTGGGCCCGCACAGATCGGCCAGCACGGCAATGGGCTTGCCCAGCCGTGCGGCGGTCTCCCGCACGTATCCATATACCCGGCGGTGGTCGTCATGGGTCCCGTGCGACATGTTGAGCCGGAACACGTTGGCCCCGGCCCGGACGAGCGCCTCTATGGTGCCCGGATCAGCGGAACTGGGCCCCAGGGTGGCCACGATCTTGGTCCGGCGGTACAATAAAAGCTTGATATCGGTGTCGATGCGCATGGTGTTACCCTCATTTCAGGAGTGATGAGTGGGTGGGACGGGTTTCACTTTACCATAGAAAAGAAAAAACCAGAAGTCCGAGGTCTGAGGTCGGAGGTCTGAGGTCCGGAATCCAGGCTTCGCTTTTCAAGCTACGCCCGGCATGCAGGAGTCGGGAGTCTGGTGTCGGAAAACCTATAAAGTGTAAGGCGGAAGGGAAACCTGAAAACCATCAATTAGCCGCAGACGAACGCGGACATCATCCGGGCGACCTGCCCGGCTGAACCTGTCATGCCCTTCGGGCAGATAATCATCGTGGTAATTTCAACGTCGGCTATAAATGAGTATCGGGTTTTTATCGCGAAGCGATGGCTACCCAGGCCCGGGCACGTCGCCCGGGCTTAGTCTGCGTGTGTCGAGAGAGCAACGCGAACGGGCGGCTAATTAAAACACCCGCCCCCAAGATTTTCCTTATACCTTCTACCTGCTTTTTCCTTCAGCCTTCAGTCTTCAGCCTAAATACCTTATGAATTCTTTGACTTTTCAAACCGGAATTAAGTAGAGTAGCGCCGATGCGCAACTCCCATGAACAAGGAGCAGACCATGAGCCTGACAGCTGAAGCCAAAGCCGCCCTGGACGATGTGATCCAGAAGAAAGGGTACACCGACTACCAGTGGATCGAACCGCACAAGATTATTACCGCTCAGTGGGTACGCATGAAATGCATGTTCGGATGCAATGGGTACGGCAATTGTGCGGCCTGCCCGCCCAACACTCCGTCCCTGGAGGACTGCGAGCGGTTTTTCAGTGAGTATGAAGATGCCATCATCCTCCACTTCACGGGGACTATGGACCAGCCTGAAGAGCGTCACAACTGGTCCAAAAAGATCAATGCCAGGCTGGTAAAGCTCGAACGCGACGTTTTCCTGGCCGGCTATGAGCGGGCCTTTATACTCTTCATGGATTCATGCTGTTTTTGCAAGGAGTGCTCCGGCACCCGGGAAACCTGCCTGGAGCCGCGGATGGCGCGCCCCAGCCCGGAGAGTATGTGTGTGGATGTCTACTCCACGGTGCGCCAGTTCGATTTTCCGTTGAATGTGCGTACGGATTTTGATCAGCAGATGGATCGGTATGCTTTCTTGATGGTCCACTAAATGCATGGAAAACCTTTAATTGGCCACAGACTTACACAGACAAGGTGAAGTATTCGGTTCCGCTTCGCGGAAAATACCATAAAACCAGTTTAGACAGGATTTACAGGATTACCTGGATTGAAAACCCGCGAGCACGTCCCGGATGGCCGCGCCCACAGGTTCATTGCCTGCGGCAAAAAGGGCAAGATGCCAGAGGTCGGATATCGGATGTCAGATAACAACGTGAAATACTGGCAGGGTTCATAGGTCGTCATCCCGGCGAAAGCCGGGATCCAGATGAGACGATGGGCCGGAGATCTGGCGGTGCAGGATATTGGGTAAGGGCGGGTTGGCTTGGAGCAACACCTTCGCGACCTGTCCGACGTAGCTCAAAGAGCGAAGTTGGGAGCGACTGAAGCGTTTTCAGTTTCTTCGCGGGACTGAAAATAGGTATTAATATCCTGTACATCCTGTTAATCCTGTCTGAAAAGGGTTTTCAGGTTTTGTCTGTGTGGGTCCGTGGCTAATTTGGCCTTGATGTAATTCCAGCAATATTTGAGAGTGCTTATGAACAGTAACGATTTACAGAGATTCATTGATACGCAGGATATTGAGGCTGAAATCCTTACCATGGACGGCCACACCCCCACCGTAGAGGATGCCGCTCGCGAGCTTGGTGTGGAACCGGATCAGATTATAAAATCCTTGGTCTTTAAAGTCCGCGACGAGCCGATTTTGGTCATCAACAACGGCCTGGCCCTGGTAGACCGGCGCAAACTGGCCAAGTATTTGGAAGTGGGCCGCAAATGGGCGCGTTTTGCCACGCCGGAACAAGCCCTGGAAATCACCGGTTTCGTGGTGGGCAGCATGCCGCCTTTCGGCCACTTGGCGCCCCTGCGGACCCTCGTGGACAGTGCGGTATCCGACCAGTCGGTGATCTTCGGCGGCGGCGGTGACATCAATGCCATGATGCGGCTGACCCCAGATGAACTCATCAAGGTCACCGGCGCTGAGATAACTTCCCTCTCGGAAGACTGAGCATCTGAATTCGAAATGAAAGAGTGGGAGGCCGGACTTGAGAGGTCCGCAACCCCCGACACCAGGTCTTCCTTCAGCCTTCAAACTATAAGCCTAAAAAAAGGGCATCCCGGTAATTCCGGAATGCCCTTTTTTGATTTCAGAAGTCTGTGACTACTGTACGGTAACGTTGACGGCGGCAAGACCTTTCTGGCCCTGCTCGATGTCGAAAGTTACACGATCGCCTTCATTCAAAGACTTGAAACCGGTTGCGTTAATGCCGGTGTGATGAACGAATACATCGTCACCATCTTCCTGCTCGATGAAGCCGTAGCCTTTTGCATCGTTAAACCACTTTACAATTCCATTCGCCATTGTGACGTCCTCCTTTCACAAATTCTCATCTTCCTACTACGGGTCGCCACTTTGACAAATGGTACACCTGCGGGAAAAAGCTTTCCTGTCTCGTCATTGAGGCAGGCTTTTACTGAGTTGGGCCATAATATCCATCTGTTATGGATTGTCAAGAAAAATTACAAAAACATCATGCTGATGAAACCTGCTCGTCAAGCCGGTTCAACCGGCTTGGCAGGCAATACACAACGGGTTGTGGCCAATGAGATTTCGGGCACAACGGTTGTGTTTTCCAAGTGAATCTTTATACTGTAAACAAGTAAGAAGAACACTTTTCATCTCGGCGCAGCAACATCCGCAGGATGCTTGGGTCCCTGCGGACCGCTATGCTGAGAGCACATCTATGGACCCTGTCAAAAAAATATTCTGGAGAGTGCTGGCAATTTTACTCCTGTTGGTTGGTCCGGCAACCGGTGCGCTCGCCGGTGGGGCCAAAACAGACCGGGCGCAGCTGGAACAGCAGATTGCCAACCATGTCACCCTGCAGATAGATTTCTGGGGTATGAATTGGGCCGGTCGGTCTCTGACGGAGCGGGTTCGCCCGGCTCCTGAAAAGGTGATAGAAAAGATTCGTCTGGAGAACCGGCTCTACGGATTCAAAGAACGACCGGAACCCGCGGCACCGCCGCCTGCGGTCGCCACGGCCCTTGATTCCATCCTGATGCAGCTGCCGGATACCATCCAACATATCCTGAAAGACCGTTTCATCGGCCTTTTCACGGTGAACCACCTGGGGGGAACGGGGTATTCCGAGGTCGTGTACAATGCGGATAAAGAGGAACACTACGGCATCATCGTGGTCGATGCCGGTGTCCTGAAGCAAAAGCGGGCCAACGAATGGGCCAGCTGGAAAATCAACAGCATGTTCCGCCCACAGCCCGGCAGCAGTGTGCAAGTGAGGGCAATCCTCGAAGAGGAGCAGGATGACACAATCGTCAACTCCATGCGCTTCATCCTGCTTCACGAAATCGGTCACATCCTGGGCATGGCCACGTCCGTCCATCCATCCTGGCTGGCGTGGCAAGGTGGCCGGCGGGTTGACGTGTCGTCGGGATTCCCCCGTTTTTCATGGAAAAATGGTGCCGACAAAACGATCATCAGCCGGTTCGATGACCGCTTCCCGGAACGGGCGGCCATCAAGGCCTATGCTTTTGACAAAGCCAGCCTCGCGAAGCATACGAATTTCCACACCCTGTACGCCTGCGAAAGCCCGTGGGAAGACTGGGCCGAAAGCTTTGCGACTTATTTCCATGTGGTAATCGACCAGCGCCCCTGGCAGGTTGTCATCGAACAGACCGGCCAGCCGGACCAGGTCATAGATTCCTGCTGGGGCAAGGCCCGCTGCCGGGAGAAGGAAGCATACTTGAAGCGTTGGTTTGAGGCCCCAGGAGATCAGAGGTCAGACATCAGAAGTCCGAAAGATTATCAGTAATTCGAGCAAATACTTAGCGCAGTGCTTTTCAGATCTCTGATATCAGACTTCCGACCTCGTGATGTGGTTTAAAAGAAACGGACACTTTGCTAAGAACGAAATATCAGAAAGCGAGGTGTCCAATGAGTACTCAAAAAACCAGACGGAGTTTCACCCAAGGGTTCAAGGATGATGCTATCAG
>Ga0209783_1000192_pt1 | contig 15357 bp, 10 predicted proteins | sample WorMetfiPIANOSA1_FD_187395 | JGI IMG/M metagenome (GOLD analysis project Ga0209783, IMG submission 187395) | Marine gutless worms symbiont microbial communities from Max Planck institute for Marine Microbiology, Germany - Olavius filocauda... | ecosystem: Host-associated > Annelida > Digestive... | reverse complement strand
AAGAACACTTGTAGGGAGCTGGTCTAACCGCGTAAACAGTCACGAAAGCGCCGGATGTCTGCAATGTATCTCAAACGCTGAAATGCGCAAAAACAGAGCAGCGAGCAGATTATTGAGTAAAGAGTACATTGTAAAAATTCGAATGCTTGAGGCATGCAGATATTAACACATGAAGTGTTCCATTGACCAAAAACTACCTCAGGTGATACATAATGTACGCCCGAGATGTTTGATCCAGTTCTGTCTGTGTTATTTCTGGCATACTTAGCGGCTGAGGTGTTACTATCCGGATGCGTTCTGCGCCAAAACACTTCAGGTGATATTAACCGAAGTCAGCTCCACGATCGGGATGCCTCAAGCGTCATTCACCCCAAGAGAGTTAGGTTGAGGCATGCATGCAGGGGACCCTGATTGGGTGGGCAGTTGAGAAGCCGACCATAGTCTAATTACATTTTCAAGTTTTGCAGTCGACCATCAAAACCTGTGCCCACAGACCTATTTTTGAAATGCAAAACTGAAATAAAATTTATCTGCCCTGTCGTTTTGATCCATCGTAAGACTTGTCGAGTTAGCCCTGTCGTCAGCCCCGTACCCCGCGGCTACATTGCTTGCGATGAATGCGAATTTTGTGAAAGTGGAGCTGGAACTGGAATGGAAGGTGAGGCATATCGGAGAGAATCAAGAATCAAAGTCGTAAGCTATTGTATGATATCCTACAGGTAAGTTAACCATTATCGATTGTCTTTTTGGTTCTACCACTGTTATTGCAAATACCACAGATACCGTACCAGGATCATAGACCTATAGTATAAACCAGTAATATTATATTTCACATTTCATTTACCGAAAAACCGAACTATATGGGAGACTTGGGAGTAACATTACTGCCAGGCTTTACATACTTGACGACCCTAGACACATTAATGCGATATGATTTTTCATAGTAAATAGTTCTGCTAGAAAGATAATTGTCTGACATTTTAAACTAATTATGACGTAGTCGTCACATAGCATGCTTTTGCGCAATCGTCTATAGTTACAATTTGCATAAATAGCAATTAAGAATAAGGCCTAATACATACAACCGATTAAATCGGCGCATGAATACAGGCCTATGTGAGGTGCTCGTGTACTCGTGTCGCCATATTGGCGCGTCTGTAGTTTTGCTTGTAGGCCTATTGGTTTGGTTGAGGTTTTACTGTCACTTTTACATGATTATTATTTTAAGTGTCGACGATATTGTTTCATTACGTTTTGTCCATATCGTTTATGATAAGTGCCCAAACTGCATGTGCTGTTAAAAGTTCTGCGCTGCGATGTTTTACTGTCATGGTTCTGTGATGACATTATGGCATTAGGCCTAGTTGATGAGTTCAACTAGTCGACTAGTTGGGACTAATAATTTTTGTGTACCCGGAAGAAATTTGTGAAAAGCGATTTGTTAGTTATTTGAATAGTATATGTTGTAAGGTATACTTTGGTTGAGTTCCCCATCGATTCGTCTCATTTGAAGACAGTTATGCGATGTTTTCTGTTCATGAGCGATAATAGGTGATGTTTAACGAAAATATCCAATTAAGCCAATTCGAACAGACTGTTGATGCACATTAGCAGCTTAATGCAACGCACTGTTGAAATGATATCGCTCCGGAAAAAATTCAACAACAATTTGCTACTGAATATATGTGACGGTTATTATCACTGGTGTTGTACTGTGTATTATCAGCACAACTAGCACAATAAAAGTGGCTTTGTTACTCTGTTGCATGATTTCTTCAAAGACAAAGGCCTTCGTGTAATGCAAGCAGTCGGAGATGCCAACACAGTCATTGTCCAGACAGCTTTGGATGAAGTCCAGTGTCACACTGTCACTGGCTGCAGACGACACTGATATTCTCGTGCTTCTCCTTTACCACCAGTCTGATCAGTAGCAGGTCACCTCTTATCACAGACTGCCAACAAGAAAACTGGAAAGTGTCTATGCATCAGCATTCGTGAAGTTCAGGAAAAAAAATTGGGATGACAGTAACCGTGCAGATAGTTGCCAGCGGTACACACAATTGGTGGGTGCGACAAGACATCAGGAATTTTTGGAATGGGAAAAGGTATTATATTTCGAAAACTTACCAGCTCCACTGAATTCACACGTCACACAACTGTACTACAAGATCCCAATGCTTTGTAGGTCTTTATTGGTTGTTGGTTGATGCTTTTATTGGACAAGCTGTTTCTGTACGCCTTTGACAGCTTTGTTGGATATACTTCGAAACAAGACTTTTACAACAGGTTTTTGTTTACTAAATCACCAAAAGGTGAGAAAAACTTGCTTTGTCCATCCCATGTTGTATTGCTTTATATCTCCCTACGCTGTGGTTAGTTAGGTTTTGAATATATTGTGTTGTTGAATTTTTTCCAGAGCGATATCATTTTCAACAGTCTGTTCGAATTGGCTTAATTGGACATTTTCGTTAATTTATCGTAATTTTTTTCTTTTTTGTGCCAGCAATGGGGAACTCTCCACAAATGTACTGCAGACAGTGACAATTCTCATGGTACCAATTTCAGCTTTTCACGAATTTCTTCCGGGTCCACTATTCTAACTAGTAGACTAAACCGTGAATGTACCGATTCACAGTTGAACGCTGAGCATTGGTTCGCCCGTATCGAAAAGTTGTATAATCGAAATAACTGCTTAATAATAAGTAATAATTATTCTAATTTACAGATGCCGATTATGCATTAAAATACCGCCAACTCATTTAACGAATAAAACTGAAATTAACCGAAAAAGTACCTTGTAACATGCAAAAGGATGAAAGAAAAGCTGAAGTTTTGTGTGATTTCTTTTCCAGTGTTTTTTGTACTGAGAACGATACTGTTTTTCCGGTATTAAGTCATAAAGAATGTGATGCTGCATCCACACCACCTAATTTTGACCTGGATGATATTATTAACAGACTAAAAAAACTTAACATAAATAAATCTCCAGGACCAGATTCGATACACCCCAGAATTCTTTATGAAACTGCAGATCAAATTGCTTATCCATTAAAACTGATTTTTGAAAGTTGTTTCTATAATAAGTGTTTGCCATCAGAATGGAAATATGCAAATATTACACCCATATATAAAAAGGGCTCACGATCAGATCCTGGATATTATAGGCCAGTAAGTCTTACTAGTATTGTCTGCAAGTTAATGGAGTCCATTATTCGAGACAGCATAATGGCCCATTTTAAAACAAATAAATTATTCACTAATAAACAGTTTGGTTTTATAAAAGGCCGCTCAACTACCTTGCAGTTATTGCAGATTCTTGATAAATGGACAGAACTTTTAGAAAGTGGAGGTCAAGTTGATGTGGTGTACACCGATTTGGAAAAAAGCATTTGACAAGATACCACATAAAAGATTAATTAGCAAATTATTTAGCTATGGTTTAAATAAAAATGTTGGCTGGATTGAGGCTTTTCTAAATAACAGAAAACAAAGAGTACGTGTAAAAGATTCATTATCAGATTGGGCACTTGTGTGGAGCGGTATCCCACAGGGATCACTGTTGGGTCCAATACTGTTTATCATTTATATTAATGACCTTGCCGAACATTGCCACTGTGGATCAGACCTCTATTTATATGCAGATGATGCAAAATTCTTCTTCTTTATAAAATGCCTAGAAGATTCATTCATGCTCCACAAGGATTTAGACAAATATGTTATTTAGTATGCGAATGGCGGGTTTGTGTCAGTTTTACTGACGCACTTGTTTATTTCAGTTTCCGCTGGTGTGTCATACCTAACAACATTGAGTGGCAGCACATTCGTGTTTCAGCCCATGGATGTGCCTTTTGATGGTGTCAATGATATTGCTGTTGCTGGGATAACCAACCGCTGGAATAGCAGACACGGAACATTACCATTGAATTTCTCAGCTCAATTTCATACGCAGACAGTTCTAACCATCTTTGGCCGATTCTGTGCAATTCAGGTCAGGCCGACAATTCCGAAATCTAGGCCAAGGTCAATGGTTGTAAGACATAGGTAAACGTTGGTGGCCATTGATGCGTTTGAGAAATACAGAACATTTAGAACTGTCAACCAAAATGGAAAATGCACACACAAGAAAGATAGCTTACACGTTTTTTGGATGCTAAGAGTGATCTACAAAAAAACCGAACCGAACCGGCGGTTTTTTTTCAAAACCGAACCGAAACCGAACCGAACCCGCGGTTTTTATCAAAACCGAACCGAAACCCAACCGAACTTGAAAAATCCATTCCGCACATCCCTAGTTTTTAAGCCATTTTTTGGCAAAATTTTCACTGCACATGCGTGTTTCCTGAAATTTCCCAACTCATTTATATACGTGAAAGTGCAGTTTAGGTGCGCAAATTCTCAGGTGGACCAAGATCAGTTTCGGGGATTTTTTTAATATTTATGGCCGAGGAATGTATATTTAGCCAGTCAATGGCAAAATAATCTACCGGCTGTTTACCAGTTGCCGGCGAAATAGCAGTTGCAGTGATTTCTATATCATTCATCAGGTGGCAGTCCCCAATGACCCCTAAACCTAACCCTAAGATTTAATCCTAACCCTAAACCTTAACCCCAAACCCCCAAAATGAAACACACCACTAATTCTGTTGCCAAAGAGTTTATATCTTAAATCAACTGCGAGGTGGAGCGTCAGCTGAATAGCTGAATATGCAAATAAACAAGACAATAGGCCATAGAAAACAGACACAGCATATAACACTGAACTGCCAAACTCGCCATACTTACGATCGGGTTAGGGTTTAGAATTCGGATAAGGTTAAAGTTAGCCGTGTGCAGATTAGAATGCATTTATGTTATACGCACATGGCCAGCCCATTGTGTAGCATTGTTCAGTTGTTATTGAGATGTGTTGTGTGTATAGGTAGACTGCCTTGTTGCAACGTGGATCATGACCACCGACCGACGAGGAGTTCTCCGCGGCAAATGTTTAAAATGTGACTGTGAACTTTATGAAGTGCCAAAGAACGTTGACATCAATTCTTGCGCATATTGCAATTGCTCTCCAACAATTCATCTCCGCATTGCTCAAAGTTAGTATGGACGGTGACTTTCATTGTGCTCTGTGTCCATTTTCTGGTAACTCAATTGCTGAATTTTCGAGTCATGTTATCAGATTTCACAAAAATGATCCAGGCTTTTTGGTGAAGTGCTCCTTTTGTAGTGCCACATATCAGAAGTATGACTCCTATCGCAGGCATTTAAATAGGAAGCATTCAGTTTGCACGGAAAGTGGTCTGTCCAATGATGACCATACTGAAAATGATACCAGTAGTACTGAAGCTGACAATGATGTAACATTCCAGCAAGAGGTAAGTTGCAAGGTCGCCGGTATGATACTGAAATTGAAGGCAAAGCATAACGTATCTCAAACAGTGGTGAACACGGTAGTGGAAAACATTGCAGAACTTCTTGGAGCTGTTCAGCAAAGAACTATGGTTGCAGTTGAGCAACTTAAGAATAACAGTTTCTGTGGTGTTGATGACAGTGCATTTACTGAGTTAACAGACACCCCACTCTTTGATAATTTGCAGTCTCAGTTTAAGCAACAAAAGTACTTTGTGGATGTTTTGGGGATGGTGGAACCTGTAAAAGTTAAATTGGGACAGTCAGAAAGATTGACAGAACCTAGGCGGTCACAGTTGGTATCACATTATGGATATTACATTCCATTCTTGAGAAACCTTTCTAAATTATTGAGTTGTCCAGAAGTTTTATGTGAAGTCCAGCAGTGTAGTGAAAGTAGCACAGAGTTTTGCTATGACATCTGTGATGGTGAATTCATCCGAAGTCATCCTCTTTATGCTGGTGATCCAAATTTCCTGAAGTTTCTTTTGTTCTGCGATGATCTTGAATTATGCAATCCAATTGGATCTCATACAAAAATCCATAAAATTACTGTCTGGTATTGGCTTCTGTTAAATATTCCTCCAATGTATCGCTCTCGTCTTCCTGTTATTCAGCTGTTAGGCATCGCAAAATCCGCTCACGTGAAACAATTTGGAATGGACAAAATGTTGGCCGACTTTTGTGATGGCATGACCAAACTCGCAAGTGGAGTTGCATTGCCTGGTCTTGGTGTTAAAACGGGAGCACTAGTTGTTGTTGTAGCCGATACTCCTGCTGCTAACCAAATCGGTGGCTTCAAAGAAGGGGTGGGTTTTGCTTCTCGCAAATGTCGAACTTGCAATTGCAGTGTTGATGAAATGAATGCATTCTTCAGGGAACGTGACTTTCGCATGCGGGTTGAGTCTGAACATATCGAGCGGTGTGAAACCTTGACTAACTTGTCTCGTGCAGCTAGACAGTATTGGTCTAGAGAGTATGGCATTAACTCCCGAAGTGCTTTGATGGATTTTCCTCACTTCAGCATAACCCAGTGTTTAATTCATGACATCATGCATGTGCTGTTTGAGGGCATATGTCCACTGGTTATCCGTCATTTGCTGAGACATCTCGTTTGCAGACAGAAATATTTTTCCGTTGATTCGTTGAATGCACTCCTCCACAGTTTTTCATATGGGAGTTCATGGCGTCGTATGAAACCCATGGCCATTGATCGAGCAATTTTGACAGATGACTGTAAGAGTTTAAAACAAGACTCAGCTCAGACATGGTGTTTGATGATGCACCTACCCCTTCTGATTGCTAAGTTTATTCCTGCAACAGATCAGAAATGGATCAATTTTCTACGGCTACAACAGATTGTAATTTTGAGCATGTCACATCGTACCTCGCAGCTTACAATAGCTCAGTTGGAACATATTATATCAGTTCACAACTTCTTGTTTCAGAAACTGTATTCAGATGTGCCATACATTCCAAAACTGCACTACTTGGTTCATTTACCATCACAGATTAGTAAATTCGGACCTTCAAGGAACATGTGGGCAATGAGGATGGAAGCGAAAAATGGGAAATTCAAGAGAAAGAAGTGGAACAACTTGAAGAATTTGCCTTTCAGTTTGAGCATGTTCCATCAACAGAGTATGTGCTACGAACAAACCACTGGGTCTGGAGAACCAAATCCATTTTTTCTTCGCTGTCCTGATATTGTGGCCGAAGGAAAAATGGTAAGTTTAGGCAGTTACCAGTATGCCAGTGTACTTGTCGAAAAGAACTGCACCGCGTTTACTGATCCTTACTTAATGCTGACATTGCCGCAGATGTTGACTATTCATGGTATCACATACAGTCGAGGTAGTGTGGTGTATTATCAGCGCCCCAGTGAGTACAGCTACCCATCATTTGCTTCCATTGTCGACATTGTGGTGTTCGATAACCTCAAGTTCCTTCTCTTGCAGCCATTGGACATCAAGATGTACGATCTACACAGGAATTGCTATGTGACAGAATCTAACAGTACATCACCAATACTGTGCTATGGTATACTGGAACTGTGGAGTCCATGGCTTCCTATACAATCTGTCACTGATGTGGTGATTACAGAAGATTACATTGTTGAGGAGATTTGAGCCTGTTTACATTGCAATTTTGTTGAAAAGGTATGATCAGATATGTAAATGTATTTGCTTGCAGTTAGGTGTAAATATATAAGTGTTGGTGTCGTCCGGTCGCGCAGCAGGCCCATATCGACTCGCCTTCAGCAAGAGGCGATGCACTTGTTGCTTATTGCTTTTGTATAGTTGCTAAGATAGAAGCAGATTTTTTCATCTGATAGCTTAGTGTGAATGTGTGAGAGAATGTTATTCAGAAAATGTTATTCTTGACTGTCATTATTGCGAGAAAAATATTGCATGTAGACCCATTGGCCAACTATGCAACGCAACAATGACGTCCAGAAACTATTTAGCATATTTAGATAAGCCATTGTTTTCAACTAATATACAATACAATACAATACAATTTATTGAATAGCAGCCACAAACGTGCATGCAGTAATAGGTTTGTAAATGTCAATAGTTAGTAGTAAGTAATAATAGTGGACAAAATTAAAAGAGAATGTTAAACATGATAAACGGAAATTAGTAAAACATTTGAAAAAAAATCTAAAAAATGAAAGAAAAAAAACACACAACACAAGAACACACTCATGTTAAAAATTTAAAAAGACAACTGATGACAAAGGATTTCTTATGGAGATTAAAACTACATGTGGGTAACTGGAACGAATGGCCTCTGGTCCTAAGAACCTGATTTAGTGTCCTATCTGGAGGGAGAAGTGGATGAAGACAGTGGTTAGATGTCTTCATCTTACAAAACAGATCTTCTGTGGCTGAATCTAGTAAAGGTTGAATGGTAATAAGTTTATTTGTGAACCCGTAGCGAAAACTGCGCTTTAAAAAGCTATCTATTTTACACCGGTCGGCGGCATGATGCAAGTCAGAGAGTAACTATTCTCAATGTAGTCCACGAATTAAACAACTCAATAACGTAAAAACCAACATAAAAATCAACTTAAAAGCTAAGTAAATAAAAACCAGTTTGACTCCATGACACATAGAATCAACATGCATGAATGGTTTATTTTGTGTAGCTGCAGACACGGTTGACAAGGAACGGTCTTCGGAAAAATTAACTGTGCCGACAGATGCTGATAGTGCCGTGATCGTTGAGCAGGGAACATTTGATCAAGTGATTCCAACTATTCATGGTATTGACAATGAGCCTTCATCATCAAACAATACCGGTGAGATTCAAATTGAACTACATAAAGCTACTCCTGAGATTCCATGGCTTTGTAAGACCTTGCACCGGGGCAAATAATTTATGTCAAAATTCTTGGTCCAATTTGATACCTCTGCATCAAACTTTCAAAGGCTTTTTGGTCACGTCCAGGAACCTGGTTGACTGTAATCTGTTTTTCCGCATTGCCTATCCAAGTTTGAAAGAAAAGTGTGGAAAGAAAATATTTTTGTGCTGGAATAGTTTGGAAACCGACACTCAACTTTCTGTGCTGAACCTTGATGGAATTTCACGAATTTGGAACATGGGATTTGACGAAAATCGGCGAAACTGTTTTTGGGAATTTTTGGTTGAAGAAAAAAATACTCCACTGTTAAACATTAGACCTTTGCGAGATCTAAAATGATATGTTCAGACATCTTCCATTGGAATTGTCACTAGCTAGCAGCATTAGTGTCAAGAAATGTATATTTTTTTTCAATTTTTGGCATTTTATTTGGCATTTTGATATATATGATATACTGCTTGTTTCATTATGGCAGCATGCCAATGCAGAACAGTTCTGTACAGTTGAGTGCAGAACTGCAGGCAAAGAATTACTCCCACCCAAGCCACACATTTTACCTTTACTTAAAGGGTTCCAATAAAGTCTGCTCTTGCTTATTTTCATTGAAAAGATATTGATTCAGTTCAGATACCACCTTCTATGGGTGTTTGCCATTTTTTTCAAAAAAAACATTATAAAGTTAGGGATTACTATTGCCATTTATTTGAGGGTATGGGTTAGTTAGCTGTTCATAGTCATCACACAATGTAGAGATGCAGCTGATTGCTCTTAGGGGTAGTAACTCGGAACTGTAGCTATTCACCAGGTGTGTGCAAAGCTGCTGTGTAAGGAGCAGTAGCCTTTAAGCTTTGTGAGTGTTGTGCATTTTAATATTGTTGTCTTTGTTGAGGTTTGAAATAAGCTTGAAATAATTAACATTTAAGTGTTTATGACAAATCATAAAAAGCATAAAATTTTCTGTGAATATCAATATGTGTATTTGGATTGGAAATATCAAGGTAATATTATGGAATTTCATTGTTTTTGTTGGTTTTATTACAGACATCTTTGCATGTTGGTCACTTGTGTGAAGGTTTAAGCATGGAAGGGCAGTCTGGACAAAATGCAGTTGCTACTGTTGAAGCAGCAGTTGTGATCGAGCAGCAAAGTGACAAGCCTGAGGGTCCAGGTTCTGTTATAGTGACCAATCAAATTACATTTTGTCAAAAAATATCTGCAAAAATATTATTAATTAATAATAAGCTACCATCTTCTAGAGTCATAATTTAAATCTTAAATAAAAAAACTATAGATTTTAGCTGAACAGTGAATAAGAGATGGCATTGGACTGAGTTCAAAACTTAGTATAGAAGAAACTATAACTATTGGTATACCTATTTGTACTTACACCACTGCGTCATTTCATATAGGCCCGCATATATCGTCTGCCTGGCGATATAGGACCCGAGGCCGTTAGGCCGAGGGACTATATCGCCCAAGGGCCGTGTAAAGGGCCTTGTGAAGTAACAAGTGGTCTAATGTATTTATCACAAGATCCAAATCAAAATCAACTGATATCATAGTTTTATTTAGGAAAAAATATGTTTTATTGGGAAAGGGGGTTCCATGTTTACATTAGCGTGAAACTCACACTGCAAGGTATCCATAGCAACAGAGCGTGGCCACGCCCATGTTGCTTGCTGATTTTCCGATTTTTACAGGGCATATAGTTGCCAAGCATATTACTATCATTGTGGTCAATGACAAAACCGGGGCATATAAGAACTGGGTTAATCCAATGGGTCATTAATATACTCCCGCCTGAACAGCTTTCATATATGTCCTGCCGATATCTTCATATACGGGCTAAACTATGCTGATGGTATGTTAATAGTATTTATGTAAGGGTATTATTGCCATTTTTGCTACATTTATATTTCTGTCATATTCTGTGTTTGGCTTCATGTGCAGCTATTATAGCCTATCCTGCTCCTCTTCCAACTTTTTCAACTATGCTGCAAGAGTTCATGGCATCTGATGACCTTCACAAGGAGAATAATTGGAGACAGTTCATTCTGGAATCTTCCTTCTATTATTATGCTCTTGTACCAAGACAGGACGGACCAGCTAGAATCTCGTACATGAATATTGGCAGAACAATGTATGAGAAATATCCCAAGATATCTGCTAAAGGCAGTACACCTTGGGTACAGTTTTCATGTTGCAATTTACCTTAATACAGCATACTTACTATTGTACTATTGTAATGCTAATTTTTGGTCCTACTTTAGCTTCATGAGGCATGCATTGGCAGTAGCCTTGGCTTAACCATTGGTTGGGGATTAGGGATTACAGCAATAGGTTCATTATTCATTATCTCCAGAACTTCATTGTTTTACATTGAGTTTGTCATTTTGCCACTATTGATCTTTGCAATTTAACTTGCATTAGGTGTCATATTGCTACTGTTGTTTCAGGCTTATTTCTGCAGTGCAATGAGTTCCAAGATTCGTCATATGCGACTGAAGCGTAAGCAGGAACAGAGCAACACTGTACCCGAAAAGAAGGCACCAAAGAAAGCTGCTGTCGCCCAGCAAAGCCGCCCTGAACAAATGGATACAAGCATATCGGCAGACGACTTTGAAAGATACATGACTGAAATGAAAGTTTGTATGCTGCATCTTAGTGACAGATTGTTTTTACTTCTCAACACTATGCCTAGGGTTGAGACAATATCTGTTCATTATTCTTTCACAATTGTGCATTGTGTTAAGATAGCTCAACCCATGGCCAGGTAATCTTAATTACTCTAATAGCTTTTGGTGATGTGCATAGATTATCCAAAGTTCTATACAGGGATACACTTGTTGTTCTATTCCTCATCTGGAAGTATAACTTGATAATTTATGTCCAAATTTATGTCAGCATTTGGTATTATGTGATCTAGGGGCCCACTGCTTGGATTTGCATAGTGATCTAGTAAGATGATATGTTTGCAGATATTGACTTACTGTATTCAGCAATTGTATTCTGGGTGTGTGTATGTTGTCTGCTAAACTACAGAAAGCTCTGACGAAGAAGGTGCCAGATGCCAACCACATAAAAACGTGCCTAACTGAGACTTTCGATACACGGAGGAAAACCTACTTGATGCCAGCTGATGGACGTGGAGAAACCACTGTAAATCTGATGTTTACCAACTTCCCAGCATTTGAGAAATTTGATTTTGTGAGTATCGTCCTGTTCATTTTGTCCAGTATTTGCAGCAAATTAAATTGTTGCCCTTTGTGCAATTTTACATATTTTATACATAGGGTTGGCCAAAAATGCACCCATCCTCCTACTTGCTTAATGATGGCTTTAAATAACTGTGCCAGATGTGAAACTACTTAAAAGGTGTGAAGCAGAGCAATTTCAGTTAGCAAAATACTAAGCAAATTAATGTTTAAGGAAGGTATTTATTGCCAGGCCTCCACAGACTAACTTAGTCATCACAAGGATGTCTCACACTCTGGACTGTGTCAAAGCATAGCTGTAGCTTTTTGTTTTATAATGTGGACTGTGGAATGCATGAAATTGCATGTAGTATTGTGTTGTTGATTGTTTAAGTTGATTGCTTAAAGCCGTCAATTAGAAAATAGTTTGTTGACACTTTTCATTCTCTTTCCTGTTGCTATGGAATGACTGTCTCTGTATAAGTAAATAAGCAATGCATTTTCTGCATCTTTTTTCAGCTTCATCATGAGATGAAACTGATGGGCTACACGGATATGACCAGTCGTTATAGCAGTGGACTAAGAGCAGCAGCAGCATACTTGGACATAGAACAACAGGTACTAATTACGGTCATTGTGCTATGACTTCAGAAGATTAGAATTGCTATTGCAGTCTTCACAAATTAGTTACTGATTTCAGTTATTTGTATTTGTTGTCATATTAGTATGCATCACAAGAAAGAGTATGAAACATATATTGACTTGAATTCAAAATCATCAGAGGTACAATTATTTTTACATTTTATTTTTACAATGTGTGTGCACTTTGCAGGGCCAGCTGTGATTGTTTTTTTTTGTTATTTTGTCATTGCCACTGCTACCTGTGCACAACATTATAGCTGCCCTTAGTTGTTTACTGTATGATCTATATGGAATGTTGCTGCAGGGTGATGACATCAATATTTGGAAGCTCCTGGAGTGTCGAATTACTGGGAAAAGTCAAAGGAACAAAGAAACTCTAATCATCCACATCCCAGTAAACACATTTTGTGATTTCTGTGCCTGTTTTTCCTTTGATTTAGTGTATCTTGTTCCTCATTATTATTTTCATATTTCATAATGCTGGTGACAGACTAATGATTACAGTACTCAGTTCTCAGAGACGGTTTGATTTGCGAAAGGGGTACATTACCTTGTATATAGTAGTCATTATCTTCAAAATAACTTCACAACACCAATGTGTTTAATTGTCTTGTTGTCAGGCATCCTCAGATGTGGAGGCAAAAGTGAAGAAGACTGTTCAGAAGACTGAGGCTCCGGTCATCTGTTTTGTCGAATCTGGTTCGGTCAGCGTTGTGGGCTACCATCGCGTCTTGGTCAAGTGTGCTAATATGGAAGAAGGTGTCATTGCTGTGCTGAGCATTTACTACGTCTGTTCCATCGAGTATGACGTGAAACAGCGCATGTTCCTGCAATTCCTTCAGTTCATGTTGACCGGCGAGTCATGCATTAAGTTTGGCAAAAAGGCCAATCAGCTGATCAAGCTTTTGAAACTAGAATAAACTGTAAACACTTAACTGAAAACTATGTGCATAGAGCGCCATATGTCGCCAATAGGATTTCAGACACTGGCAGTGAATCTTCCAACTATATACAGTTTGTGTATGTGATTGAGAAAACAAACCTTACTATTGGCATTTGAAACCAGAATAAGTTGTAATAGCCGCGCGACACTATGATATAAGTTCATTCTGATGGTGTCCGTCTGAGTCAGATGCATCATTTGTGCTAGACTTGGCTCAGACTGTTCAGAAGAAACAGGCTGAGCCAATTGTCATGAGTTTTTTGCAGGTTGTACTCTGGGGTCTCTGGATGACCTTCAGTGACCCCCTCCCCCAATACCGATTTTAACGTCTAATAACTAAAATGAAGTTGTTTACAGCTGCATTTTGTACTGCACATTGATCAAAAGTTCTATAGCATGATGACCTTAGGGTCATTTCAAGGTCACTATTTTTTGCCTGGGAGTGAGTGAGCTCCTCTTCAATAGAGGCTTTAGTCTAAGGTGTTTTAAGCATTTTGATACTTTGTTAATTTGTGTTCAGTTGGAGAAACATTTCCTGTGTGACTTTCCAAACTTATTAGGCATCACAATGTTTCTATGAAGTTTTAATATTTTAAGTTCATACTTCATTAATGGTATATCAGTTCCTGTTTGCAGGATTGAAATAAAATTTATGCCCGAAGTGTGTCTTTATGAACGGTTGTAGTGTTATTATTTGAACACTTAATTGTGAGGCGTTAAACGGTGTAACACCTCAACGATAACACCTGCTTGTCCCGTTTTTTGCCATGCTTGAGGCGTCCATTGATAAGTGTTCTTGTAGGTTCACATAAAGCGTTCAAGGTTTAACACCTGAAGTGTTATCCATTCAGGGGTTACACCTGAAGCGTTCACAGCCAATCACCTCAAGTAGTTGAGGTGCTCAACCGCGAACACGTCAGCTATGACAATATGTAACGCTTGGACTTGGGACGCCTCAAGCATGTCAAAAAACGGGACAAAACAGTGTTACAAAATTTAACACCTCAGCCGAATTATTTCTAACAGTGTAGACAGGTAGAAAATAGCGACGAATAGTGGTCCGTTTTGTTCGTGGCTTGTGTAGCCAGATATATTTTGGGATGCAGGCTAGTGTGTGTGGGTTTAGCCTAGGTGTATGTAAACAAGACATGAAAACGACCAAATTTGGCGATAGTAGGCTTCAGTTTTACGTTTGGCTTCTGATCTGAAAGGATGTCTAGAAATTCTGAATAAGTTTTATTGAAATTAAACGCAGTAACGTACGCAATAGCGTTACTGTACATATATAAACACCCACTACAATGTCTTCCAGACAAAGGCAGACGGAAGCCAAAGTAGGCAGAGGCCTAGATGTGGAATCCACGATGCAGGCCTACTGAGGCAACTGTATGCACTCTAGTGAATGGCAGTTACGCGTGTCATAGGCAATGCATAGGCGTAGAGGGTCATATGTTTTTGGGGCTATAGTGATTAATCTGCTCCAAATTATTCTTAAGCCCCGTTCACACCGAGCGCGTTGCGTCGCGTCGCGTCGACGCGACCACATTTGGCCTACTTGCAAGTAATGTATGCATATTCATCCAGCTGTCAATTACGTCATTCCCAGTCACGTCATTCTCTATGACGTCATTAGCACAGGTGTTGTCCGATAGCGACATGTATGTAAACAAGACATGAAAACGACCAAATTTGGCGATAGAGCTAGTAGGCTTCAGTTTTACGTTTGGCTTCTGATCTGAAAGGATGTCTAGAAATTCTGAATAAGTTTTATTGAAATTAAACGCAGTAACGTACGCAATAGCGTTACTGTA
>Ga0209783_1000191_pt1 | contig 15418 bp, 6 predicted proteins | sample WorMetfiPIANOSA1_FD_187395 | JGI IMG/M metagenome (GOLD analysis project Ga0209783, IMG submission 187395) | Marine gutless worms symbiont microbial communities from Max Planck institute for Marine Microbiology, Germany - Olavius filocauda... | ecosystem: Host-associated > Annelida > Digestive... | reverse complement strand
CCAAATTCCTCGATGGCTTCCCACCCATCGGCGCCACTGAGCATCCCACAGATCACCACAAGCACGATATCCAGCAGCTCGTGCCGTTTGTTGCGATCGATCCGAGGATCCTCAAGCGTAGAAAAATGTTCGCGAAGGTCTGTCATCATGGGAAACTTCTCCTCATTCTGTTTCCCGCAACTATCTCCTAACTCTTTAGTACTATGGATTTTTTATGTGCGCTCGCCCTGATTCGGGAGCCCAGACCAGTCATTTTTCCCAGGCTCGTTGCCCTATAATCCCAGGTTTGCCACGACGCCCCGAATGACACCGAGACACACCCATGTCGGATAAGAACTACGATCCCCGGACCCTGGAGCAGACCTGGTACCAGACCTGGGAGGACCAAGGCTACTTCGCGCCCAGGGATGGGGCGGGAGACGACGGCTATTGCATCATGATCCCGCCGCCCAACGTGACCGGCAGCCTGCACATGGGCCATGCCTTTCAGGACACCATCATGGACGCCTTGACCCGCTACCACCGCATGCGGGGCGAACCGACCCTGTGGCAGGCGGGTACCGACCACGCGGGTATAGCGACCCAGATGGTGGTCGAGCGCCTGCTTGACGCCGAGGGGAAGACCCGCCACGACCTGGGCCGTGAGGCATTTACCGAGCGGGTCTGGGATTGGAAGGCCGAATCCGGCGGCGCCATCACCCGCCAGCTCCGGCGCATGGGCGCGTCCCTGGACTGGGCGCACGAACGCTTCACCATGGACGAGGGCCTCTCCGGGGCGGTGCGCGAGGTCTTCGTGCGCCTGTTCGAGAAAGGGCTCATCTATCGCGGCAAACGCCTGGTCAACTGGGACCCGGTGCTCCACACCGCCGTCTCCGACCTCGAAGTCCTGTCCACGGAAGAGAGCGGTCATCTCTGGGACCTGCGCTACCCCCTGACCAACGGCCAGGGCCACCTGGTCGTCTCCACCACCCGCCCGGAGACCCTACTGGGGGACTGCGCGGTGGCCGTGAACCCGGACGACGAACGCTACCACCACCTGGTCGGCGAGTTCGTCCACCTGCCCCTGACCGGCCGGCGCATCCCCATCATCGCCGACCCCCACGCCGACCCGGAACTCGGCACCGGCTGCGTCAAGATCACCCCCGCCCACGACTTCAACGACCACGAGGTCTGGCTGCGCCATCGGGACGAGACCGCCATCGCCGAGCAGCCCCACGGTGGGCTCATCAACCTCTTCACCCCCGAGGCCGCCATCCGCGAGAACCTGCCGGAAGAAGGCGCGCTGATACCCGGCGCCTATATCGGACTCGACCGCTACGAGGCCCGCCGCCGCATCCTCGCCGACCTGACCGACCTCGGCCTGTTGGCCCGGACCAAGGAACACCGGCTGCAACAACCCAGGGGCGACCGCTCCGGGGCCGTCATCGAGCCCTACCTCACCGACCAATGGTACGTCAAGATCAAACCCCTGGCGGACCCGGCCATCGCCGCGGTGGAAGACGGACGCATCCGCTTCGTCCCGGACAACTGGAAGAACACCTACTTCGAGTGGATGCGCAACATCCAGGACTGGTGCATCAGCCGCCAGATCTGGTGGGGCCACCGCATCCCCGCCTGGTACGACCCGGAAGGCAATATCTATGTCGGGCGTTCAGAGCAGGAGGTACGCGAACGTCACGACCTGGCGGCCGACTTCCCCTTAAAACAGGACCCGGACGTGCTCGACACCTGGTTCAGCTCCGCCCTCTGGCCCTTCTCCACCCTGGGCTGGCCCGAACCGACCCGGCGCCTGGAGACCTTCTACCCCACCTCCGTCCTGGTCACCGGGTTCGACATCATCTTCTTCTGGGTTGCCCGCATGATTATGCTGGGGCTCGAATTCATGGACGACGTACCCTTCCGCGAGGTCTACATCCACGGACTCGTGCGGGACACCCACGGCGACAAAATGTCCAAATCCAAGGGCAACGTGCTCGACCCCATCGACCTGATCGACGGCATCGAGTTGGAGCCCCTGGTGGCCAAGCGCACCCAGGGCATGATGCAGCCCCACCTGGCCGAACAGATCGCAACCATGACCCGCAAGGATTACCCCCAGGGCATCCCCGGATTCGGCGCTGACGCCCTGCGCTTTACCTTCGCGGCCCTCGCCTCCACCGGCCGGGACATCAAGTTCGACCTGAGCCGGATCGAAGGCTACCGCAACTTCTGCAACAAGCTGTGGAACGCCTCCCGCTACGTCCTCATGAACACCCGAGGCGAAGACTGCGCACAGGCCGGGGGCGACATCCGACTCAGCGCCGCCGACCGCTGGATCCGCTCCCGCCTCCAGGGCGCCATCACCGCGGTGAACGAGGCGATTCGGGGCTACCGCTTCGACCAGGCCGCCCAGGCCATCTACGAATTCACCTGGAACGACTTCTGCGACTGGTACCTGGAACTCTCCAAGCCGGCGCTCAACGACCCCAACGCCCCGCCGGCGGCCAAGCGCGGCGCCCGCCGCACCCTGGCGCGGACCCTGGAGACCCTGCTGCGACTCGCTCACCCCCTCATCCCCTTCATCACCGAGGAGATCTGGCGGAAGGTCAAGCCCCTGGCCGGGGTCGCGGGGGACACCATCATGCTGGCCCCCTACCCCACCGCCGACGCCGGCCTCTTAGACCCGGCCGCGGAGACCGAGATGGGCTGGGTCATGCAATTCATCCTCGGCGTGCGGCGGATCAAGGGGGAGATGAACATCGCCCCCGGCAAGCCCCTCCCCGTCCTGCTGCAGAACACCGATCACCAGGACCTGGCCCGGCTGGCGGCCAACCGCAACTATTTAGACGCCCTTGCCCGTATCTCATCCATCCAGGTGCTGACGCCCGACGCCCAGGCCCCCGAGTCCGCCATCGCCCTGGTGGACGAGATGAAAATCCTCATCCCCATGGCGGGACTCATCGACCAGGAGGCGGAACTCAAGCGCCTCGACAAAGAAATCGGCAAGCTGGAGGTGGATCGGGAGCGGACGCGAAACAAGCTCGCGAATCCCAACTTCGTGGACAAGGCACCGCCGGCGGTGGTCGCCAAGGAGCGTGACAAAATCACCGAACAGGAGGCCGTACTGGCGAAGCTGCAAGAGCAGACAGGAAAGATCCGGGCGCTGTGATTCGATCCTACCCGTCGCGCATGTGCGACGAGTCGCAACGAACGATCGGGGCGAGGGATGGGCATCGCGGCGGAAAACCCATGTATGACGGGTATAAAACCAGGCAGACAATCATCCGGGACCTGACAACTAGTACAGATGCTCTTAACTACTGGCAACATAGAACGCGCAGTATCCTCAGAGAAGATTCAGCCGCAAATCAACGCCAATGAACGCAAATCGATCAGGAACGGTGGATAATGGCGAGTCAATATCGCCCCATTTGCGTTGATTCGCGTTCATTTGCGGCAAAATAATTCCCAAGGGCAGAATCGGATCGATGTTATCGGTATTTGCGCGCAGGTGTACTAGGTTCAGGAGGAGAAAGGGGATGGTTGGGCCGGCTGGTCTTTGGTCGATCCGTCCAGTCCGGCCATGGTCTCGATCAGCGCCAGTAGGGAGCCCTGTATGTTGTCCGGCAGGATCGCCCAAGCAGTCAGTAAGCGCCAGGTCTCCTGCGACGAGACATAATCGCCCTTCGAGTCTTCGACCCACGCTTCTTTGCCGGTTGCCAGCCATTCCATGGAGACGCCGAGGCTACGCCCCAAGGCGGCCAAGGTTTCGGGTTTCGCCCCCTTGGTCTCACCGGACTCGATTTTGTTGATCGCGCCGGGGGTTACCCCAACTCGCTTCGCAAGATTTGCCTGAGAAAACCCGACGCGTTCTCTGGCGGTGGTTACGCGGGATCCGAGTGTGTTCATGATCCAAAAAGTAATTAGAGTTGTTCCTGTCGATAACTAACTGATATATAATGATATTATTAGATTCGACAGGCCGGATTGAGAGCAAAAAGGACCGGTTCGTTAATGAATCAGTTCTTTTTTCTCTCATCGGCTCATGAAATTTATAAATATCAAAGAGTTATCAACGGGAGCAAGTCTATTGACCAAGCGCATTTCATGCTATATCTACCGCGTGACCATAGGCATTGAGCGCGCAGAAGGGGTACGCGGCTCAAGTCGGGACAGGCCGCAAGGAGAGAGGCGCCGACCGTGGCTGCGTCTCGAAGCCTCCGGATCGACTACCCGGCCATACTTGCGGTCTGGCCACAGGCGCCGTGTGCGTCCGGACTCGCGGCGACTATCGAGCAGCGGGACCCGACGGCCAGGAAGTCAGGGTTCCGCCATTACCCCGATTGAAGGGGTTGCCGTCTTTGGATTGCGTAAAAGGCGGGAGTCGACCATGACCCACGCGAGGCCTGAAACGCATCCGCTTGTTGTGGTGGGAGGGAACGCCTTCGGGCGCCTGCCGGCAAGCATCGGCCCGGCTCGAACCTTCACGTGAGCCGATGCCTTTACCGTAAAATCGAAGGCCGATAGCCCTGCCGCCGCTACCGGTGCAAAGACCCCTCTTATTCAGGTGACGGATAGGGTGAACAAGCCGCGCCCGATTCTCCGTTACCCCTTACCTATAGTCCGACATCGACAGAACTCAACACTTGAGAGACTGCCTTTTTAGACAGTTTCTATAAAAAAATACCTTTTAAAACAGAGGGTTAATTTTATCCAATCTGCCTATTTTCAGGGAATTTCTAAAGTGAGTTCCTAGACAGCCTCTGAAGTTTTGTGCTTTTTTAATCCCTTCCGCTCCGTATAGCTCCGCGCGTCGGGGTAACGGATCATCCACCTGAGTACACCTTGGCGGATGAATGTCAACAGCCCCCAGCGCCCCGTTTCGATCGATATTGCATTCATGGCCTCGTCTGTCACGCCCTTTCAGGGCTGGATTTTAAATGTCAACGCAACCCAGGGCGTTGCCCTGGGCTGATCTGTTCGACCCCTTCGGGGTCATGAGCAAGTAGCCCGCAATTTCGAGCGAAATTGGGTGCTAGGGGCGAAAAATTTTTCGCCCTGAATCTTTCGCCCTTACCGCGTTATTTCCTCTGCGTCTCCGTGGTTCAAAAGACGGGCAACCCGTTGCCTGCCGTATCGAGTTATCATTCGGTGGCCCAGGGCTCCCGAATGATAATCCCTGTTGAAACAAGCGGTTGGCCTGGAAGCCGGTGGGGGAGTAGGTTGGGCAAAGGCGCGTGCTGCTGAGCCGGCGATCAAGGCGGTGGTCTCTGTCTCGCGCCGCGCCCAACGCAATGGCGACGGTGCCCACGGAGGTACGAAGAGGAAAAGGTTTTCGTGTCTGCGTGAGAAACTGTTGGGCACGCCGCCGTCCCTGGCGGCTTTGCCCAACCTACGGGTGGTAACCAGCGACTGATCGCGCACTCCACCTCTTTGCGGTTAAGATCCGCAATCCATTGCTTTCTATCGAGTTATCATTCGGGAGCCCTGTTCGGTGGCCCTGATCGTAAACATCGGCCCGCGGCGATTGCTAAACTAGGCCCCCAACCCACTTGGCCCGCCGAAGCTCCCGCTATGAATGAACTCCAAACCATCCCCGTTGCCGACTACGACCCCGAGCCGGAAGCAACCCTACCCGATCGGGCGCCCCCCGAGCCCCCCGAGACCGACCTCGATGACCCGGCGCTCTATCTCAACCGGGAGCTGACCTGGCTCGCATTCAACCGCCGGGTGCTGCACGAAGCGGCCGATCCCCGCACCCCGCTGCTGGAGCGGGTCAAGTTTCTGGCCATCGTCAGCAACAACCTGGACGAGTTTTTCATGAAGCGCATCGGCGGGCTCAAGCAGCAGATCGCCGCCGGGGTGAGTAAGACCTCGGTGGACGGGCGCACCCCGGCCGAGCAGATCCGGGAGTGTCACGCCGTGTGCCGGGAGCTGCACATGGAGCAGAAGCGGATCTTCGATGAGATCATGTCCCTGCTCGAAACCCACGGGATCCGGGTCGTCCGGGTCGCGGATCTGCCGGAGACAACCAGGGAAGCGCTACGCGAACACTTCAGCACCGATATCTTCCCGATCATTACGCCCCTGGCCATGGACCCGGCGCACCCCTTTCCCTTCATTTCCAACCTGGCGCTCAATCTGCTGGTGACCCTGCGCTTTCCCGACGCCGACGAGACCCATATGGCGCGGGTGAAAGTGCCGGTGGCCAAAGACATCTCCAAGCGTCTGATACCGGTCGACGGCGACCATACCTTCGTCACCCTGGACGACCTCATGGTCGACAATCTGGATCGGCTGTTTCCGGGCATGGAGATCGAATCCTGCGCCCGCTTCCGGATTACCCGTAACGCGATCGTGGAGCCATCCGAAGAGGCGGCGAGCGATCTCCTGGAGATGATCGAGACGGAGCTGCGCGAGCGCCACTTCGCGCCCATCGTGCGCCTGGAGGTGGAACAGGGTATGGCCCCGGTCCATCGCGGCATGCTGGCGGCGGAGCTGGGGCTGAACGAGGACGAGGATGTGTTCGAGACCGAGGGCATGCTGGCCATCAGTGATCTCTTCGAGCTGGCCGCGTTGGATGTGCCCCACCTGCGCGACGAGCCGCACCGCCCGGTCGAGCATCCGCTGCTCGCCCAGGACCGCCGCAACATCTTCCATATCATCCGCGAGCATGGGCCCCTGCTGTTCCAGCACCCCTACCAACCCTTCGCGACCACGGTCGAGCACTTCATCGACGCCGCGGCGGAGGACCCCAAGGTCCTGGCCATCAAGATGACCCTCTACCGCACCTCGGCCGAGGGCAAGATCCTCGACTCCCTGATCCGGGCCTCGCGCAACGGCAAACAGGTGGCGGTGCTGGTGGAGCTCAAGGCCCGCTTCGACGAGGCCGCCAACATCCGCTGGGCGCGCCGGCTGGAGGGCGAGGGCATCCACGTCAACTATGGCGTGCTGGGCCTCAAGACCCACTGCAAGCTCATCTTCGTCGTCCGTCGGGACTACGCGCGGCTACGCCGCTACTACCATGTGGGCACCGGGAATTACCATTCGGGCACCTCGAAGCTGTACACGGACCTGGGGATACTGGGCTGTGACGAGGACCTGGGACAGGACTTCACCGAACTGTTCAACTACATCACGGGCTATTCGCCGCCGCCGCACTACCGTAAGGCCCTGGTCGCGCCCTACCAGATGAAGCACACCATCCTGGAGTGGATCCGGCGGGAGATCCACCACCAGGCGGCGGGACACGAAGGCCAGATTCAGATCAAGATGAACGCCCTCGAGGACGTGGACATCACCCGCGCCCTCTACGAGGCCGGCCGCGCGGGGGTCAAGGTCGATCTCATCGTGCGCGATACCTGCCGATTCCGCCCCGGGCTCCCCGGCCTGTCCGAAAACGCCCGGGTGGTGAGCATCGTCGGGCGCTTCCTGGAACACGCCCGCATCCTTTATTTCCGCAACGGCGGGGACGAGGTGTATTACATCGGCTCCGCGGACATGATGCAGCGCAACCTGGAGAGCCGGGTAGAGGTGCACGCCCCGGTGGAGGACCCGGAGATGCGCCAGGAGCTGCGGTTGATCCTGGATGCCCAGTTGGTCGATCAGCGTTCCGCCTGGGACATGCAGTCCGACGGCACCTATATCCAGCGCCAACCCGACGACGACACCGCCAAGGGGGTCCAGGAGATCCTCATCGGCGTGGCCAAACGGCGCCTCGCGGCGGCCTCGCGGCACAAAGAGAAGAAGATCCGCTCCCGCCTGCTCGGCCACTTCCAACGCCGGCTGCGCAGCAACAAGGAACAGGGTTAGGGGGACGCCGGTATAGCGGTCTTCAACCCGTAGGGGCCCCCCTTTTCTCATGGCCCTCGGGTACAGGGTGACCACAAGACGGGCGGGGGCAGGCCCCGTCCCTACGCGGGCTTCACACCAGGTCCGGCGTCGCCGGGGCGGTCGGTGAGTTGGGCACGATCCCCACCTCATCCCCATCATGGAGCTTGGAGAAATCCTCGGCGAACTGCTTGTTCAAGGTGACCCGGACCCGCCCCCGGTCGAAGAGCGGGGCCGCCCCCGGCTTGCGCCGGCCGAGCCAGACGAGCAGGCCGGCCACATCCGCGACACCCGGCGGAACCACGAGTTCCTCGGTTTCCTTGCGTAGCTTTTGGGCCAACCAGTTGAAATACAGGAGCTTGATCCGCTTCTCCTCCTGCCGCGGCTCCTGCCTCCGGTAGCCGATCTCGGCCAGGTCGTGCAGATAGGCCGCCCAGTTTCGTTCATAGTCCGCGCCCAAGGCATAAAGAGTGTCCCAGGAATAGATCCCGGTGTCATGGCCATCGTCGAAGAGGATCCGGACCCCATACCGCCCCTGGGGCTCGATTTGCTCGATCGTCACCGTTTCCTTGCCGGTTACCGGTCGGCCCAGGGTGCGCACCTCGGCCGCCTTGGAGAAGACCCGGAGATATTCGCAGGGCAGCTCGAAGGCTGCCCCGTCATCGAAGGCGATGGACAGCAGCCGGGATTTTCGGTGAAGGCTGATGGCCGTCGGGTGGTGTCTTATGGGCTGGTCGGTCATGGATAGTTCGGCCTGCTGTGCTCGTCCGTGAGGTTACAATGGCTGCACCCCTAAATTTGGGATCACAGGGGCGATCTCAAGCAAGGCGCCGGGGATCCATAGAGTCTGTCTAAAAAGGCAGTCCCTCAATTGAGGAGGCCCCCTCGTGTTGCGTTACGCCGCGTTCGACGCCGTGCCAACCGAAGCATTTCCCCACGCGGCTAACGCAACCTACACGTAACGTGAGGTCCGCGCGGGCCGGCAGCGCAGGGGGTAATCTTGGGTGTAGGTTGCGTTAAGACGCCGACGCGGCGGGAGATCAACCGGCCTTGGGGCGTCGAACCGCAACATCTCCGGTCCCCCTAATCGCGCCGAATCATTCAGGATTGCTGTTAACCGGTAAGATCTGACCCCGGTCAGCCGGCACGGCCGCACGCTGAAGCGTTACCCGAGCGATGGGGCCAAAGAGGTCTCCCGTCAGACCATGATCGACCTCGACAAACGAGGGTGGAACCGGTCTTCCGTGTCCAAGGGTTGAACCGATTATTGAACGGGGCGCGACGCGCGTGGGCGCTGCACGTCATGGCCTACAACCTGGGGCGGGCACTGACCCGGAGGCCAGTGCGGGCAGCTTTTCGTTTCCTCCGGCGCCGGCTCCAAGGATTTGTCCGGTGGCGGCCTGCCCAACCGGCCATTCCGGATCGATCGGAGATCACGTTCGATCAGCCCCGCTCCTCTGCCATCCCAGGCGGTCCTCGGTGGTAATCTCTGACCGGGAGGAAGGCTTCTACGACACCCTCCTGAGCAATACGCCGGATCCGGCGACTACGCGCGTCCTCTGTCTTTCGTCATCATTCGGCGGCCCCTGTCCCGAGGGTAGCCTTGAGCGCCTGCCGGCGGGCATGGAGCGTCGGCTCGGTGTAGCCGTTGGGGATTTCCAGGCCCTTGAAGATCAGGTCCTCGGCCGCCTGAGAGGCGACGCCATCGAAGGCCGGCGCCATGGGGCGGTACCCGGGATCGGCCGCGTTCTGACCATCCACCACCTTGGCCATACGCTTCAGGGTCTCCATCACCTGGGCCTTGTCCACGATGCCGTGGCGGAGCCAGTTGGCAACGTGCTGGCTGGAGATGCGCAGGGTAGCGCGGTCTTCCATGAGGCCGATGTCGCTGATATCCGGCACCTTGGAACAACCCATCCCCTGGTCGATCCAGCGCACCACATAGCCCAGGATACCCTGGCAGTTGTTGTCCAATTCCTGCTGGATCTCCGCCGGGGTCCAGCTCGGGCGCGCGACGACCGGGAACCGGAGGATAGCGTCCAGGTCGGCGCGGTGACCGTCGGCGGCCAGCTCTGTCTGGCGTGCTGCCACGTCCACCTGATGGTAGTGCATGGCATGCAGGGTCGCCGCGGTGGGGGAGGGCACCCAGGCACAGCTCGCGCCGGCCTGGGGGTGGGCCTGCTTGGCCTGGACCATGGCGCGCATCTCGTCCGGCATGGTCCACATGCCCTTGCCGATCTGGGCCCGCCCGCGCAGACCGCAGGCCAGGCCGACGTCCACGTTCCAGTCCTCGTAGGCCAACAGCCACAGGCTGGTCTTCATATCCCCCTTGCGCAGCATGGGGCCCGCCTCCATGGCGGTGTGCATCTCGTCGCCGGTACGGTCCAGGAAACCCGTGTTGATGAAGATGATGCGCTCGGCGGCGGCCCGGATGCACTCCTTGAGATTGACCGTGGTGCGCCGTTCCTCGTCCATGATGCCGATCTTGATGGTATTGCGGGCGAGGCCCAGGGCATCCTCGACGCGGGAGAAGAGATCCACCGTCAGGGCGACCTCTTCGGGGCCGTGCATCTTGGGCTTGACGATGTAGACGCTTCCGGTCCGGGAATTCTTGTGGGTACCGAGCCCCCGCAAGTCGTGCATGGCCGCCAGGACGGTCACCATGGCGTCCAGCATGCCCTCGAACACCTCTTCGCCGGCGGCCGTGAGCACCGCGTCATTGGTCATGAGATGGCCCACGTTGCGCACCAGCATCAGGCTGCGTCCGGGGAGGGTGAGCGTGGAACCATCCGGCGCCGTGAAGGTGCGATCCGCTTCGAGGGTCCGCTCCGTGAGCTTGTCTCCCTTCCGGAAGCTCGCCTTGAGGCTGCCGTTCATGAGGCCGAGCCAATTCCGATAGACCCCGACCTTATCCTCGGTATCCACCGCGGCAACCGAGTCCTCGCAATCCTGGATAGTGGTCACCGCCGCCTCCAGGACCACATCCTTCACCCCCGCGGGGCTATCCTTCCCCACCGGGTGTTTCGGATCGATCCGGAGCTCGATGTGCAGACCATTGTGGACCAGCAGGATCGACTCGAGGCCCCCCGTACCCGTGCGGTATCCGGCGAAGGCGTCGGGGTCCACGAGGGAGGTCTCGTCGCCTTCCGCCAGGGTAACGACGAGCCGGCCGGCCGTTACCCGGTAACCGGTCACCTCCATATAACGCCCCTTGCTCAGGGGCACCGCCTGATCGAGAAAATCGTTGGCGTACTCGACCACCTTGGCGCCGCGCACGGGGTTATAGGCGTTGCCGCGTTCCGCCCCCCCACCCTCGGGCAGGACATCGGTCCCGTAGAGGGCATCGTACAGGCTGCCCCAGCGGGCATTGGCGGCGTTCAGCGCATACCGCGGGATACTCACGGGGACCACCAGTTGCGGCCCCGCGATCCGGGCGATCTCCGCGTCGACCCGTTCGGTGCCGACCGCGAAATCCCCACCCTCGGGGACCAGATAGCCGATCTCCTCCAGAAAGGCCCGATAGGCCGTGGGATCCGCGGCGGGCCCAGGGTTCCGCCGGTGCCACTCGTCCATGCGGGCCTGGAGCGCATCGCGTTTGGCCAACAGCTCCCGGTTGCGTGGCGCAAGATCGCGAACGATCTCTCCGAAAGAGGTCCAGAACCCGTCCGGATCGACCCCGGTGCCGGGGGCGATTTCTTCCTTCACCAGGTCATAGAGGGGTTTGGCGACGCGCAGGCCGCCCACATCGATGCGTTCGATCATGTTGCTATCCGTTCCGTTCGATTCGGTGTTTCAGGCAAGAAACGGAAATAGTATCGAAAAGGAAGACGCCTGTCCCTTCGTTCACAGGATTCGCCCAGGACTCCCGAATGATAACCTCTGTTGAAACAAGCGGTTGGCCTGGGAAGGGGTAGGTTGGGCAAAGGGCCAGAGATGGCCCGTGCCCAACAATTTCAGCTTCGGGGCCAATGCCGGGTTGTCGTCGGCGGCGGGTGCGGGGGTAACCATTGTGGACAGGGTAGACAGAATGGACCCGGTGGACGGTGTGGACAGCGGGTAGCCGTCGGTATGGCACGCGCCTTTGTGTTGGGCATGCCGCCGTCCCTGGCGGCTTTGCCCAACCTTCAGCTGGTAGCCGGCGACTGATCGCGCACTCAGCCTCTTTGCGGTTAAGACCCTCAACCCGTTGTTTTCTATCGAGTTATCATTCGGGAGCCCTACCCCCCCCTAGGGAGCGTTCTCAATTAAGGATAACGCTATAATTTTACTTGATATATTGGATTTCCTGTGTCACCCGGTGGATGAAGTGACCAATTTCCATATCTAAGAAAATCATAGAGTTAAACCAACCCTGGATTTTGGCTCACGGATTTAGGTTGCTAATTGAGAAAGATACTCAAACCAGCGACAGTTCGTGGTTCCATTTCCCCAGCTGCTTTTCTTGCGGGCGAGACGCCCGCGCTCCCAGGAACCGGCAGCTGGTTCCCAACGCCCTACGCGAACTCGATCCGACCGTCACGTAGCGCCACCGCCACCGCGTCCCCCGGCCCGAAGCGGCCGGCCAGGATGGCCTGGGCCAATGGATTTTCCAACTGGACGCGGATGGCGCGCTTGAGGGGTCGCGCCCCATAGACCGGGTCGAATCCCGCCTCCCCCAGATGGTCCAGGGCGGCCTCATCAAGCACGAGCTGCATCTCGCGCTCCGCCAGGTGTCCTTGCAGATTGCGGACCTGGATGCGGGCGATGGCCCGGATCTGCTCCCGCTGCAAGGGGTGAAAGACCACAATCTCGTCGAGACGGTTGATGAACTCGGGCCGGAAGGCCACCCGGACCACCGCCATCACCGCCTCCTTCATCTCGGCATAGCGCGCTTCCCCCGCCTGCTGTTGGATGATGTCCGAGCCCAGGTTGGAGGCGATGGCGATCACGGTGTTACGGAAGTCCACGGTACGGCCCTGGCCGTCCGTCAGGCGCCCGTCATCCAGCACCTGGAGCAGCACGTTGAACACATCCGGATGGGCCTTTTCCACCTCGTCCAGCAGGATGACGCTGTAGGGCCGGCGGCGCACGGCCTCGGTGAGATAGCCGCCCTCTTCGTAACCCACATAACCCGGCGGCGCGCCGATGAGTCGGGCCACCGAGTGCTTTTCCATGAACTCGGACATGTCGATACGCACCATGGCGGCTTCGGTATCGAACAGGAACGCGGCCAGGGTCTTGCATAACTCGGTCTTGCCCACCCCGGTGGGCCCCAGGAACAGGAAGGAGCCCAGGGGCCGGGCCGGGTCCGCCAGCCCGGCCCGGGAACGGCGGACGGCATTGCTCACCGCATGCACCGCCTCATCCTGGCCGACCACGCGCCTGCCGATCTCCTGCTCCATGCGCAGCAGTCGTTCACGCTCCCCCTCCAGCATCCGGGAGACGGGGATGCCGGTCCACTTGGCGACGATCTCGGCGATCTCCTCGGCGGTCACCTTGTTGCGCAGCAGCTTCTTCTCCGCGTGCTCGGCCTGGGCGGCGGTCTCGAGCCGCTTCCGGAGCTCCGGGATCCGCCCGTACTGGATCTCCGACATGCGGGTCAGATCGCCGGCCCGGCGCGCCGCCTCCAGCTCCAGCCGCGCCCGATCGAGCTCTTCCTTGAGGTGGGCCGCGCCCTGGACGGAGGCCTTCTCCGCCTTCCACACCTCGTCCAGGTCCGAAAACTCCCGTTCCAGGCGCCCGATCTGCTCCTCCAGGTCGGCGCGCCGCTTGCGGGATGCCTCGTCGGACTCCTTCTTCAGGGCCTCGCGCTCGATCTTGAGCTGGATGAGGCGACGGTCCAGCTTGTCCATCTCCTCGGGCATGGAGTCGATCTCCATGCGCATCCGGGAGGCCGCTTCGTCCACCAGGTCGATGGCCTTGTCCGGGAGTTGGCGATCGGTGATATAGCGGTGGGAAAGGGTCGCGGCGGCCACGATGGCCGGGTCCGTGATCTCCACCGCATGATGGACCTCGTAGCGTTCCTTCAGGCCCCGCAGGATGGCGATGGTGTCCTCCACGTTGGGTTCCGCCACCAGAACCTTCTGGAATCGCCGCTCCAGGGCGGCGTCCTTTTCCACATAACGGCGGTACTCATCCAGGGTGGTGGCGCCGATACAATGCAGCTCGCCGCGGGCCAGGGCCGGCTTGAGCATGTTGCCCGCGTCCATGGCACCCTCGGCCTTGCCCGCCCCCACCAGGGTGTGCAGCTCGTCGATGAACAGGACGATGTTGCCCTCCTGCCTGGCGATGTCATTGAGCACGGCCTTGAGCCGCTCCTCGAACTCGCCGCGAAACTTGGCGCCGGCGATCAGGGCCGCCATATCCAACCCCAGCAGGCGCTTGGACTTGAGCCCCTCGGGCACCTCGGCATTGACGATGCGCTGGGCCAGGCCCTCCACGATCGCGGTCTTGCCCACGCCGGGCTCCCCGATGAGGACCGGGTTGTTCTTGGTGCGCCGGGCCAGGACCTGGATGGTGCGGCGAATCTCGTCGTCGCGGCCGATGACCGGGTCGAGCCTGCCCTGCTCGGCCTTTTCCGTCAGGTCGATGGTGTATCGCTCCAGGGCCCGGCGCTGCTCCTCCGCGTTGGCGTCATCCACCGCCCGGCCGCCGCGCACCTGGTCAATGGCCCGTTCGAGCGCGCCCTTGTCCGCGCCGGCGGTCCGCAACAGATTGCCGAGCGCCCCTTTATCATCCACCGCCACCGGCACGAAGAGCTCGGAGGAGATGTACTGATCGCTTCTCTGCTGCGCCAGCTTGTCCGTCCGGTTGAGCAAACGCCCGAGCTCGTTCGAGAGATGCAGGTCGCCGGCCACGCCCTGGACCTGGGGCAGCCGCTCCAGGGCCTCGCCAAGGCCGGAGCGCAATCGATTCACAATTGACATCGGCCAGCGACAACAGATGCCGGACCGTACCCCCCTCCTGATCCAGCAGCGCCGACATCAGGTGGACGGGCTCGATGAACTGATGGTCACGCCCTACCGCCAGACTCTGGGCATCGGCCAGGGCCATTTGGAACTTTGCCGTGAGTTTGTCCGTTCGCATGAGTGATCTCTTGAATACTATTTCCTGATTAGCAAGGAACTACAGCGATCCCCAGGAGCGACCGTAAACTCGGGGCTGATAGGAGTGTGGCAAAGGTGACTCCTTCCTGGGACCGCGGGCGTCTCGCCCGCCTCGGGTCCGCACAGCGGACCCGACCGCCGGTCTCGGCAATGGGCCCTGGTTTCGGGGGCTGCCCAGTTACAACCATGGGTTGGCTGAATCATCTCGCTAATCAGGTACTACCTAAATCCTGCAAGCGAAGTGCTTAGATGAGGTGGAAAAGGTAAACTCCTCAGAGAGTTAGAGGCTGTCTAGGAACTCACTTTAGAAATTCCCTGAAAATAGGCAGATTAGATAAAATTAACTCTCTGTTTCCAAAGGTTTTAGCCAGAGAGAGTCTGCCTAAAAAGGCAGTCTCTTACGGGTCTAAACTGGGACTTGTCGTCACTGTCTCGGCTAACATTCAGGTCCCACAGCGGCACCGAGTGAACAGATTACCTCGCCAACTCAGAGGCTGTCTAGGAACTCACTTTAGAAATTCCCT
>Ga0209783_1000190_pt1 | contig 15573 bp, 8 predicted proteins | sample WorMetfiPIANOSA1_FD_187395 | JGI IMG/M metagenome (GOLD analysis project Ga0209783, IMG submission 187395) | Marine gutless worms symbiont microbial communities from Max Planck institute for Marine Microbiology, Germany - Olavius filocauda... | ecosystem: Host-associated > Annelida > Digestive... | reverse complement strand
TTTTAGTCTCAGCAGTAGTCCTTTGACTTTTTGACCTTCAAACTGGTGCGCATTATTGTTCGTGGCATCCGTAACCTACTTAACAATATTTTGATGTTTCTGGGACTTTTCGTTCTAGACTTATGGGCTAACACCTGTCAGACGCCCCACGTGACATCGCGACCTTAACCGTTGCTAGTGATGGTCCATCACGGCAATACGGGTCTTCGTCTTCCGTCTGTACACCAAGTTTGAAGTTCGTAGGCCTTACCGTTCGGGAAGATATGACGCACTTCCGGTCTCAACATTATGTCGGCCTGGTGACCTTGACCTTTGTCTTTGACCTTGAAACTGGTGTACATTATTTCCCGTGGGATGGACAACCTTCATACCAATTTTGGTGTTGCTAGGATGTTCCGTTCTCGACTTATCGGCCAACACCTGTCAGACGCGTCACGTGACCTAATTGCTACCTTGACCTTGGAGGTCACGGCGCTTGTCGCTGATGCGCGTCTTCGTGTTCCATCTGTGTACCAAGTTTGAAGTTCGTAGGCCTTTCGGAAGATATTACGCACTTCCGGTCTCAGCAGTAGTCAGACTGGTGACCTTGACCTTTGACCTTGAAACGTCTGCGCATTATTGCGCGTAAGGTGGACAACCTTCATACCAATTTTGGTTTTTCTATAGACGTTTCGTTCTCGACTTATCGGCCAACACGGGTCAGACGCGTCACGTGACCTTGCGGCCTTGACCGCATCATGGTGACCTTGACCTTTTGACCTCTAAATAGGTTCACGAGTTACCCGTGTGATGGGCTTCCAGCCTGCCAAATTTGGACTTCCTAGGCCTTTCTGTTCTCGAGACAGACGTACAGACATGCACCGCCGCTCATTTTATAATGCCTCCTTCCCTATACGGGGGCCGAGGCATAATAAGAATATTTACAATATTAGGCCTAATAATGCTAAGTTTTTGAGCATTTAGTTGTTATATCTGTGTCTGTTAATTGTTTCTTCTCTCAATGTTGCATGAAATAAATCATTGATTTGATTGATTTGTTTTCATAGATCGTAACCTTAAAGATCGAGTTAGTGGGAAAGGCTAAAACAGAGTTTTGAGCCAAGATTTGACAACTGTCAATATACTGAGTGAGAAACTTTCGTGTAGTTGTTGAGATCAAGAGTCTGTGCTAGATCCTAGGTGACAATATTGAAAGACGGCAGCGGCATCAGCTCCCTAATCCCCACCAATTCGGGCTTTCAAAAATTTTCTCGCAATCATTAAAATTCGGACAGACGGTGTTTGTTGTATCCATGTTAGTAAGATACTATCAAATCAACCAGTTGTTTTTCTCTCTTTACTTTGTATAATTTTGTTCAGCCTCTGGCTATTACTTTCAATAAACGATGATAAATTCAATTTCGGCTTACAGCGCTCCCCCAGATCTCATAGCTGGTGGGGAGGGGGCTCGCTGCCCCTCCCCAAGAACATCACTGCCTCAGCCAAAACCAAAAGTGAAACTCCGCCTATGTCCGCAGCAAAGATGAGCGTGACGTGTCGTCTAAGAGACGCTGTTTTACAGCAATATGCTGTTTTATAGGCATATAGCACTGCAGAATAACAATATTTAGACGTCGTTAGATTTGTATACGTAATATATGCAGAGACAGTTGAACTTGAAATGCATAAATAGAAAGAGCAGTGTCATGTTGATGCAAGATCACTGTTAAATGGCCGAGAACAGCCGTACTAATGATTAGCCATATCCAACTTCCAACAACTGACCGTTCTATCTTCAAAGTTCAAACTAATGGCAGGAAACAGCCGATATCGTGTCAGCCATCGGGGCCGTATATTATTTCATTGCTACATGCGTTTAACCCTAACTGTGGACATGAATTGTGTTTAGGATCTAAACTCCTTTATGAGAGTTTATTATTCATGCTTTTGTGCTCTATTCAATCAGTAATGATAAATATGAAGGTATGCAAGCTAGGTTAATCAGCATGGGCAGTTATGTCCAAGCACTGTAATGTTTTGCAGGTGATGTTGGCGAGAACTGGTGGCATCCCGCGCCAGAAGACATGGTTCGTCTATCTGGTTGGCCTGTGTATCGTCATCGAGTGCGTACTGACAAACGTTGCAATGTTTGGCTGACAACTGCTGTCAAGAGTTAATTCTAGCGATCATCAGTGACAGAAGCGAGTTCAGTCAACAGTATCTGCATGTGACAGCAGAGTACCGTGCACATGTTGCTGGCCAACTTGATGCCTGCGGATTCACTGTTGCACGTGGAGTCATGCGAAGCGCACCATCGGTCTACAAGTGATGTTTTTGACGAAGACACAACACAGCGCATTTGTTCAATGCCGTTCCACACTTAGGCCCATCAGGCCTATCGGATTACCAGCAGTTAGTTTCTGTTCAGATTTAGGCCTATAAGATAGTTTACGGTGATTTTATGATGAGGCGAAGCTATAAAATGTGTCAACTTTTTACATTACTCTCAGAATCAATGTTTAGATTGTATCATTGTAGACGTTTTGCATACTGTCGTATAGCCTGATAGCCAGCCTATCTCACAACAATAATGACACTAATACAATGTGATACATATTACGACAAAATTACAAATCTGTGCAAATTACAAGGTTTTTGTACTTAAATTAAATAATATAATTTAATAGTGAGTAGATAGCAGCTGTGAGAATGTGTGTTTGTACATAAATACCAATTGCAGTTTGCAGGCTTAAATTTTAAAAATGAAATCTATACAAATTTTGCAATTCGACCACTTGCAATTTCACACAGGAGATAAGCTTTTCAGAAGACCATCTTGTAAATGTAAGCCACACTCTGTCCAACAGCTGTAGTGCTTTACAATAATACAGGCTGTGCTGAACTGCCGACAACTGACAGTTGACAATCACCTATACGTCTCTCGTGACCTCTGTGCAGTCAAGTCTGACTGCGACTGTGACTGACTAAAATAAGCTTCATTTCATTGTAGGCTTTATCGGATGGCGTCTTACAACCACGATGCAGTGACTGCCATTTAATTTAAAGACAGTACAGACAATGCAATTCACAGTTGTGTGGTTTGTGTCTAGAGTCACATCACACACATGCACACAGTCTAAAAACATTTAATATATTACCGACAGACACAATTACAAGCATGTCCGTGACTGAGCGATAAAATCACAGTGTCATACTGACAATGTCTGCATTGCACCAAACACACATTCTCACAGCTGCTATCTACTCACTATACCGTCGGTAACAGCTCACTATCCCATACCATCAATGTCGAGATTTTTTTTACTGAGCGACGCTATGTTATTGCCATACACACTCATAAAACAACACCAGGCTGAAGTGTAGTCTCTTTAAGCCTAATTCTATGCAAAATTCAATGGAGAACCTTTAATATATTAAAACAAGGTCAGTAACAATATATGATTTTGGAAAAAATGTGGCAATATTTCGGAAAAGGCGGAAGTAGGTAATAATAATAATAATAATAATAATGACATTTGTAGCGCGCTAAATTCGCCTAAGCCGCAAATGCGCAGAACATGGTGTTTACCAGGTAGAACATGGTGATTACAATGCACCAGTAAGAAGACAAACTACTGACTAATACCACTGATTATTGCAATAAGTAACCCAACGGCATTTCCATCTGTTGTCCACTTTTCCAGGTTATACTATAACACTGAAGTTATAAGTGAATTTTCATTTGGCGAGTGCTGTAGCCACGGTAGACTCCAGCCAGTGGATTGCGCAGTTGGAGTATATGGAGGGCCGGACCGATGGCTAGAAAGTCATCTCATCGGCGGCTTGACCGGGATCCTGCTCTTCTTGCTTGCAAATGTGGTCAGCAGATAAATGAAATGTTATCACTATTAGCTGGTGTAAGCCACTAAAGTGATTGTTGAATGTCACTGTAGTATTTCACAGAAAATTGTACTACTGCTATAAGAGAGACAAAAAATCTATTTACTGCACAAGTCGTACAAAAGCACATGAAGGCTGGAGACACAGACTGATTGTCAATGACCTGGAATCACATACAGTTGTACCGGTTTACTCTACAGAATGCAGTAACTATCCGTAATCACTACTTACTCCTGTGATTTATCCTCTGACTGTGTTAACCACAGAGCTTATTATTTCTCAACTAATGTGTATGGTCAAAAAGGAATCCTACAATACTACTATGTATAGTGATACAGAAAAAAAACTACATTTTTTCATCAGCTGTGGCCTGATGGCCTTGCTTGCAACAAAATAAATCTCAAACAACAGCTGCGTCGTGTGGGTTGGTCACTGACACAGCTGTGCAGGGCCGGATTTGTGTTTTGTGGGCCCTGGGCACTAGGATACAAAGGTTATTATGGGCGCGCCTTAAACACAGATGTTTTATCAACAACAGACAACATTTCACATACAAAAACACCACAGCATGAAATAGCTAACAATTTAACTATTTTTTTCATGTTCAAGTAACAATTTTCACGAAAATAATCGAATAGCTGTTCAATAGCACAAACGTTTGTCCAAAATCAAAAACTTTGTGTAAATGTTAACCACATAATTATGCCATAAAAATTCATTACAGAAGTGGGAGAATTTCCGGCCCTTGTTTGCACAGCCATAACATTTTTAGTATACAGAAATGCAGTGTATAAATTTCTCTGTACATATGGGCCCCAAAGTGTAGGGCGTAGGCCCAGGCCCATATCAGGCCCTGCAGCTGTGCAAGCATCAAGCACACATGTCGAGTGTACAACAAGGGAGGTCTGACATGCGTGGTAGGTAGCACTGTAGCTGCATGCATGCTAACCCTTTCACATACAATGGTCATTATAATTGGCTGCCTTTCACAGACGGTGACAACAGTTTCAACATTCAGTGTCAGGTAACAGTTTAATTGCCTACGACGTTTGTGCATTGTAAGAGATAAAATAATAATCTGACCAGCATGGCCTCTGATGGCTGCAATAGTGAGGATGCGGTCTCACTCTTCACAGTAACAAACATGCATGCAGCCATAATGGCAGAGAGCAATGATTAACACTATGTCTTACTCAGGTAAAGGTGCGATGGATGCACCTGCTACTGCACCTCTTAATGATGCTATCGCTGAAACGCACACATGGCAGAGATGGAACAAGGAATAGAATTTTTGAACAGTGACCTGATTGAGATGACTTTGACCCGGTCTGTTTGATATGAGTAGTAGCTCCGCCAAGAGTTCCAAACTACATGTAACTAATTTACAGCAGCAGACAGTCCAGACGACACACTGACCCGGTGACCTGACCCGGTTCCATCTCTGACACACGGTACCATGTGTCAGAGGGGATCACACAGTTTAGCCTGCACTCTACTCCATCATCTGTGAACGCACAGAACCATAACTGGTCTGTTTTCGTAGCTGCAACTCGGTTACTGGACCTCGCAGTAGTTCTTTGCCGTGTGCATTCACGTCCCCTTTCCTGGCATCTATGGTGCGGAGACATGTGCCTTGCTACGTACATCATCCTGAAGGAGGAGGCTGCAACAATGATTAATGATGCTAGCTGCTGCTCTGCCGTACGTGCGATTGTCTGTATGTCTTGGGGGGCAGTTGCGGCACCTCACCGTCTTGCGTGGCGGCGCGACCAGGTACAGCAGTGTGTCGACGGGCGACGAGAGTGGGTGGACTGGGTGGAAAGCCGTGGTCGTGCATACCACGGCGAGGTGGCAGCCGCGGAGGAAGAAGGTCATTGCGGGGTGGTATTAGCGGCGGCGTGGAGTCGGAAGAGAGTTGCAGCGGACTGAGTGAGTCAACTGATGACCCAGCTCCGTACGATGACCCACGACGTCGCTGACGGGGAGGTAACGGCGGTGGAGGTTCATCAGAAGCGCACAGAGTGGATGTGCTTGAGTGTCGAGAACTCATGCTGCTGAAGAAACCTGCATCACATCACACCCACACACTTCACTACACAGACAGACAGACGGGCACCAACCAGTTGACCTTCTAACCGGTTTACCACTTACGTTGCTCCATGTACTTTGTACTCCATACTTCTTAAGTGTGAAGTTTTTATGGCTTTTCATTTGGAGGTTGTTGGTATGTGTATAATGTGATACTTCACGTGTACAACACTACCACCAAGTTTAAAGATGGTATGACCATCATTTCATCAGTTATAGCGAATTCTGTGGTTGAGCTTAGAGGCCTGGCGACCTTGACCTTAAATGGTATCACAAATTGCTATGGGCACCTTATGTACTGAATTTCATCTGTCTGTGTCACTTCCTTTTTATGTAGAAGCTCCAATGGCACACATTAACAGGCAGCAAGTTTACCTTGTAACCTTGACCTTCAGGATGTTACTGCATTCTATGTGCTCCATATTTTGACCAAGTCTGAAGTTCATAAGGTCGTAACTTTACATTAAATATCCTAAGCACCTTGTATCTGAGTAATAAAATTTACTTGGGACTCTTTTCTACTTCAGTTTTCAGGCAGAGATGTAATGGCTACAAAGCTAACATATGCAGTAACTCACAAATTAAATGAAGCTGAAAATCAGTCACACATTCAACAAACATGCAAGTGTTCAAGCTAAGTGAATGACATGATTGTGTGAGCTTTAAGTGTGAGCAGCTGGAACTACAACACATCAGAACTACTAACGAGACACCAGTAACAACAGCAACAAAAACTAACTGGAGTCAAAGCCAGACGTCGAAGACGATATCGCAGAGTTGTTGAAAACACTCGAGTCATCTTCCATGGCGGACTCGCTGTCCTTTATCACTGGTGAAGTTGCGCCAGACAAACTGTCGATATCCATATCGTCCTCAATGGTATTTAGCGAATGACTGCCATTTGCCGTCAGTAGACTGGGTGGAATATGTTGCCGACTGGACACAGTACTTGTGCTGCCATACTGACTGCCTGATAAACTTCCAGCACTGAAAATGCCATTATTTACACCTGAAATGCTTTGCTGACTAGAAACAATGTTGTGTCGTGTTGACGCGAACGCCTGAGGTTTGATGCCTGGAGACTTAAGAGAATACTCACGTCTTCTCTCCTGAAACAGCAGCAACTAACAACAGTGTATCTTTGTCTAATAAAAGTGCACAGTAAACAACATATATTATTACTTATTAGCATCATCTTGACATGCACAGCAGTTCAGAACATGAGCTCAGCTGCATAGGGAATTAAGTTGTAAATACATAACAATATGCACAGTAACAGAACTGTTCCAATGCTTGTTGACAATGACAGTTGCATAATATCAGTCAAGCATTACTAAAGCCAGTATCTCCAGTCTTGTAGCAACGATATGATGATAAAACAGCTGCAGTAAACAATGTGGCTACTCACAAATTTGGCTGGTTTCTGATTTCGTGGCTCAATCTCCAGCGACTTGGTGTATAAATAGTCGACAAAGTCTTTGTCCGAAAGCGCACCAAGCGGATTGATGTTTTCAAAATAATGCTACACCGATAACAACAACAAATAGTTTTTTTGAGTGTCCTAATCCCAGCGTGCATGCCGACATACTGCCGCACCACTCAGCACACCTCGTGCTATTGGGCTAGGCCAAATTTAGCAGCGCGTGTGGACAGGGTGTCACAGGCAACACGCCAGCACACAGCTGGGCACTCAATCTGTTATCAGAATAACTCTGCAGTCGACTAAAAGCATGCACGCTAGCAACATGACACAATTTTTCCGGTGTGACTGGGAGTTGAAGCCCAGCCCTTCCAGTAGTCATGTGCAGCATGCACTGGCGAGTGTATTAGCCCACAGAGCCACCAGGGCAGGCTGTAATACCCAGCATACCATGACAGAATTCCAACATAAATCAAACTTGTACAGGTACTGGTACAGTCTAGTACGGGTAGTCGGTACACAGTCACAGAGTTCAAACCCACGCCATATTGCTGTGCCCTAACCTTAACCCTAACCTGTGATCTTGAAACCCCAAAACCATTTCATTTCTAGGATATCCCAAGGTCATTCCCTATACCAAGTTTAAATACTTTGGGATCATTTATTTTTGAGTTACACTGCAGACAAACACAAAAAAGCAGACAGAGCCGAACATCCAACCTACACCAACCGATAGAGTCGGCATGGGTAATTAAAACACTTCGATATCGACTTAGTACTCTGCCAAAATGCACGGAAAGTATTCCAACATACAGCACAACCACAATTCTGAACCATCAGTCCTGTCTCTCCATTTTGCAATATATATTCAAATAATGTAAAAGAAAAGCTAACAACTTTTACCCTGATGCTATGTTCAACATCAAGACAGTACGGCTGGTTCTGATACTGTTGTATCTCGCCGGTGATTTCAGCAACTTTACGGCGTTTACTGAAGTTTATAATGTCAGGCGGCTTGTTCGGTAGAAAGTCTGGATTTCCCTCCTCTGTGTGTAGTATGTTGGTCAAATATATACCTGCAGAAACATTACAATTGCCAAGCAATGTAAAATTAGAGAAAATGTGCTAAAAATGTCTCAAATATTCAGCATCACAATGACTTTTTAAATCTTTCACTATTACCAGCAGAAAGCATCTTACCAAGGAATGGCACACACGGTGGGTCGATGGAACGAAGTCTCTCCATATAGCGTTTGAAATGGTCACTCACCAATTCTTTGGACTCCTTAAACGAATTCATGAGCTTTGGTGGCACATCCTACAGCAATGACAATACAGAATAAGTGACACATACATGGCATATAGAAAACGACAATAAAATAAGAAGCAGACAATGACACTAAACTCCTGCATTCTAAACAGGGATGGATGGATATCCGAAATGTCTGGATTTCTAGTATCTACCAATCTTGACTTGATGATAACTGCTCTGTTAAGTTAATATGAATCATACGGCCGTCAATACAGAGGCATGAACAGCCATTACACAACAGCAAGTGCTATGTCTCTCGCACACAGAAGCACAGAGAGAGAGCAAAATGTAGGCCTTAGGCCTCACCTACTGCCAGATAACACAGCTGATAATCAAAGAAAACTTGTGTCAATATTCTGACCCTGACTTTTTGACTACAGAGATTATTACTATGCTACATGCATTTTTCATAATATTGTAAACCTGTGCTATGTTTCATACTGTACTGAGATGTCTGCTTGAAGCTTATCACTATGGCATGCTTCAACCATGGCTCATTTTAGCTGTAACAAAAATCTGGATTCAGCAGGATTTCAGACGTCAGATATCAATATCCATCCATACAAAGTACCATATATTGTGGTGCAAGATAAAATTAAGCAAAGAAATCATTCCAAAATTATCCATTTTTGCAGACAGATAATAACCTGTTAGTGACACTGTTATTCTAACTTTAGCATCTCATACAACTATATTAACAACAATCATTAAAATTTTTCTCATAAAATGCATACTACAATGACAACGTGAAACGTCATTCTAGCCACATGCTTGTTACAAATGAGCAGCAAATAATACACATATACACAGACAATGCAAACAGCATGTCTGCAGTTATAAAATAAGTAATGACTTTGACTCAAGTACAAACAGACTACAGTACAAATGGCTAGCTGAATAGTGAACATACGTTGAACGTGTGATCAAGCCGATGAACGGACGCCGAGTTAAGAGCACTGACGACTGCAATAATTCCACTGAAGTTATTCAGTTCCTGAAAGACGATCATTACTTCCAGTATGCGAGACACAACGGCAACACGTTCTTCAAGGTTTTCCGTCTCAACAATACACTTCTCCAGCCAGAATGTGAACTGCACATGTAGTATGCACACAGATCCAGTAACACTGCAGTTAACTAAAACTGAAATGTGACCAAATCAAAGAATGATAACACAAATTGGAACGGAAATTATCAATAAAATAAGAAATGAATTTAGAAAAATAAAATAAAATAAGGACATCCGAATCAGATGACTGCAAACATTATAAGATGTATGCTTTTATGCATTTTATGCTGTAAATACAGGAACAGATGTGCTGATAAATATTTGACGCATCTATAATTAGACGCAATACCAGTAATTTTGCAGTAGTTTGCAGCATGTTTACATCCTGTAATGTAATGTAAGTCGGACAATTTGTAAAGCGCAGTCGGCGGTATGAACTACTACAAGAGCGCTGTGTCAGTGTAGTGCACACTCTCAGTAAGCGAGTAGAGTTTAATGTCTCACTCAACACATAATAAGTCATTTCTGGGACGAGTCAATCACTTCTGGCTCTGGTGCTGACAACCAAACTTACAACATCCAAAACATACAAAAGAAACCTTAACAACTAACCTAACAAAACGAACTAACCGGTAGTAGAGTAGGGTTTAACGTCCCACCAAACACATTATAGGTCATATCTGTTCAGATGAGGCCAAGTGGAGGTTAGGGGGTAAAAACTAACCGGTTTTTAGTCGCCTCTTACAGCATCCAGCCAGGAAATGAGGCAGGGTTTATTCTAACAAAAAAACACAGCTCCCAGAGCCCGCATTGGGCAAAAACAGTACAGATACTAACCTTGGTTGAGTGTTGCATCAACTTCAGCAGATTTGACGACGTTGTTGTTTTGTCCTTCTTCATCCATACACTGCCAACCATCTCTGACGGCTTTATAGCACGATACAGGTCAAACTCCAGCAGTGTCAACTGACGAGCTATTTCAATCGGATGCAACTACACAACAGATCAGAAATGCACATGTACACATACATCACACCTGCAGTAGCCTACTTTTCCATGCTCAAAATGGGTCAGGTTAAATCTAAGAGACCTTTGAGATTGCAGAATTAAACCAGTGTCTACAAACATGACGACCTCTCTGGCGCCCAGCCACCGCTATAAGAGCATATCGACTGTGCTGTGCCAAAAGGCTCTAAGCGCCATTTTCACTTTTTTACGGATTATTACATAACCCAATTAACACCCTGTAAAATTTTTGGAAGTTAGTTGTACCCCTAAATGGTTTTTTTTGACATTTAAATATTTTTCTGAAAGGATCTAAGCTCAACAGTTTAATTTCTGTAAGGATCCAAGCGACGAAAATGATTCAGAAAGGTGTTAAGCGACACTACAGAAATAAATGTCGCTTGAGACCTTTCAGTTTGATCAAATTGTCCAGTGCTGAAAGGAGTCAGGCGCTTGATGCCTTTCAGCATTTCAATGCTGTCGAGGGATTTCGTTTTAAGCCAGTGCTGAAAGGCTCTAAGCACGCTTGCAGCGTTAGCTAATACTGTCGATGTCTGGTGAGCTGTTTTTAAAAGGTTCTAAGCGACAAAAATGAAAAGTTGTTGTTGCACAACAGGAATGGCATTCAACCTGTAAAATATCAACTGCAGCAATTTCTAATGGTTTCCTAATGGAGACTGTGAGATACCACCCAACCATTGGTGAACACAGAAAATAAAAAGGTTAAAAATAGCTGAGAACAGAAAAAACACTCAGTAAGCAACATCATTTCATTCACGACAGAAGAAGCATGGCATGAAAAAAACTAAATAAATTGGCCATAACATAAGAGAATTTTAAACTCCAAATTGTGTAATAATGACAACGAAACAGAACAGAAAGGAATTACCGTCATGAGCTCATAATCCTCATTTTTTAGATGTACTTCAATCGGTGGAGGATCAGTCTTGGGTGTTGGTGTTATCTTTTTTTCTTGTTCACCCACAAAACCCTAACAACACAGCAGATCTTTTACAATTGTGTAACTGACGCACTGTACACTGCCAAATAATGATTCCCAGATTGAATACAAAAAACTAATGCATTTCACGTATCGACTATCGATAATCACCAACTTTCACGTTTAACAGCAGACAAAATCTACAGCACAAATAACAAGAAGTGATACTAACAGTATTTACAGCTTCAGAAAGCAGTTTAAGACGTTTTTGTTTAGTGGCGGCTGCCGCACATAGTGACTATGTTTTTTTGCACATTACAAATACTCTTACTTACTTACCTACATCATTAGCTATTCAACAACACACTGGTGTAATCAAGTACTGATATGTATGAAGCTGATAACTATGTCTTTGGATTATATAACTATTCATCTTCTTACAAGCATTCTAAGGTAACACTTACACATCCAATAACACACAGTCACCAGCTTTACCTTTCGTTCGATGATTTTGTTGATGGACTCAACCCATTTCTTCATTGCTTTGCCCTTCACTGAACTGAGAAATGTCCTGAGTTTAAGCAGGAGATCTGCATCGTACTCAAAGTCATACCAGTGTTGGTCCACCCAGTGTCTCACTACGTTCAGCACCCTGTAATGACCGCAGCAGCATTCACACTGTTGCAACATTACAATCAACAGCATTTAACAGAACTTGCGGCTCTGCCCTGAAATTTAAAAACAAGTCTAACAGTCTCTTTGGATTCAATGGGCTTGATGTAGATGTTAAGACAACTTGTTAACTTTTACAATTTGCTTTGTGTTCAATCCAGCAGTTTACTGCTGCAAGATGAAATGAACTCACTGAATTCATACAGCCGACAATAATAAACTGATAATTGGCCAATATTAATACTGAAAATGTATCTACTACTGTTAGCTGCTTTAAGTGGCTTTTCAATACTCGTTAGAGGTGAGGCCAAATCATCAAAGGGCATTCTTTGAGAACTGTCGCAGTAGAAATCTACTCCCATGTTTTGACGGTGTTGACAACGTTGGTTGGGTGACAGGATTAGCAGATCACATATTAGACTCAATTAAAAATTCATCATGCAGAGACATCACGCACATGTAGTTGCTAGAATGAAACATCGATAGACCAACACACCTGAACTGCACGGGTTTGCTGTACTCATTGCGAAATCGCTTGAGGTCATCTCTCAGAGACAGACACTCGCCATCGTCAACTCCCGGAGATGTGACAATGGGCTCCGGTATCTCAAACGTACTCAAATTGTCAAGAACAAAACGGTCAATGTTGAACAAACAAGTGTATGCGACTTTATCACTGTCATCCTTAGCACAAAAAAACAATGTTCTAAGCTGACAGTGCCCTGCTGCCAGCTTACAACCTATTATGTTAACTGATTTTTTGAATAAAAATATAAAAAATAGATGGGTAATGACCTCATACAACATGCTCTTTGCATAAGTAGTTTTAAATTCAGGCCTTCTGTAGCTCTGGAGAAATCGTGTGCATAAAAATGGCCTGATTACTTATGCACCAACTAAATTAGCTGAATTTGATGCATCTGAATCTCAGCTGTGCTGAGTAACAACATCAGCATGTAAGGAACTGTCAGCAGTGACTAAAGCCTGGTTTCCATTCAAATGCACGCAATGCAAGCGCTTCCGTTGTGTGCGTGAAAATAGAATAGATTCTATCGTTGCGTTTTCTTGTGCAAGGACCGCTTGCGTCAGTTGCATGACTTGCGCTTGCATACTTTTGTTTTTTGCTGCGAAATTTTCTTGCGTTTCTTGCACACTTTTTATTTTGCGTGCGTACTTTTCCTTATGCAAGGCCTTGCGTGCGTTTGAATGGAAACCGGGTTTGAGTGAGTGAACAGTTTAACATCCCACTTGACATTCAACAGGTCATTTTAGAGACAAGTCAACACAAACAAAATGCTCCTACAGTTGACATAAAGAAAAGGATATCTCTCGATGAGCAGCGACAGAAGGTCTTCAGGTCGACAAAACGTTCGATACGTTGTGAGAAAAGTTTTGGCAAACTTTGGATCAGCGTACGTATGATACGTCAGTCGTTCAACTAGTTTCACCAGCGTTCCACCACGTATCACTGGGCTTTCTCGAACAGCATGAGCTGACAACTCCTCAAACACGATGTTGTCGTCAGAATCCTCCACCGCAAACCTATATAGTAACAGTTGCAGTGCAATTTAGTGCTAAAAAAGCTAAAGTCCTTCCCGAGCCACAGAGGCCTATATGGTGGTGCTGATCTCCATTTCCATAGCCAGACACCAGCCGAACTGCAAGCGTTTTTGCGACAGTGTCACTTATAATCTTTTCAATTATAACGTGATACTTTTAATTATTTTTATGTAATTCTCATTTTAAAAAATAACAAGCAGTAAAGTGGAGGCTGTGCATTGGAATGTAACAATTAATGCAATACCTGTACTGATCAGGAGACGGCAGTTTCAATGGCTGTTTAGACTCTTCTTCCTTCAATTTGCTGTCCAGTAATCTTTCTAGCATACTAGTCACACACATGCACAGAATGTTGTCAGTGGTGCAAATTTACTCAATCTGTATGCTGCTAACATAAGTTTTTTTTAGTTCTCTTCACATTGACAAACACCAAAATATTCTTTTTGCAGTAGATATGCCACCTGAAATTCAGTACCACATTATTTCTACCATTCTCTTCATTGATATTCTATTTATGCTGTTAACTCGGGAGTTTTTACACATAAAACCAAACCATACCATACAGCTTGCATAAACGAGTGTATATAAAATATATGGTAAAGTAATTTGCTATTTTCACATTTTAATACTAGATGAATTCACTTGACCTGGTGCTATAACTGTTCATTCAGTCGTGGCGCCCCCTGGCGAACTACGGGTAAATTCAGGTGTGGTGTGATTGGCAGGTAACACTGTGTGATCCACACCTGAGTGCATTAGAGGTGAGGTTCTCACGACAATGCGCTATACAAATTGACGTTTACCTTTACCTTTACCTATTGCATCTTGCTTTCCACAAGAAAAGTAATATAGAAATACCGTCCAGTCTCGTCTTTTTAGACTAATGTTTAACTGACTATCATGTACCTCCCTAGGCTCCCTTGCCAACAACTCACGGTTTTTGCACAGTGCACGCTGACAGTAACATTAATAGCAATAATGTTGCTCAATGACCTGAAATACTTAGAGAAAGACATGCAATTACCTCCAGCTGTTCAATGAGAACAGAGCACACAACCAGTTGTTCTTGTCTTCTGCTGACTTTGCGATGAGTATAATCATCGGATGCTGTCGAACTTGTAATTCAAATACGTTCTTGAGTTCTGTGAACAGTTATCAACAACTGTAAGGTGACTTCATCAGTCGGCGCCTCAAGCAAATGTCTGTGATTCGATCTAAACGTGTGGCTCCACATGTGTTAATGACACATTTACATTATTATTATTATTTTTAGAAATATACCTCCAAAATGACCTATTACGTGACGAGTGGGATGTTAAGGCTCACACACTTACTTTTCAAAAAATAGAATTTTTTTAAATTTAAATTAGATGGGCATCTGGCATCGATTCATACCACACACACTTCACATACAAAGTTTGAAATTCCAGCCCTTTGTAGATCCTGAGAAAGCACTTTATAAAAATTGTATTTGTTAACCAGCCAGCCAGCCACCCAATCTGACGTGCCTGAGCCTCCTCTGTACTGAAGAACATATTTAGCATGATCCAAATTATTATGTACTGCAGGGCCTAAAATAGTGTGTTTTAGAGCACAAAGTGTGCAGTAGGAATTTGAAAGTGTGCAGTACGATTTTATAAAATTGTGCACACTGTGCAATACGATTTTCGGAAAAAAGACTAACGTGT
>Ga0209783_1000189_pt1 | contig 15662 bp, 15 predicted proteins | sample WorMetfiPIANOSA1_FD_187395 | JGI IMG/M metagenome (GOLD analysis project Ga0209783, IMG submission 187395) | Marine gutless worms symbiont microbial communities from Max Planck institute for Marine Microbiology, Germany - Olavius filocauda... | ecosystem: Host-associated > Annelida > Digestive... | reverse complement strand
CCAGGCTGATAGCATCATCCTTGAACTCTTGGGTGAAACTCCGTCTGGTTTTTTGAGTACTCATTGGACACCTCGCTTTCTGATATTTCGTTCTTAGCAAAGTGTCCGTTTCTTTTAAACCACATCACTTGAATCCTTGAACCCTTTCACTTCAGAGCCTCCCCTTCCTTAAAATAGCTATCAGCAGCCAGATCCCCATCATAGCTGCAAATATGAAACCGATGATCCCGATCAAAGAGATGCCGTAGAACAGCGGCGGGGTTTTGGCAATGACAATCATAGCGGAGCCGATCAGGAGGGCGGCAATGACAATGGCAAACGCAATCCGGTTGCTGATCTGGTGCTGGGCGGCAATCAGCTCGTCCTGGTGCTCGTTGATATAGCGCACCACGAATTTCTGGCGCCGGATCTGACGGGTGATGTGCAGCAAGTCTTTGGGAAAGCGGTCGAAAAAATGGAGCAGCTCGGTCCCGTAGCGCAGGATGTCTTCGGTGATCCGCTCCGGACGAAAGCGGGCCAGCTTGACGTTCTCGATAAACGGTGCGGTCCGGCTGATCATGTCAAAATCCGGATCCAGCATGGTTGCGACGCCCTCGACGGTGGCCAGGGCCTTCATCATTAAAAAGGTGTCCGGCGGAATCCGCAGCTGGTGCCTGGAAGCCAAGTCCATCAGCTGGTTAAGCAGCTTCCCGATCTCGATATCCTTCAGGGGCTTGAAAAGGTGGCTCTCCATGAACTCGGTCGCATCCTTTTCCAGGCGTCGCATGTCGGGTTCCTCTTCCCAGTCGGTCAGCTTCAAGAGTACCCGCACCGTTTTGCCGGGCTGCCGGTGCACCACGTTGTCGACCAGGTCGACAAAGTCCTCCCGGGTATGCAGATCCACTGTGCCCATCATGCCGAAGTCAAAAAGACAGATCACCCCGCCGGGCAAGATGCTGATGTTGCCGGGATGGGGGTCCGCATGAAAAAAGCCACGCTCGAATATCTGGTTGAGATAAAAGTCGGCCCCCCTGCAGGTAATGGCTTTCTTGTCCTGGCCTTCGGCCTCCAAACGGTCAATATCCGAAATCTTGGTGCCGGAAACAAACTCCATGGACAGCACGCGGGCCGTGGTTAGGTTGCGGTACACTCTGGGGATGTAATAGTCCGGGTCGTCGGTATAATACTCAGCCATGCGCTCCATGCTGGTGGCCTCGATGGCATAGTCGATCTCTTTCTCAAGTACCCGGGCAAACTCTTCCACGATCTTGACCGGCCGGTAGAAAGCCACCCCTTCTATATGCCGCTCCATCAGCATGGCCAAGTGCAGCATGATCTCGAGGTCCACCTCGATGATCTTTTTCATCCCCGGTCGCTGGACTTTCACGGCCACCTGCTCGCCATCGGCCAGGGTGGCCCGGTGCACCTGGCCGATAGAGGCGGAGGCAAAAGGCTCCTTTTCGAATCCGGCAAACGTCTCCTCCGGACCGGCCCCCAGTTCTTTTTCGATTACGGAGGAGATCTCCGCGTAGCTGCAGGGCGGCACCCGGTCCTGCAGTTTGGCCAGTTCCTTAACCAGCTCAATGGGAGTCAGGTCCGGCCGGGTGGAGAGAATCTGACCCAGTTTGACATAGGTCGGCCCCAGCTCTTCGATGGCCATGCGGATCCGCGCGGCGCGGGAAAAGCGGCTAACCGGTTTGTCCCGGTCCCTGGAAACCAGCTTAAGGCCAGCGGTGATGAACTGGTCGAGCTTGAGCAGCTCCAGCAGTTCATCGAAGCCGTAGGAGATAAACACACTCAGGATATGGCGATAGCGGTTGAGATGGCGGTACGTTCGCCCCAGGACGCCTATTTTGCGAATACTCAACATAGCTGGCAGTGTAGCGAAACAATTTCAATAAGTACAGTTATTTATGATCGATCAGCTGACGCCGAGTTTACTTTAGTGCTATTGGGCAGGGTAGAACTTGTAATGTCTATCTATTGAAATTAAAATGAAGCGCTCTCAAATGTGACCACCTGGGAAAGCATTTAGTCAGGCGAATCGCTTATGGCTTTTTTAAGCTCGCGGATTTCTTTTTTCAGCGCGTTGAGTTCCGCCCCGGTAACCAGGTCGGCCTTCTTCATGAACTCCTTGACGGCCTTTTCAACGCGCTGCTCCAGCTTGTCCTGGGTTTCATCGATCTTGCTTTTGAACTCGGCCAGAAAACTGTGGCCTTCCTCGTCCTTGAGGTTGAGTTTATCCTCGAACTCCTTGAACAGCTCTTCGATTTCGTCCTTCCCTTTCAGGGCCAGGCCGACACCGGTGAGCATTGTCTTTTTAAACAGGTCCACTAGATCCGCCATTTTAAAACGCCTCCCCGCTGTGCAAGGTTCTCTACCTATAACGTTTCGGCTCACAGATAGCCCAGCCGGGAATCTTACCGGCTGGGCCCCACAATGTGTTTACTACGATCGTGTCCTTACTATTTCAATTTTCCCATCACACTACTGGCGATGGTATTCTTTTGAATTTCCTTGGTGCCTTCATACAACTCGGTAATCTTGGCGTCCCGGTAGAACCGTTCGACCTCGTACTCGGCCATGTAGCCGTATCCGCCCAGCAATTGGATCGCTTCGTCGCACACTTCCACGGCTGTCCGCGCGGCGACCATCTTGGCCATGGAGGTCAATTTCGGATCGATGCGGCCCTGGTCAAAATTCCAGGCTGCCTTGTAGGTCATCAGGCGGGCCAGTTCGATCTTGGTGGCCATATCGGCCAGCTTGTGCTGATTGATCTGGAAGGCGGCGATCTTCTTGCCGAACTGTTCTCTGGATTTGACATACTTGAGAGCCCGGTCAAACGCCCCCTGGGCGGTACCGAGCGCCTGAGCGGCAATGAGGATACGGCTTTCGTCAAAAAATTCGAGCACCTGGTAGAAACCACGGTTCTCCTTGCCGATCAAGTTGTCCACTGGAACGCGGACATCCTTGAATATCACTTCCGCAGTGTCCATTAACTGGATCCCCATTTTACGCCCCACGTCAACCGTGGAAACCCACGGGCGGTCAGCTTCGACGAGAAGGGTGCTCATACCCCGGTGACTGGGAGTCACCTCCTGGTCAGTCTGGCACAGGACACTGTAAAACCCGGCCTGCTCGCCACCGTTGGTAATGAAAATCTTGTTGCCGTTGATCACCCATTCGTCTCCGTCTCTTACCGCGGTCGTATCCATGCGCGTGATATCGGAGCCATGGTCCGGTTCGGTAAACGCCCCGCAGGACAGTACCTCACCCTCAGCCACTTTCGGGAGCCACTTGGCCTTCATTGCGTCGGAGCCGAAGTGCAGCACGATTTCGGAGGCAAAATCCGCCAGGATCAGGCAGGCCCCCACCGACGAGTCACCCCGGCAGAGTTCCTCGGCCACGAGGATGTTTTCCATGACACCCAGGCCTTCACCGGAATACTCCTCCGGAAAGTGGATGCCGATAAACCCCAGATCGGCCGCTTTCTTCCAAATGGCCGTGGGGTATGCGTGGTTTTCAACCAACTGCTCGATGACCTCTTTTTTAAACTCGCCCTTAACGAAATCTCTAACCGCCTTTTGAATTTCTTTTTGCGACTTGCTCAGTTCAAATTCCATGCCGTTCCCTTCTCTCTTGATAGTTCGTGTCCGTCCACACTGGGCAGGTTTTGGTTCCGGGCGCGGGTTTAACCGTTAACGAAGCTGGGGCGCCACTCCGGGCAGAAAAAATGCCGCTGTGGATGGATACGCGTTAAACATCAGTCACCGTGGCAGGAGACATTTCGTAATTGGGATGTCCCGCAAACGATAAGCAGAGGTACCATAACCCTGAGTCCAATGCAAGGCGTTTTGCAGAGAGCGCTGAAGCGTATTCAGTAAATAGATCGGGCTGTTATCGCTGTTTGCCCCTCATGGGGCCGCCGCGAACGAACCGGCCTTGCCGATTGCATTGCAAACCCTTTGAATAGTCTTATTATTAGGGTTGACTGTTGTACCAGACTAACCTAAAGGTTGTTGGCTAGTTGCATAAATATCCAGAGGCTATCTCAAAAATAGGATATTGGTTCAAGGTCAGGCAGCCGCGAATATCAAACCGGAGGAATACATCAGGTATTTTGAGGCTTTGATATGAGCGTCCAACGCAGAGATTAGGCCAAAAGACATTTTTGAGATAGCCTCTAAAGCTAAACAAGCCAACGGTCTCGAAACCGTTTATAGAAAGGAAGTTCCAAAAGATGCCCTATTCAATCGCTCTAGCCGGCAAAGGCGGCACCGGCAAGACCACTGTCGCCGGCATGCTCATCCGCTATCTCGTAAAAACCGAGCGCGTACCTGTGCTGGGAGTGGATGCCGACGCCAATGCCAACCTCAATGAAGTTCTCGGACTGGAAGTGACCGACACCCTGGGAAATGCCCGGGAAGAAATGAAAAAAGGGGTCGTACCCAGCGGCATGACCAAGGATGTGTTCATGTCGATGAAGCTCGAACAGGCCATCGTGGAATCCGCCGGCTACGACCTGGTGGTCATGGGCCAGCCGGAGGGCTCCGGTTGCTACTGTGCAGCCAACACCCTGTTGACCGGCTTTCTGGAAAAGCTGACCGGCAACTATCCTTACATCGTTATGGACAATGAGGCGGGCATGGAACACATCAGCCGCCTCACGACCCGCAATGTGGACCTGCTCCTGCTGGTGTCCGACACCTCCCGGCGCGGTATCCAGGCGGCCACCCGCATCAACAAACTGGCGGCGGAGCTGAACATCGGTTTCAAGGAATGCGGATTGATCATCAACCGCTGCAAAGAGGACCCGTCCCCTAAAATCAAAGAGATCCTCGATGAAAACGAACTGAAACTGTTCGGTACGCTGCCGGATGACGATACGGTTTACGAGTATGACTTTGAAGGCCGCCCGACAATTGACATACCGGAAGAAAATCCGGCCATCACCGCTTCGGAAAGGATCTTTGAAACGGTTATTCCGTAGCGCTTTTCCCCTGGAGTCTTTATGAATCGAACCGGCTTTTTGTATGACCCCCGTTACCTCCTGCACGATACCGGGCCCTATCACCCGGAAGTACCGGAACGTTTACAGGCGATCCTCAAAGGCCTTGAAGAGTCCGGCCAGCTTGAAAAGCTGGTCCGCATCAGTGCCCGCCCGGCGGCCATGGAATGGATCGAGGCGGTGCACGACGAAGCTTATATCCGCCGCTTCGAGGCGGCCTGCTTCGGTGGTCGCAAAACGATTGACTACCCCGACAACCAGATGTGTGCCGACACGTACGAAATTGCCCAACTGGCGGTGGGCGGCATATTGGACACCATCGATTTGCTGATGCAGGACGAGATAGACAACGCCTTTTGCGCCGTGCGCCCGCCGGGGCACCATGCCGAAGTGGACAGTGCCATGGGGTTTTGTTATTTCAACAACATCGCTATCGCGGCGCGCTACCTGCAGAAAAAATGGGATATTGAAAGGGTAGCAATCATCGATTTCGATGTGCACCACGGCAATGGCACCCAGCATATTTTCGAAAAAGACCCCACCGTGTTTTACTTTTCAATTCATGAACACCCTTCGTTCGCGTTTCCCGGAACCGGTCGTGCTTTTGAAAGCGGCGATGGGGCCGGCAGCGGCGCAACGCTGAACCTGCCGATCCTCCCCGGCCAGGGGGATAGTGAATATTTAGCCCATTTCGACTCGGACCTGCTGCCGGCCCTGGCTCAATTCAAACCGGGAATCATCCTGATTTCGGCTGGCTTCGACGCCCATTGTGAAGACGACATGTCCGGTGTCAGCCTGACGACTGAAGGTTATACCAGGATCATGGAAACCCTGTTTGATGCGGCGGCCGAGCACACTCAAGGCAAACTGGTGTCCGTCCTGGAGGGCGGCTATTGTCTCCGGCGGCTGGGTGAACTGGCCAGCAACCATGTAGATATTCTTCTGAACAGGTAGTTCAGGAACAGGTAGGATAGAAGTGTGGAGTGACTAGAAGCTATCTCAAAAAACGGATTTTAGTTCAAAATCAAGGCGGCCGCGAGGTTTGAGCCGGAGGAATACTGGAGTATTTCGAGGACTTGAACCGAGCGCCCAACGCCGAGTTTGGGCTAAAAGACTTTTTTGAGATGGCTTCTAAAGTGCTCCACGTTAGGCATTAGCTTCGCGTCATCTAAAGTGTCTAAAATTAAGGGGTCGCTTCGCTCCATTGTTTTTATCAAATCAGCAGAATACCTTAGCTTTAGATCACTTCAAACTTTAGTCACTTAAAGAAGTTTCATAACTCTGGAGGGCACAATGTTTGTAAGCAATTCGATGACCGCCCGGGTCATCACCATTACCGAGGATGACACCATTTTCAGCGCCCGGGACCTCATGCGGGACAATGGGATCCGCCACCTCCCGGTGGTTGAAGATGGCGACAAACTCGTCGGCATCATTACCGACCGGGGCATCCGCAGCGCCCTGCCCTACGATCTTTACAAGGGCATCGCCAGCAAGGAGGAGAAGGAAAAGGTCGCCGCACTGAAAATCAAGGATATCATGACCCCGCAGCCGAAAACCATCTCTCCCCTGGACACCATCCAGGATGCGCTCTTGAAGATTCAGAAGGAGAAGGTGGGCGCATTTCCGGTGGTGTATGACGACGGACGGCTCAAGGGCATGATATCCGTCCGGGACCTGCTGCGGGCCTTCACCAACGTGCTCGGTATCGGCGAACCCGGGACCCTTCTGTGTGTCCTGGTTGAAGAAAAAGTCGGCCAGATGAAGAAGATCGTGGATGCCATTACCGCGGAGAACATCTCCATCGGCAGCATCCTGGTGGCCCGTTACTGGGATGAGAATATGCGGGCCGTCTTTCCCTATCTGCTTACCCAAAATGTGGGCCCGGTGAAGAAAAAACTTGAAGCCCTGGGCTTTACCCACCTGGACCCCATGCAGTGGTACATGGACCAACTGCCGCAGCATCAATGAAAAAGGGGCCTTACGAACGCATGGGGCCTGATTCCGATCTTTATATTTACTACCTCGCAGGCCGCCTGCCCCCGCAGGCTGTAATCCAGGATGACAGTTTTATCGGCAACTGGGAAGAGGAGGGGTTTTCCTTCCTCTTTTTCCGTTGCCCATCTTAAAAAACGGTCACCCGCCTGGTGACCGCCCACCCACATTTACACCTGTTGGACAGCTACCAGATGACCTATGCCGAGTGGCAGGGCGGCCGGATCGAACCGGTCAGGATCGGCCGCTTCCTGCTGCGGCCGCCCTGGATAGAAGCCGCCTCGGAAAAAGACGCGATCGATATCATTTTGGATCCCGGCGTGGTCTTTGGCACGGGTACCCACCCGACAACCGCAGATTGCCTGAAAGCGATTGACCGCGTTTGCGCTTTAGAACGTATAGAGCACATGCTCGACCTGGGCACCGGTACCGGGGTTCTGGCCCTGGCGGCGGCCAAACTCGGCTGCGGCCGGGCGCTGGCCGTGGACTTTAACTATCTGGCCGCCGTTACCACGCTGGAAAACGTGCGCCACAATCATATGGGGGCGCACATCCTGGTCGTCAACGGGCGGGCGGAGCACCACCTCGACTACCCGGCGGATCTGCTGGTGGCCAATATTCACTATGACGTCATGCAGCACCTGGTACGCGATCCCGGCTTTCTGGAAAAACCCTGGTTTATCCTGTCCGGAATGCTGCGCAGCGACGCCAAACGAATCTGTGACTATCTAGCCAACCGCCCGGTGACCATCCTCGACCGCTGGAGCCGGGATGGCGTCTGGCATACAATTTTGGGCAAATCGCGAAAACATTGAAAAACATCCGTTTTTGTTATAGATTCAAAATTAGTGAAAATCCGGCTGATCCAAACATCCATCACCCGTCATAAAATCTGGCGTTGGCAGCCTGCCGGTTTTTAACCTGGACAAGGTCGCAGCCGTCGTGAAAAACTTATAACCGGCCAATAATATCAAATTGTTACGGAGTGGACATGCGCATAACCTGCTGGGGATCCAGAGGCTCCACGCCTGTTTCCGGGAAGGAATATCTCAAATACGGTGGAGATACGGCCTGCCTTGAAATCCGTTCGTCCGATGATGATATCGTTATCATTGATGCCGGTACCGGTATCCGCCGCCTCGGCAACAGCCTGATGGATCAAAAGCGCTACGCCTACCACCTGATCTTCACGCATGCGCACTGGGATCACGTCATGGGCTTTCCCTTTTTCAAACCGATTTTTTATGGGCGCACACAGTTGACCATCCACAAATGTCCATTTCATACTGATTTTGCAGAAAAAATGCTTAACAAAGTCATGTCACCCCCCAGTTTTCCTGTAAAGTATTCCGAAATAAAGGCCGGCATCGAGTATCCCGATGCCTGCCCGGAGACATTTTCCATCGGTTCGCTCACGATTGAACCGATTCCCTTGAGCCATCCCAATGGCGGTGCCGGCTACAAATTCACGGAGAACGGAAAGAGTTTCGTGTATCTGACCGACAATGAACTCGGCTTTCAACATGGCGGGGGCCTGCTGCCGGCCGATTACCTGGAGTTTACCCGGGGAGCGGACCTTTTTATTCACGATGCCGAGTACACCGATGAAGAATACAAAGAAACCATCGAGTGGGGTCACAGCACCTATACCCAGGCCCTCGATCTGGCCATCAAGGCCGAAGTCAAACAGTTTGGACTGTTCCACCTGAACCAGGACCGATCTGATGAGGGTATGGACGCCATCGTTGCCAAGTGCCGTGCGCGCCTTAAAAAAGAAAAGATAAGCATGGATTGTTTTGCCGTAGCGGCGGACGATACGTACAATTTGTAAGGCGTTTTGACTGAAAGCCGAAGGCTGAAGTAAATTCTGAGCCTTCTACCTGCCACCTTCAGTCTTCAGCCTTCAGACTTCTACTTAAACAATGCCCGATCTGATAAAAAAAGCAGCGCGTGACATTGCCGCCAGCCGGAAGATTGTCGCCCTGACCGGTGCCGGTATCAGTGTTGAGAGCGGCATCCCCCCCTTCCGCGGGAAGGGCGGGGTCTGGGAAAAGTTCGACCCCATGGAGTATGCCCACATAGATGCTTTCAGGCGCGATCCCGAAAAGGTGTGGCGGACCCTCATCGGTGAAATGAAAAGCACCCTGGATACGGCACGCCCCAATGATGCCCACCTGGGGCTGGCACGCCTGGAGTCCCTGGGGTATTTGCAGACAATCATCACCCAGAATGTTGATGGCCTGCACCAGATGGCCGGCAACAACGATGTGATCGAGTTTCACGGTTCATTTGCTGTAATGGAATGCCTGGAGTGCCGCCGGGAAATAGACACCGCCGACGTCACCCTTGAAGAGATGCCGCCGAAACGCACGTGCGGCGGCATTTTACGGCCGGCCTGCATCTTCTTCGGTGAGTTGATCCCGCCCCAGCACCTGACCCGTTCCCAGGCAATCGCCGCCCGGTGTGACCTGATGCTGGTCGTCGGCACCTCAGCCGTCGTGCAACCGGCGGCCTTTATGCCGGTCATCGCCAAGCAAAGCGGAGCGACTGTCATCGAGATCAATCCTGAATCCACGCCGCTTACCCATACTACCAGCGATTACCTGTTGAAAGGCCGCGCGGGAGAGGTTATGAATGCACTTCTCCAGGAACTCGAACAGCCGGCTTGACGGAACGCATTATGTCTAAATCGCTAAGTGGATGGGTAAAAAACATAACCGTACCGGCCCAGAGCCTCCAAAACAACACGGCAGATGCCGAGCGCGTCATTGCCGCCCTGCAGGCCTTGATTGTGGACGGCCTCAACAGGGAACTAGCCGGCCTGTGCCAGAGCTGCGGTTTGGCACCAGAGACTGTCCTGCTGGCCGCATTAGCCGGAAACACGGCCATGACGCACCTGTTCATGGGACTCGACCCGCAGTGGATTATCCGCGAACCCTATATTCCGGTGGCCAACCGGCCCGACCTGGTAAAAGCCGCGGATCTGGGCCTGCATCTGAATCAGCGCGCCCGGGTCTTTCTGTTTCCGAACATCGGCAGCTATTTCGGCGGGGACCTCATTGCGGGAATCCTGTATGCCGGCCTGCACCATCAGGCGGAAACCGCCATCATGGTGGATGTCGGCACCAATGCCGAGGTTGTGCTTGGCAATCGGAACTGGTTGATTGCCTGTGCCGGGGCTGCCGGTCCGGCCCTTGAAGGCGGCGTCACCAAAATGGGTATGCTGGCCGGTCCCGGGGTCATCGATCAGGTGCGGCTGGTGCCCGGTTCCAGGCAGCTGCGTATCAACACCATTGATGATCTACCGCCGGTCGGAATCTGCGGCTCCGGCGTAATCGACCTGGCAGCCGCCCTGTTCATGTCCGGCATGCTGGACATCCGGGGCAAACTTGTACCGGAAAAGTGCGACGGCCGCATCCAGTACCAGGCGGAACTGGCCCACTTTGTTTTGGTGAACGGTGAAGATTCGGGGACCGGCCGTGACCTGACCATCAGCCAGGCGGATATCGACAGCCTGATCAGGTCCAAGGCGGCGATGTACACCATCCTGGAAACCATCAGCCAATCGGTAGGTACTGACCTGTCAGAGCTATCATCCTTTTATGTGGCCGGTACTTTCGGCTCTTTTATCAATCCCCGGGCGGCCATTGCCATCGGAATGCTACCCGACCTGCCCCTGACCGCTTACCACAGCCTGGGCAACAGCAGCCTGGGCGGCGCCACCCACTATTTGAACCATGCCGACTGCCTGGTGGAAATCGATAGTATCCGGGACAGCATCACGTACCTGGAACTCAATGTAAACCAGGATTTCATGAACCGGTTTTCGGCAGCCAAGTTCTTGCCGCACACCAACACAGACCTCTTTCCAACCGTGGCCCGGGAGGAATCGTGAGCAGCGTCAAGGTCGATAAAAAGCGCAATCGTTTGACCATTACCCTGACAGCCAAAAACCGGGACGAGCTGGCCCGGGTTGTTGAAGACGTAAAAGCCGCAGCCGGCGAATTGGAACCCGACCTGACCTGTTTAACCGATTTTCGCAATGCCTGGGACCTGTTGTTGGAAAACGGCGACCTATTGAACAAAGCGCAACAGCACCTTTTGAAAGTCGGGATCGGCAAAGCGGTCCGGGTATTGAAACCCAGCCAGTTCAATACGCCGGCCTACCGGGTGCTGGATGGATTGACGACCGGTTACCGCTATTCTTACACAACCAGCCTGGCGGAAGGCAGACAGATCCTCGACAACTTCAGACGGGAGCTTATCCGTGGCGCCCGGTCGGCCCGCGATGGGAAGGCCCTATTCAAATACATGGACTGCTCGGGCTGGGAGCAGGACACCACGGCCACCGATTTCCAGCGCGTCTTGCGGCGGCTCCGCAAGCTTAGAAAGAAGGGGCGCAAAAACGTTATTGTGGTAGATGCCAGCTTCAAACAGCGCAATTGATTCAAGCCAGCACTTTGTAGCTTGCAGGTGTTTACATCAAACCCTGACAGTCTTCAGCGTACAACCTAAAAACCAGCATGCGGTTACCCCGGTATAGCCAAAGATCTCTGACCCGGTCCTCAGAGGCTGTGCCGCAATTCATAATATTTCTCAAATTACCTCCGTCAGGCCGGACCCGATCCGGCATCCAGCAAACTATGCACCTGAAAAACCACTGGATAGCGCTACGCTTCACTACGTGCCCGGATACGTCATCCCGGACTCGATCCGGGACCGGAATGAGGAAAAGACCAAATGCCCGGTTTTTGAAATTGCGCCACAACCTCTGAGGACCGGGCTTTTAAAACCAGAGTAAACACCGGCATTCCCGAAACCGCTAGGTCTTGGTAATGCCCAGCTTGCGCATCCGCGATGCAAACGTCGACCGATTGATCGCCGCGGCCTTGGCGGCCCGGGTCACGTTGCCGTCATATTGCTCCAGCAGGTAGCGCACATACGCTTTCTCTACCTGTTCCCAGGTACGCTCTCCAAATGCAAAGTCCCGCCCCGGGGCCGGAGCGGTAGGAATAGCAGGGGCCTGCGGCTCACCGGCCACAGGTGCCGAAACCGGTGCCAGGTCGCGGCCCAGGTCATAGAAAAAGGGCAAATCCTGCGGTTCGATGATGTCAGAATCTACAACCACCAGAAGATACCGGGCGATATTTTCCAGCTCCCGGATGTTTCCGTCCCAGGCGTAGTCAATCAGCAGGCGCATCGCCTCGGGCATGGTCGGCTTGGCCGGCAGCCCCAATCGCAAAGACTCCCGCTTCATGAAATGGCGGAACAAAAGCGGAATGTCCTCTTTCCGATCTCTGAGAGGCGGCAGCTGCAAGGGAAGCACGGAAAGCCGGAAGAAGAGATCCTGGCGGAATTCGCCCGTGTTCACCGCTTCCTGGATGTTGATATTGGTAGCGGATATGATGCGAATATCGACCTTCTTGACCTGGATCTGACCCACAGGTTTTATTTCGCTGTTCTGGATGACGCGCAGGATCCGGGCCTGGAGGCTAAGGGGCATATCCCCGATTTCATCCAGGAATACCGTGCCGCCATCGGCTGCTTCAAAAAGCCCGATCTTGTTCTCGATGGCACCGGAAAAGGCGCCTTTCCGGTGCCCGAAAAGTTCACTCTCCAGCAGGTTTTCCGGGATGGCACTGCAATTTTGGACCAGGAAGGGTTTGTCCCGCCGATTGCTCAACTCATGAATGCGATTGGCAGCCAGCTCCTTGCCGGTGCCGCTCTCACCGGTAATCAGCACGGGATAATCGGTTGCGGCATAACTGCGGATACGTTCGAGCACCTTGAGAAAGACGGGGCTTTGCCCGAGGATGACTTGTTCACTGCGGATGATGTTCAGGGTCTGCCGCAGGGCATCGGCTTCTTTCAGGCTGTTGTCAAAAAATATGGCATTGGCCAGGGAAGTGGACCCGATGTTGACGAGGTCCTGGATGTGGTCAAGGTACTCCTGGTCCAGGTTCAACCTGCTCGTTTCCGGTGAGGTATCGATTATCTGAACGGCCCCGTATACGGTTTGATCCCTTAAGAACAAGGGAAAGCAGAGAATCAAACTGCTCTTGACAGCCAGCTTCTCTTCCAGTTCACGATAGTGACGCTTATCTGCCTTGGGTTCGGCAATCGTCATCTTGCCGTGCTCGATCACCCAACCCACAACACTCGGCCGTCCGGCATCGATCTCAACATTTTTGACGTTTTCACTTTCCACGCCCACGGCTTCGATGCACAGGATCTTGTCCTCGCGTTTGATCCAGATAGATCCCCGACCAACGCCCTGGAGTTCAAGCAGAGACAATAGAAACTTGCGCTGCAGGACCTTCGGGTCCAGCTCTTCAGAGAGGGATTTAAACAGGTTGATATCGGAATGTCGCATGTCAGTATCGATATTTCAGCATATGCTTTGACGATATTTCACCATATACCCGTCAAATATCAACATCAAGTCTTTTCTGAAATTTTCTAAAAACACTATATTCAACAATTTCTTATGGTTAAAAATTTCTACGAGTTCTGGCACGCTAATTGAAATAACTGTGAGTACCCTTAATTCACGGAATATAACCAAATCATTCGCCCGATGACGCATCTGGGAATTAAGGGTTTGTCGGGAAGGGTGGCCGACTCATCCCACGACCACCTTTTTCCCGGTGAATTTGACACCCCGACAAAGACCCGGTTTCAATCGCAAACCAAACCGCATCTCTTCCGGCGAGTGTTCAGATCAATCGGGAACCCGCACTTACATTTATAGATGAAAATTGACCTGCACCGTTTTCATCTTGTAGACGCTGCCCGGATTTTAGGTAGCCTCTACCCACACCACTCCGGTGCACCGAATAATGTTGCAAGTGCAGTTTGTGCAACCAATTCGAAGGCCTGCGTGGTTTCATCTGTTTAGATAAAGAAATATTTGAATTTATAATCTTTTTCACTAATGTAAATTCGAAAATACCCGATAAATATATTAGACCGGAACAGCCACTGGCCAGCCGGTCCGGGTACCACCATAATTGTCGAACAGGGGAACCAAATGGCTTTAATACAATCAACCCAACAAACCAGTCCCGACGAACAAGCCCGTGAACCTGGCTATGCGTGTGTCGAGTTTCACATCCAGGATATGGGAGCGGTTTATCAGTCAAAAATATGGGAAGTCCCTTTAAAAGGGCTCTTTTTTCTGGTAAAAGAGGGATCTTCTGTCCTGGCGCACCTGCGCACCGGTGATGAAATAAAGGCTCGCTACACACCGTTGAACCGCAGAAAACCAGGCGACTATATTAAAACGAAGATACGTTATATTATTCAGGAGCAGACCGGCCGCTTCAAGGGACATTACCTGGTTGGCCTGGCCATGATGGAAGAACCGGGGTAAAGACTGCCCCTGCCGGCAGCCGCAACCCATAGTTTTACAGTTGTTTTTATGAACAAAACGTTTACATTTTACTTATTGAGCAACACCCATGCCCCGGTCCGCCAGCTGACCGTTTCCCGGAAATTTTTTTGGACCGTCCTGCTTTTGGTCGTCACCAGCTTTTCCCTGGCCGGTGCCGGCCTGTATGACTATATCCAGGTTCGCAAAGCGTATCAGAATACTTTGGCCCTCGCGCGGCAGAACACGAACCAGGGCCAGACCATCACCACCCAGCGCTCCCAGCTTCAAAAATTCGCCCGGGAAATAGACGCCCTCAAGTCACGCCTGGTGGAACTGAACACGTTCGAGAAAAAAATCCGCATTATAGCCAACATTGAAAACACCGGCGATAATACCGGCCTGTTCGGCATGGGCGGGGCGATCCCGGATGATCTGGATCCCCGCATCCCATTGACCGAGAAACACAACTCGCTCATCCGTGAAATGCACCATCAGGCCAACCAGCTCAGTGATGCTTCGGGCAACCAGGCGGCCGGCTTTGACTCGCTACTGAAATATCTTGAAACCCAGGTCGACCTGCTGGCTTCCACACCCTCGATTCGGCCGGCGCGCGGCTGGGTCACCTCAAGATTCGCCCACCGCGTCTCTCCTTTTACCGGACGCCGTGAATTCCACAACGCCCTGGACATCGCCAATCGCATCGGTACGCCGATAATCGCCCCGGCCGACGGCAAAGTTTCCTATGCCGGGCGCCGCTGGCTGTTGGGCAAAGTGATCGAGGTCAACCACGGTCACGGTTTTACTACCCTCTATGCCCATTGTGAAGCGTTCAAAAAGAAACGGGGCGATAAGGTCAAGCGTGGTGAGATCATCGCGCTGATCGGCAATACCGGCCGCAGCACCGGCCCGCACCTGCACTACCAGATTAAACTCAATGGGGTGCCGGTCAATCCAGAAAAATACATCATCAACTAATAGAAGCCGTTTTAAAAACGCCTTTTGACCCGATCTCCGCGTTGGGCGCAAAGATCAAATCCTCGAAATACATCTTGTATTCCTCCGGTTTGATCTTTACGGCCGCCTTGACCTCGGACCAAAATCCATTTTTAAACCGGCTTCTATGGTTTTTTACGCTTCGCTTAACCCCTGCATGGGCGCAGCCCCAGGCCTTACACCTTATATGTAGTGGTCCAGTAAAAACGGACACGGTTTTAAGCAGCATTGTTTAATTGTTCTTTTTCATAATTAATCGGGCTGAGATATCCCAGCGTCGAATGTAGCCGCATCGCATTGTAGAAGCCGATGTAG
>Ga0209783_1000188_pt1 | contig 15797 bp, 14 predicted proteins | sample WorMetfiPIANOSA1_FD_187395 | JGI IMG/M metagenome (GOLD analysis project Ga0209783, IMG submission 187395) | Marine gutless worms symbiont microbial communities from Max Planck institute for Marine Microbiology, Germany - Olavius filocauda... | ecosystem: Host-associated > Annelida > Digestive... | reverse complement strand
AGCAGCGGCGCTACTACGGCAAGATGAAGTCGGAGCAGATTCTGAACACGGGTGCATCCTACTGCATCACGCCCTGTCACAACTGCCACGCCCAGGTTCATGATCTGAGCGAGATCAATGATCACAAATGGGAGACGTTGCACCTGTGGACGCTGATTTGCCTCTCCATGGGCATCTTGGGACCAAACGAAAGGGAATACTTCGGCGATGATCTGAAAGAGGTGGATGTGTTTCATCCGGAGAGTGCCCTGTAACGTAACCTGCGCTGAATACTATAGAACCTGAACCCGATACCGTGGCAAGCGGTATCGGGTTTTTTATGGCCGCAACGGCGGCTATGGTTTTTATTTGAGCACCATTATGCTGGCGTGTTTGGGCTGCAGTGCATCATAGTAAAAAGACTATCAACGCTATTTCTCCATCCAAACATTTTTACTTAGCCGAGCACTTATGGTCGTATTACGCACCAGGCAGGCTCATGACTTCATCCAGTATACTGGAGTTTTTAGGGCGGCCAGAGTCTTCTCAATCATGTGATTATTCGCAACTCCGGTTCTGCCCGAACAATGGTTCCACAAATCCTTCCCTTTTGGGAATCAATGTCGGTCAACTTTTATACCATAAGTTATCGTTAATAATTATTTCGAAATTATATGTTGACTTTTCATTTACGCGACCCCATATTGGCCATTAAGGATATTGAATATCCATAATAGCTATATGGCAAAAACTTAAATGAGGAGCAAGTGTAATGAAAAATCAAAAATCGATCTTTGTGGCAGGAGCCAGCGGAGCTATCGGAAAAAAACTATGTCAAATATTGGTCAAGGATGGATGGCCCGTCGTCGGCACGACTCGACGTGCTGAAAAAACGTCAATTCTTGAGGAAATTGGTGTAGAGCCAGTGATTGTGGATGTTTTTGATGAAAAAATATTGACAGACGCTATCCAGAAAGCCCAGCCAGAAGTTGTTATTCACCAGCTTACCGATCTACCTTTTGGACTTGACCCAGAGAAAATGGAAGAGGCATTAATTCGAAACGCACGCCTCAGAGAGATAGGTACTCGGAATCTGGTAAACGCTGCGACCCAAGCCGGGGTAACTCGCATTATTGCTCAAAGTATAGCATTCGTTTATGAACCCGGGCCGACACCCTATATGGAGGAATCTCCTTTATTAAACTTTGAAGACCCTGCCTATGGTATAACCTCCAAAGCTGTAGCAAGTCTTGAACAGCAAGTGCTGGAATCTCCTTTAGAAGGGATCGTTTTAAGATATGGGTTGCTTTATGGACCAGGAACGGGGTTTGATCAAGCAGTCCCAGATTTTCCACCAGTACATGTTGATGCAGCTGCAAAGGCAGCAGCGTTGGCAATTGATCACGGAACACCTGGAATCTATAACGTTGCAGAGGATACGGGGATAGTGAACAGCAAGAAGGCCACTGATCTGCTCAAGTGGAACGTAGGATTTCGCCTTGAATAATGATGTCCATCAGAGATAAGGATAGATTGTTATCAATTTAACGTTAATGATCTATCCTTATCTGAAGAAAAGCTATGGATTAGATTTTGAGATTAATACTTCGATTGCATTGTATTATGGAAAATGCAATTCAAGCTTTCGTTCACAACGCTATTATCGACTTAGCAATTTTAGACGGAGATAAATAATGCAATTTAGCGTCGGAGTAGAATATGCATTCCATTCATTGTTCTATATGGTTGACCTTCCAGAACATAAAACTATAGGAATCAAACAGATCGCTGAACTTAATAGGCTTACAGAGACCTACCTTTCAAAAGTTTTCGCTAAATTACGTAAGGCCGGAATTGTCAGATCTGTTACTGGCGTCAAAGGAGGATACGAATTAGCAAGACAAGCCGAGGACATCTCTTTTTGGGATATAATAGAGGCCATTGAAGGCTCTTCTTACTATTTCCAATGTGCTGAAATTCGGAAAAAAAATATTTTTGTGGATGATCCTTCGGTGTTTACGGATAAATGCCCTTGTCTAATAAAAGTGGTTATTCAGGAGGCGGAGGAACTGCTTCGAAACAGATTAAGAACAAAATCTCTACGCTGGCTGTATGATCAAGTCCACAATGATTTTCCAGAGAAAAAAAAGATGGCAATAAACGATTGGATGAAAGCAATATAATCAGACAATTTTGGACCGTGCACCATTGCCAAAAGTGCTCCATAGATGCAGTTCCAGCCCATACCGGAATAATTCTGGTATTCCTCATTGCAGAAAAGAAAAAGCCCGATACGAAACTTTCGTACCGGGCTCTCATCAATCTGATTTGATCCTTCAGGCTGCTTTGGACAGTTTCACGGCGCATACCTTAAATTCGGGTATGCCGCAGACCGGGTCAAGGGCTGCATTGGTCAACATGTTGGCTGCTGCGGTGGCATAGTGAAAGGGTATGAACACGGTGCCGTCCACGGCTTTGGTCGAAATTTGCACTTTGGCCTGGATCGCCCCCCGGCGGGAGGCGACGTCTACCATATCACCATCAGCCAAATCATAGCGGTCGGCGTCGGCGGCGGATATTTCCACGAAACTGCCCGGTGCCTTTATGTTGAGGTCCTCGGATTTCATGGTCATGGTGCCGGTATGATACTGGTACAAGAGCCGGCCGGTGGTCAAATACAGGGGATATTCACCGTCCGTCACCTCAGCCGGCGGCTGGACATCGACGGCATGGAACAATCCTTTTCCCCGGGTGAACTGGGCCGTGTGCAGGATCGGGGTCCCGGGATGGTCTGCGCTGGGGCAGGGCCAGTGTATGCCGACATCCTCGATCCGCCCGTAGCTAAGGCCGGCATAGGACGGGGTCACGCTGGCAATCTCATCGAAGATCTCCTCGCTGTTTGCATAAGACATATCAAAGCCCATGCGGCGGGCGATTTCACAGGTGATCTCCCAGTCGTAGCGCGCTTCTCCGGGCGGTTCCACGGCTTTGCGTACCCGCTGTACCCGCCGTTCCGAATTCGCGAACGTACCATCTTTTTCGGCAAAACAGCGTGAGGGCAGGACCACGTCGGCAATCTCGGCGGTCTCGGTCAGGAAGATATCCTGTACCACCAGAAAATCGAGATGCTCCAGACAGGCTTTGGCGTGGTTGAGGTCGGCATCGGACACCAGCGGGTTTTCCCCAATGATGTACATGGCCTTGAATTCCCCTTCGTGCGCCTTGGGCAGCATCTTGGTGACGGTCAGCCCGATTTCGGTGGGCAGCCCGGTGACCCCCCAGGCGGCTTCCATTTTCTGGATGGCCTCTTCGCTGGTCACCGGCTGGTAGCCGGTCAGAACGTTGGGCAGCCCGCCCATATCGCAGGCGCCCTGGACATTGTTCTGGCCGCGGAGTGGATTCACGCCGCCGCCCGGCTTGCCCAGGTTGCCTTTCATCATGGCCAGGTTGGCCAGGGACTTGACATTGTCGACCCCGGAGGTGTGCTGGGTGATGCCCATGCAGTAGAGCAGGCTGCCGGCCTCGGCTTGGCCGTAAAGCCGGGCGGCGGCAACGAGATCATCGGCCGGGATCCCCGTCAGCTCTTCCACGTAAGCGGGGGTGTATTTTTTCACGGTTTCCGCCATGGCCTCAAATTCCTCGGTGCGCGCATCGAGGAATTCCTGGTTGTGCAGGCCTTCCTCGAGGATCACGTGCATCAGGCCGTTGATCCAGGCCACATCATAGCCCGGCTTCTGGCGTAGCCATATATCGGCGTATTCGGTAAGTTTGATTTTGCGCGGATCGACCACGATAAGCTTGGCCCCGCGCTGGGTAACGGCCCGTTTGACAAAACTGGACAGGACCGGGTGGTTCTCGGTGGTATTGGATCCGGTGACGAGGATAACGTCCGCCGTTTCAATGTCGGCGATGGTGTTCGTCATTGCCCCGCTCCCGAAAGCTGCGGCCAGACCGGCCACGGTGGAGCTGTGTCACAATCGGGCGCAATGATCGATGTTGTTCGTTTTCAGCACGGCCCGGGTAAATTTGTGGGCGATATAGTTTTCCTCGTTCGTGATGCGGGCGGACGTCAACACCCCCGTGCTGTCGGGGCCGCTGGAATCCCGGATTTCTTTAAAGCGACTGGCGACCAGGTCCAGGGCTTCGTCCCAGGAGGCTTCCTGGAGTTCACCGTTTTTGCGGATCAGGGGCACCGTGAGACGTTCGGGGGAATCGATGAAGTGGTATCCAAAGCGGCCTTTGACGCAAAGGCTCCCGTTATTGGGCGGCAGGTCTTCGACACCGGTTACCTTGACGACCTTGTTGTCCTGGACATGCAGGTTTATCTGGCAGCCGACCCCGCAGTAGCTGCAGGTGGTGCGGACTTTTTCCGTGTCCCACTGCCGGACCTGGTAGCGGACACCCTTCTCGACCAGGGCCCCCACCGGGCAGGCCTGGACACATTCGCCGCAGAAGACACAATCGGAGTCTTTCAGCGGCTTGTCGCCGGCGGCGATAATTTTGGTTTCCGCCCCGCGGTATCCGAAATCGATGGCATTGTTGACCTGGACTTCGTTGCAGGCCTGTACACAGCGGCCGCATAGAATGCAGCGGGAGAAATCCCGCACGATAAACGGATTGACCGTTTCCATGGGGTACCGGGTTTCGGTGGCATCAAAGCCTTCTCCGTTGACCTGGTAGCGGTAGGCCAGATCCTGCAGGCGGCAGTCACCCCAGACCGGGCACAGTTCGCCGCTGCTGTCATCCTCCCGGACCTTCAGTTGAAAGCCGGTCCAGTCCTTGTTGTCGGAACCCCGGACGGCACAATTGTGGTTGCCCGAGGAGAGCAGCAGCTGCAGGATCTCCTTGCGGGCCGTGATGACCGCTGGTGATTCGGTTTCCACCACCATGTTCGGGGCCGCAGGTGTTGAACAGGCCGTCAGCAGGCTGCGGGCATTCTCAACTTCTACCACACAGATGCGGCAGGCCCCGGTTGGGGTCGCCCCCTTGAGATGGCACAACGTCGGCACATCGATACTGTGGCGACGGCAAACTTCCAGAATGGTTTCGCCGGTTTCGAATTCAATTTGATTGCCGTTGATGGTGAGATTCTGCTTGTCGGTCATGGTCGGGTCGGCCTCCTTTTGAAAGAGGTTGTTTAAGGCCTCTTGGTGCCATTTAGTCACGCTATTTCAAGCTTGTAATCATTACAAAAGGCCGGCGGTTTTGTCAATCCGTTTAGGCGCTGCTTCTGGACCGCAGCCACCCGAGTCCGGCCCCTGTAACTCCACCGACCAGATCGGCCAGGGCATCGGCTGCTTCCGGCGAGCGACCCGGCACGAATGACTGGTGCCATTCATCACTTAGACCGTAGAGGCCGGCGAATAAGACGCTGATAATTAAGGCTAAACTCGGATTGCTGGCCAATTGGCCGGTGGCAAGGGCCCGAAAGACCAGATAGCCTAAAAGCGCATAGGCGGCCACGTGCAGGATTTTATCCAGATAGGGCCACGCCGGGAGCTGTTCGGTGGTGGGAAAGGATGATTGGATGAAGATTGCGGTACAGTAGACCCAAACCGGCAGCCAATAGCGCGTGAACCTGGATACCGTCAATAGGTTGCCTCCGGGGGGTTGCTTCTATTTTAGGCGGAATCTGGATGGTCACAGGCCGATATTTCAGGATCGAAATCGAAATCGCTATCGGTATCGCAATCGAACAGGGTGTCCGATTTCGATCCCGAATAAGTTAAGAATCCTGAAAGATATCGAAATCCAGCTTCCGCGCCTGCACATGGGCCACGACCTGGTCCAGAAAATCCTGCTGGGCAATCCCGTAGCGGACCTTGCCGTCCAGGGTGCGCACGGAGAGGGTCCCGGCATCTTTTTCCTTGCCGCCGATGGTCAGAATCAGCGGCGTTTTGGCCAACTGGGCGTCCCGTACTTTCCGGTTCAGGCTTTCCGTCCGGCGGTCGAGTTCGGTCCGCAGGCCGGCCGCCTCCAGAGTCTTCTGGACAGATTCGGCATAGGCGGCCAATTCATCGTTGATGGGCAGCAGCGTGGCCTGGACCGGGGCCAGCCACAGGGGGAAGCGACCGGCGAAATGCTCGATAAGAATGCCGAAGAACCGTTCGATGGAGCCAAAGATGGTCCGGTGAATCATGATGGGACGGTGCTTGTCATTGTCCCTGCCGATATAGGCCAGGTCGAACCGCTCTGGCAGGGACATGTCCAGCTGGATTGTGCCGCACTGCCAGGTCCGTCCCAGGGCGTCCTGAATATGAACATCGATTTTCGGTCCGTAGAAGGCACCGTCACCCTCGTTGATTTTGTATTCCTGCCCGTAGCTGTCCAGGGCGGCCCGGAGTCCTTCGGTGGCCACTTCCCAGTCCTCGTCGGTACCGATGGATTTTTCCGGCCGGGTGGAGAGCTCCAGATGAAATTTGAGACCGAAGGTGCTGTAGATCCGTTCGGTCAGACGTAAAACACCCAGGATTTCGGCCTGGATCTGTGCGGGCATCATGAAGATATGGGCATCGTCCTGGTGAAACACCCGGACCCGGAAGAGGCCGGCCAGCACACCGCTGAGCTCATGGCGGTGCACCAGTCCGATTTCACCCTGGCGCAGCGGTAGATCCTTGTAGGAGTGGGGCTGCGAGTTGTACAGCAGCATACCGCCGGGGCAGTTCATCGGTTTTATGGCGTATTCGAAGTCGTCGATTTCCGAGGTGTACATGTTCTCCCGGTAGTTATCCCAGTGGCCGCTGCGCTCCCACAGGTTGCGGTTCAGCATGATGGGCGTTTTGGTTTCCACGTAACCGTCTTTCTGATGCTCTTCGCGCCAGTATTCCAGCAGGACGTTCCAGACCGCCATGCCCTTGGCGTGGAAAAACGGCATGCCCGGGGCTTCATCGTGGAAGCTGAACAGATCCATGGCAATGCCGAGCTTGCGGTGGTTCCGCTTTTTGGCTTCTTCGAGAAAATGGATGTATTTCTTCAGCGCCTTTTTGTCGAAGAAAGAGGTACCGTAGATGCGCTGGAGCTGGGCGTTGTTCTGGTCCGCACGCCAGTAAGCACCGGACACCTTCATCAACTTGAAGGCCGTGATGTAGCCGGTGTGCGGCAGGTGCGGCCCGCGGCACAGGTCGGTGAATTCACCCTGCTTGTAGAAGGAGATGGTGCCGTCTTCCAGGTCGCCCAGCATTTCCAGTTTGTAGGGTTCGTCCTTGTAGAATGATAGGGCTTCCTCTTTAGAGACCTCCTCGCGCACAAACGGCAGTTTGGCCTTGATCTTCTCCTTCATCCGGGCTCCGATCTTCGCAAAATCGTCTTCGGAGACAGGTTCCATGTCGATGTCATAGTAAAATCCGTCTTCCACGGCCGGACCGATGGTCAGTTTCGCCTCGGGGTACAGCTCCAGGATTGCCTGGGCCATGACGTGGGCGGTGGAGTGGTGGAGGATCTCGATGGCTTCGGGGTCCTTTTTGGTGATCAGGCGGATGGCGGTATCCGTTGGTATGGGGGTGCTCAGGTCGGTGATTGCCCCGTCCAACTCGACGGCAACGCAATTGCGGGCAAAGCCCTCGGAAATACTCAGGGCCACATCCTGGCCTGAGGGAACATTTTCAAATGACTTTATGCTTCCATCGGGAAGTGTTATATTGACCATTGGTTATTCACCTGCGCTTATGATTTTGAAACCACTTCAGATATTACGGTAATTGTACGCTTTGCTAGGTAGGTGAATTCCAATGATCGGTCAAGGGAAATTTGACTTTTCCGAGCGGCTCTGAAAGACTGGCCAGGACATATGGAAAACCAATACCGGATAATTGAAACTGCGCGCGGGCTGGAAAAACTGGTAGCTGAGATCGAATCCGAACCCGTATTGGCCGTGGATCTGGAAGCAGACTCCATGCACCACGTCAAGGAAAAGGTGTGCCTGGTGCAGCTGGCCACATCCCAAATCAGTGCCATTATCGATCCCCTTGTCCTGCCCGATCTGTCCCCGCTCAAGCCCCTGTTTGCCGATCCCCAGATAAAAAAGGTGTTTCATGGCGCGGACTATGATGTCCGCTCGCTATATCGGGATTTTGAGATTGACATCCAGCACCTGTTCGATACCCAGCTGGCTTCTATGTTTCTGGGGATTCGCGAGACCGGTCTGGAGGCCGTGCTGAAAAACCGGTTTGATGTGCAGCTGGATAAAAAATTTCAGCGCAAGGACTGGTCCGTACGCCCGCTGCCGGCTGAAATGATGGCCTATGCGGCCAAGGATGCCGTCTACCTGGTGAAACTGGCTGCCGAACTGGCCGCGGAACTCGCCGCCAAAGGCCGGCTGTCCTGGGTGGAGGAAGAGTGTGCGCTTCTGAGCCGGGTACGCCCCCCGGTCAATGACGGCACCCCGCTTTTTCTAAAATGCAAGGGGGCCGGGAAACTGAAACGGATCGAGCTGGCGGCCCTCGAAGAGCTCCTCGAACTCAGGCGCAAGATTGCCCGCCGCAAGGACCGGCCTCTTTTCAAGGTGTTCGGAAATGGGGCCTTGATCAAGATTGCTACCCGGGGACCACGCTCGATCAACAGCCTGGAGCGACTCGGTGTCTTGAGCCCGCGGCAGGTTGCGATGCACGGGAAGGAAATTATCGCCGCGGTTAAAAGGGGGTTTAAAGTGACCCCGGATAAATTGCCGCGTTACCCCCGCAAGAAAGCGCCGCAGCTGCCCCCCCAGGTGCCGGACCGGATAAAAACTCTGAAAGAGTGGCGCGACCGCAAGGCGGCAGAATTGGAACTGGATCCGCCCCTGCTGCTGACCAAAGCGCAGATGGCCGCAGTGGCAACCCACTGCCCCCGCAGCATCCAGGCCCTGAATGGATTGGCGGACCTGAAGAACTGGCAGAAAAAAGAGTTCGGCCGTCCGATCGTCAAAATATTAAAAAGCATGAAATAGTCCATGGAACGCATCGAATTCAACTCGGGTGACCTTACCCTGGAAGGATTGTTCAGCAAAGGGAACTCCGCGCGCGGTGTGGTGGTAACCCATCCCCATCCCCTCTATGGCGGCGATATGTACAACCCGGTGGTCCAGACCGTTGCGGATGCCTATGTCCAGGCCGGATACAGCTGTCTGCAGTTCAATTTCAGAGGCGTCGGGCGCAGCACCGGGCAGTACGACAACGGTCAGGGTGAAAGGGCGGATGTGCTGGCGGCCCTGCAGTGCCTCACCGAGCAGGGCGTGGATGCGGTCAGCCTGGCCGGCTACTCATTCGGCAGTTGGGTGAACGCCCACATTACAGCGGCGATGGCGCCGCTGGCCCACCAGATCATGGTGTCCCCCCCCGGTAGCGTTCATTGAATTTACCGGGGTGGTCGACATTCCGATGCTGACATTTGTTGTGACCGGCGGCCGCGATGAGATTGCACCGCCCGGTATGGTGGCGCCCTTGCTATCCGGCTGGAATCCGGAGGCCCGGATGGAAATTATCCCGGAGGCGGATCATTTTTACGGGGGGTGTCTGGACCGGTTGCAGACCTTGCTGTCAGATCAGCTTTAGGCTCAATTTCACCCGGGCGCCAGGTTGGGCGGACCTGTTGGCCAGGGTTATCTCCCCGCCGTGCAGTTTGGCCACTTCCCTGACCAGATTGAGACCCAGCCCGGTACTTTTCTTGCCCGTTACAGGGCGCTGCAGCGAAAAGAATTTCTCGAACACCTTCTGCTCGGCATAATCGGGGATTCCGGGGCCTTGGTCCGCTATGGACAGCTGGGCCTGCTCGTTGGCAACCGCCAGGGTCACGTGTACGGTGCCGCCCTCCGGGCTGAAGTCGATGGCATTTTGAATCAGATTACTGACGGCCTGGTGCAGTAAGAAGGGATCGCCCGGCACCAGGGTTTCCGCCTCCAGTTTCAATTCAACCGCGAGGTCTTTTTTCGACAGCAGGGGCTGCTTGCTCTCCAGGACTGTTTTTACCAGGGCGCTCAAGGAGACCGGCTCCACGGCCGGGAGGATCGACCGGCTTTCCAGGGCCGCCAGTTCCAGCATCCGGTCGACCAGGTCCTGGATGCGGGCGGCTTCGGTCGTGATGTTGCTTAAAAAAAGCGCCCTTTGACAAGGCTCCATTTTTTCACCGAGCAGTTCCGCCGCCCCCCGGATAGCCGACAGGGGGCTTTTCAGCTCGTGTGTCAGGGTTTGTACATACTGTTCGATATATTCGCGACCCTCCAGGGCGATCCGCATTTTCTCAAAAGCCTGACCCATCGTACCGATCTCACTTCTGTCCAACGGCGGCAGCTCCACCCGGCGACCGGCCCGGATGTCATTGGCATAGGCTGTCAGTCGCCGAATTGGGCGGGTAATCCAAAAAGAGGCCACGAGGCTGAACACGACGGCCGCCGCCGCAGCCAGGCCACCCACGGCGACGATGCGGGGCTTGGCGGTCTTTAAAAAGCTGTTGATGTTGACGGTCGGTTTGGCCACCGTCAATACACCGGCAATTTCACCGTTCACCCGGATCGGGGCGGCGACATACAGGACGGAGGAAGTTAGATCCTCAGGGTCGCTGCGGGTTGTCCGGGCACCGTAACGGCCTTCCAGGGTAAGCCGCACATCCCGCCAGTTCGAGTAGTCTTCGCCGACATTGTCCTGATCATGGGAATCGAAAATGACGCGGCCGTTACGGTCGGTGATATAGATCCACTGGTCCACGCCGGCTTTCTCAAGGTCATAGATCCGGGTATCAAGCCGGCGCTGGTAGACGCGTTGAAACACTTGCGCCAGGCGTTCCGGCTGGAAGGCATCTTTTTCAAACTCGGTCTCGACAAGCGCAGCCAGGATGTTGGCCTGGTCTACCAGGGGGTCTTCAACGCCTTCCAGGTAGCGGGTGCGCAGGTTGGTCAGCATCCAGTCCACCGGGTAGTAGAAGCAGACCGCAAAGATAACGATGAAGCAGAGAAAAATGCGGGCGCCCAGTTTCATATGACCTCTTTCAGGGAGTAGCCCACGCCGCGATGGGTCACGATGGGATCCTTGTCCGGCCGGACTGATTTGAGCTTGGCCCGCAGGTTCTTGATGTGGGCGTCCACCGTCCGGTCCATGCTGCTCTCCGGTTCGTCCCAGGCCAGGTTCATCCAGCGTTCCCGGGAGTAGACATGCCCCGGGTGCTGCATGAAGATGCGCAGGATGCGGTATTCGTAGTGGGACAACTCCAGGGGGGTGCCGAAAAACTTTATTTGACGGCGGGCTTCGTCTATATCGAACTCGGGCGCCGGTGCCGCGGCCGTCTCGGGGGATGCCCCGCCGCGGCGTAGAACCGCCCGAACCCGGGCGGCCAGTTCGCGCGGGCTGAACGGTTTGGTGATGTAGTCATCCCCGCCGATTTCCAGCCCAACTACCCGGTCAACCTCGGCATCGCGGGCCGTCAGGAATATGATGGGCACCGCTGACTGTTTGCGGATTTCCAGACACAGTTCAATCCCGCTGATATCCGGCAGGCCGATGTCCAGAACGATCAGGTCGATGGTCGTACTACCCAGCATATCCAGTACGGGGCGCCCGGCTGCCAGGCACCGGGTTTCGAAGCCTTCGGTTTCGAGGGCATACTGGATGGTGTCTGCAATGGCCGGTTCATCTTCAACAATCAGGATTAACGGGGTCATGGCCGACTGCCTCTACGCTTGTTTGCCGTTTTCAAAGGAAGGATGCTTACCAATCGCCTTCATATGGTGGTAACACAGCTGGCCAATTAAAAAAATACTGAAAACCAGCAGGCCGACGGTCACCACGGTTAGAAAGTGGTTTTGAAATTGGGGCTGGCCGGCAATTTCGAGGTGCCGCAACAGCGGTACGACCAGGGTGATCGCTGTGTACCAGAACAGCGGCACCAGGTTCTGGGGGCCGATTTTAAACCGGCGTTGAGACCGCGCCGGATCCCGCCCGCCGGGGATTGACTGCCGGCGACCCGCTAGGCTGTTCCCGCAGACGGGATAGACTGCCGACAAAACGGCAAAATAGATAAAGACCCCTGCGATCCGATGGATGCCGGCCGGCGTAAAATGGCTGGCGTACAGGTCGGCACTGTACAGATAGATGGAAACGGTGATGCGCAGGGCATTCACCAGGATTGTCAGCAGGTAGGCACCGCCCAGGGTCCCGACCAGCCAGGCCAGTTTGCGAGCCGGGCCGACCAGTCGGGAAACGCCTTGAAACGCGGTCATCCCAAAGGCCACGATTAAAAAATTGACGCCGGCACAGGCCGGTGCGATGACGGCCCGGACATCGCGGCTGAGGTACCCGGTCAGGGCTTCGTGTTCAAAGGCAATCCCGCTGATGAGTTCAGCCATTAAGGCTGTGGGGCCCAGAATCCAATCCAGATCGTCACTACCGGCCAGGCTGTAATGCCGCTTGAGTCCAAAGGTGATGGCCAGGATGAAGAGATAAAAAACGGTGTTGGGGCCGTGCCGCCGCCCAAACGATAGCATTCTTGAAGTTGCCTGCATGACCTTACCTCCCCTTGCCAATGTTCAAACATTGCCGCCGAAAAAGGCTCCGCGTTGTCAGGCAGAGCAAAAGGACGCCCAGCAGGAGCGCCAGTTCCGGCTCGGGCACATTGGCACAGCCGCCACTGACCGCCAGGTTGGAAACACCGGTCGGCAGGTTCAGGGGCTGGGTGACGGAATCACTGTGTCCATCCGCGTTGCGCACGGTTTCCTGGACCGCTACGAAGGCCGTGTAGTCGGTGAGCAGACTATAGGTCAACCCCAGCGAGGTGATCGCGGCTTGCTCTTCACCGGTCCTATCATTGATATTGAAGTCTGCCAACCGGGCGATCCGGGACCGGGCCCACAAAGGACGCAGGGCCCGGTTGGCCTCCAGCGGCCGGGTGGCGGCCAGGTGAAAGGTCTGCCCGTATTTGCCGCTGCCGCCGGTGCCGGACACCTCGATTGCGCCGGTGACCGCGCCCCGCCACTTGCCCTGGATGATGACCGGACGGTGGGCGAAAAGATCACCAATGGCTGCCGGCTCGACATCGTAAGCATCGAAACCGCTATACCTGACGGTTATACCGGTCAGCAGGGGGGCCTGGATGTATTCGCGAAATTGATCGGCTGCCGAGCGGGCCGACTGGGGATCGGTGGCAATGAAAGGTTCCCCCAGACCTGCTCTGGCGATGCCCTCCACCAGGTAGCGGTTGACGGAACTGCCGATACCGAAAGCAAATACGTTTGTCCGGTTCAGGTTGTTGCGGATCAACTGGAAGACCTCCTTTTCAGCCGAGATGTAACCATCGGTTACAACTACCACGCTCCGGGCGCTGGCTTCATACCGGGGCAGGGCCAGGGCCTTTTGGAGAGCGGCCTGCAGGCGGGTGCTGCCGCCGCCCCGCTGGTGGTCTAGCAACCGCAGCGCCTGCGCCACATGGCTTGGGGTGGCCGGTACTGACGTTGGGGCCATCACCCGGGAACCCCCGGCGAAAAATATCACATTGAACTTGTCCGTGGGCCGCAGTTGCTGGATCAGATTGGAAAGCAGGTCTTTGGCCGTGTTCAGGGGGAAGCCGTCCATGGAGCCGGACACGTCCACGACGAAGATATATTCACGGTCCGGGATATCCTTGGGTTTGATCCTTTCGGGCGGCTGCACCATGAGCAGAAAGAAGTTTTCCCGGGCGCCCTCATATAACATGAGGCCGGATTGGATCTGCTTGCCGGCCAGTCGATACTCCAGGATGTAATCCCGGTCCGCCCCGGAATTTTCCGGGTCCTTAAAGGTGATGTCGGCCACGGATTCACTCTCCCAAGCGGTTTCAATGTCATGTGACCGGCAGACCAGGGCGGCCAGCGGGATGCCGGTGGATATCCTGGCACGCAGATTGAATCCGGAAACCGGGCGGCTGCCCTGGGGCAGGTAGGGGTTCTGCACCCACCGCTCTGATTCGGGGGCCCCGGCCTCCGGTTGCTCGGAAAAGCGGGGTCCCACCACGGTGGGGTAGACGAATTGATACGTACCATCCGTAGGGATCAGAAGTTCCGTGTAGTGCAGCTCGATATCCAGGGTGTCGCCGGGCATGATATTGGCCACGTTCATACTGAAAACATTGGGTCGCTGCTGTTTGAGCAGGGCCGCGCTCTGGCCCTTTTTTTTGGCGACCGCGAACGTCGCTTCAGCTTTTTCCTTTTCCTTGATCCGGGCGGTTATCACGTTCTCCCCGATGGTCATTTGCATGCCGTGCACCGCCGCCCGCGTCGAGGCCGGAAAAATATACCGTGCGCTAATTGGGCGCGTTCCGTCGTTGGTGTAGGTCTGTAACACCGTGACGTCGGCAATGACCCCGCTGATGGTGACGCGGACATCCGTATTTTTTAAAGGGAACCGGTCGACGGCCGGGTCACCGGATTCGATCAGAAAATAGGGTGAAAGGGTTTTGTCAGCGGCCGGCTCGGCATAGCCTGTCCCCGCAAACAGACAGATGATGACGGTTAGAAAAAGCATTCCTCTGATTTTTCCGGGGGTGTCCATAGCGCCTCCTTTTCGATGAACTTGCTGGAATTGCTTCCAGACTTGTGGTAGATTCAAGTTTCTAAGCTTGCAGCAAGCCTACCGTAGAGGGGTGAATTCCCTGTGAAGGCAAAATGAAAAGTTCGTGAAAAAGCGAGGAGCCCTGCAAGAGGTACTTATGCCCCTTAGACGCCATCATCCATTACCGGCGTGCCTGGCGGCGATCGTCATCCTGGTGGTCGTTACTATCACATGGGTACCGGTATTTGGCGGCCAGACCGGTTCCAAATGCCTGTGGTCCGTATCCTCGGACCGCAATACGGTATACCTGCTGGGCTCCATTCACCTGCTCAGCCGGTGGGATTATCCGCTGGATGAAGATTTTGAGGCGGCTTACCGCGACAGTCCCGTCATTGCCTTTGAGACCGATCTGGAAGAGATGGACCGACCGGAAACCCAGACCCTGATGATGCAGCACAGCCTGCTGCCCAAAGGACGCTTTATTCGGGACGTTCTGTCGCCGCCAACTCTGCGGATGCTGGAGCAGCATCTGGACCGCCAGGGGCTGGATGTGGTGCAATTCGAAGGGCTGCAGCCCTGGGTCTGTGCCCTGACCCTGACCATGCTGGAATTGCGCAAAAGAGGTTACCTGCCGCGCTACGGTATAGACCGCTACTTCTATCAAAACGCCCGGCGGGATGTTAAAAAAACTGTGCCTCTGGAATCGGTCCCGGAGCAGCTGGCCCTCTTTTTCGAGCTGGGCCGGATGGAGCAGGAGGCGTTTCTAAAACGGACCCTGACTGATTTGAACAGGGTAGCGACCCTCTTTCCGGAAACGCTGACCTTGTGGAAAACGGGCAATCTCAAGCAGCTGGACAGGATCATGCAGTCAAGTTTTGCCGGTCATCCGGCGCTCTACCAGAAATTCCTAACAGATCGCAATATCCGCTGGCTGCCGATCATCGAAGGGCTCATCGGACAGTCGGAAAATGCGCTGGTGATCGTGGGTGCCAGCCATCTGGGGGGCAAAGGCGGTCTGATTGCCAAGCTTGAGCAGAAAGGTTACACCATCGTTCAGAAATAGAACCGGGAGGCCTTATGTCGGATTTTGATGCAGTGATAATCGGGGCCGGGAACGGCGGCCTGACCCGGGCCGGCCTTACGCGGAAGGCCGACTGCCGTTCAGGTAAGCTTTTGCTCGCGCCGGGCGCAAAACTGAGAAAGTCTGTAGTGGTCCAGTAAAAACGGACACGGTTTTAAGCAGCATTGTTTAATTGTTCTTTTTCATAATTAATCGGGCTGAGATATCCCAGCGTCGAATGTAGCCGCATCGCATTGTAGAAGCCGATGTAG
>Ga0209783_1000187_pt1 | contig 15839 bp, 14 predicted proteins | sample WorMetfiPIANOSA1_FD_187395 | JGI IMG/M metagenome (GOLD analysis project Ga0209783, IMG submission 187395) | Marine gutless worms symbiont microbial communities from Max Planck institute for Marine Microbiology, Germany - Olavius filocauda... | ecosystem: Host-associated > Annelida > Digestive... | reverse complement strand
GGCATGGCGACCCTTGCTAAAGTACGGCCTTAGATGACCGAGGCACTCACGGCCTGCCATGCCCGGACTTATGTTAATTCTATACCCAGCTGCTTTTATTTGTCAGTTTTATTATACAAGGCACTTTAGCGCACTTTAGTCACTTCACACTCATAAGCTTTGGATTGTAAGCCCCTTTCAGGGGCAACCCAAAGCCTGGCCCTCTGGGCCAGGATGATTTACAACCTGCTGAAATAAAAAGATAAAATAAGCTTTACCCGATTGATCAGCGGGCGACAGCGCATATCGTGAGTTGCTGATTGCCCTTTTGCCACTGGGCGGTGTGCAACCAAACCGGCGGCACCTGGCGAGGGGCGCTGATAAGTTCGTGGGCATGGGGCAATAACCAAATATTGGGGCGCAGATACCAGGAAAGCACCAAACCAACTAAAATCATTGACAGTTTAAGGATGATTGTGCTATTCGATAAAAAATTTGCAGCCCGCATTCCGTTTGCGGTGGACCCGGGGAGTGGTTCGCCCCCGGTGGCGAGCGAAGGTCCGCTAGCAAAACATCTTATTCTGTGGGGCTTTAGACGCGAACTGGAGAAGTCGTCTTCTAAATATGCGCAAATCAATTTCCTTCTTTATACTCAGCAACACTGGTACCCGGGCCAGGCAGTTCACCCTGTCGTCGGCAGCGGTTAAACTGTTGACGCTGTTGATTATTGCAGCCTGCGTCTGTACCGGCTACATCATCCACGATTACCAGCGCCTGAAATTGACGGTATCTGACACGGAGAACCTGGAGTTGGCGCTGAGTAACCAAACCGAGGAAATCACTTCCCAGCGCAAACAACTGCAGCAGTTTGCCGGGGAGATCAATGCCCTGAAAGCAAAGCTGCTGGCTTTAAATGAATTCGAAAACAAAATTCGTATTATCGCAAATATCGAGAAGACCGCCGACCAGGACGCCCTTTTCGGTGTCGGTGGGTCCATACCCGAAGACATTGATGCCAGCGTCCCCCTGACGGAAAAGCATAATAGCCTTATCCGGGAAATGCATGAAAAAACCGACCAGATTCAAATAGCTACCGAAAAGCAGTCCCACAGTTTCGGGAACCTGATAAATTATCTGGAAGACCAGATCAACCTGCTGGCATCGACACCAGCCATCCGGCCGGCCAGCGGCTGGGAGACATCCGGGTTTGGATACCGCAAATCACCGTTTACCGGCTTGCGGGAATTTCACAAAGGCCTTGATATAGCAAGTCGGCAGGGGACCCCGATTATTGCCACGGCGGACGGTATTGTATCCTACACCGGCTATAAAGGCCTGCTGGGCAAAACCCTGGTGATTGACCACGGCCACGGCATGATGACCAGGTATGGCCATGCGCACGAAATCCTGGTGGAGACCGGCGATGTCGTGAAACGGGGCGAAAAGATCGCCACCATCGGCAGTACCGGTAGAAGCACCGGCCCCCACCTGCACTACGAAGTACTGCTTAACGGGATTCGGGTAAACCCGGACAAGTACATTCTCAACTGATTGCCATTCTAATCCATCCCCCATATCGCATCCCAACGGTTTTAATCGGACAGACATTACACCACCGTTATAATATCGGTGTATTGGAAACCCGGAGGGTCTATAGCCATGAGGTCGATCGGGGTTGATTTTTCTTAATCTTAATCTTACTGTTGCGCTTTATCCTGGTTTTCGGGACAAGCTTACGATCGCGCAGGTTTAAGATTCTGAGCAAGCGTAAGATCAAGCGCCAGCTCCAAGATTGACTCGATATCGATCTAAACAAGGAAGGCCGCCTTTATGATTTCAATGCTGTTGACCAAGATATTCGGTAGCAAGAACGAAAGAGAGCTCAAAAGGATTCAACCCCTGGTCGAAACCGTAGCGGCCTTTGAACCCCAGATACAGGCCCTGGATGACGGCCAGCTTAAAGAGCAGACCGCCAAGTTCAAAGCACGCCTTGAGAACGGGGAAACCCTGGATGACATCCTGCCCGAAGCATTTGCCACGGTTCGGGAAACATCCGTGCGCACCCTCGGTATGCGTCACTTCGATGTCCAGATGATCGGGGGGATAGTGCTTCACCGGGGGAGAATTGCGGAGATGAAGACCGGTGAAGGCAAAACGCTGGCGGCCACGCTGCCGGCTTATCTGAATGCCCTGACTGGTCGCGGTGTCCATATCGTTACCGTGAATGATTATCTCGCCCGCCGGGATACCGAGTGGATGGGTCAAATCTATTCCTTCCTGGGGCTGACGGTGGGCTGCGTCCTGCACGGGCTGGATGACGAGCATCGGCAGGCGGCCTACGGGGCCGACATCACCTACGGGACCAATAATGAATTCGGCTTCGACTACCTGCGGGACAACATGAAGTTCGAAAGAAATTCGCTCGTCCAGCGGGAACTTAATTTTGCAATCGTGGACGAAGTGGACAGTATCCTGGTGGATGAAGCCCGGACACCGTTGATCATATCCGGGCCGGCGGAAAAATCCACCGAGCTGTATTACCGGGTCAACACCGTTGTACCGCAGCTGCGCAAAGAGTCCCACTACAGCATCGACGAAAAGGCCCGTTCTTCGGTCCTGACGGAGGAAGGCATCGCCCACGCCGAAAAGGTAATGGGTGTCGAGAATCTCTACGATCCATCGAACATCGATGTTCTGCACCATCTCAACCAGGCCCTGAAGGCCCATACCCTGTTCAAACGCGATGTTGATTATATCGTTAAAAACGGTGAGGTGATCATTGTCGATGAATTCACGGGTCGGTTGATGCCGGGCCGGCGTTACAGTGAAGGACTCCACCAGGCCCTCGAGGCCAAGGAGAACGTGAAGATCGAGAACGAGAACCAGACCCTGGCGACCATTACTTTCCAGAACTATTTTCGCATGTATGACAAACTGGCGGGCATGACCGGTACTGCCGATACGGAAGCTGCTGAATTTAAAAAGATTTATGACCTTGATGTCTCAGTGATACCCACCAATCAGGATATGATCCGAACCGATTTTCCCGATGCTATTTACAAGACCAAGCGCGAAAAATTCAATGCTGCCATTGAAGAGATAATTGCCTTACATCACGAGGGACAACCGGTCCTGGTGGGTACGGTCTCCATCGATGTCTCCGAAAGTTTTTCCAGAAAACTCAAAAAGCGCGGCATCCCGCATACCGTGCTCAATGCCAAGAACCACGAAAAGGAAGCCGAGATCATCTCCCAGGCCGGACAGCACGGGGCGGTGACCATTTCCACCAACATGGCCGGCCGGGGGACTGATATTGTCCTGGGTGAGGGCGTTACCGATCTGGGGGGACTGCATATCCTCGGTACCGAACGGCACGAAAGCCGCCGGATTGACAATCAGCTCCGCGGGCGCTCGGGTCGCCAGGGTGACCCCGGTTCCTCCCGTTTTTTCCTGTCTCTCGAAGATGACCTGCTGCGGATATTCGGCGGGCAGCGGATAACCGGTATCATGGAAAAACTGGGGATGGAGGAAGGTGAACCCATTGAGCATAACCTGATCAGCCGGGCCATTGAGAATGCCCAGTCGAAGGTTGAAGGCCACAATTTTGAAATCCGGAAACAGCTCATCGAGTATGATGATGTGATGAACCAGCAGCGGGAGGTGATTTACCGGCACCGCCGCGACATTCTGCGGGGCGCGGATATCAAGGATACTATCGTGGGTATGATCCAGGGGATCTGTGAACAGAGCGCCCAGCTATTCGCGGATGAACGCATCCTGGCCGAGGAATGGGACTGGAAAGGCATCGGCGACACGGTTTTTGAACAGTTCAACATCCGGTTGGTAACCCCGGATGAGGATACCCTGGATGGTCTGACCGCGGAGGGGCTCGCGGAATATATTTATGAAGCTGCTTTGTTGCAGTATACAGCCAAAGAAGCGCTTATATCCCCGGAAGAATTCCGGCACCTTGAACGGGTTGTCATGCTGCAGACGGTGGACAACCTCTGGAAAGACCACCTGCTGAGCATGGACCATCTGAAAGAGGGCATCGGTTTGCGCGGGTATGCCCAGCAAAATCCACTGCTGGTTTACAAAAAGGAGGGCTTTGAACTTTTCCAGGATATGATCGATCGGATCAAGCGCGAAACCATTGCGATCCTTTTCAGAATCCAGATTGCGGAACCGGAAAAGCTGGAAGACCTGCGGCAACCTGAAGAGCAGCCCATGTTTTTCTCCGACGGGGAAGCACCTTCTCAAAAACCGGCCCAGCGCAGCAAAAAGAAGGTGGGGCGCAACGCCCCTTGCCCCTGTGGCAGCGGCAAGAAGTACAAAAAGTGCTGTGGAAGGTGAGAAAGGGTCCCAGGGGCCGAGGGTTCAAGGGTACAGACTTGAACCTATACGATACCGCTATTAACAAAACGCGATTAAGAGCAAGATCAAGCGTACGATTCAACGGAACAACCGCCGGGCGCCGCGGCCTTTTTGCCTCTCCGAATCCGCGCATGCCCGGCGCCCTGGATTCCCCGAACTCTGACCGCAGCCCTCTGACTTCTCGGTTTTTTTGATTGCCCTCCCTTTACAATACGAACATGAGGTGGTTATATTGGTTCCAGTGGATGAAACGATTTGACCGTTGCTTCCCATCCCCAATCCCGTAATCAGAGCCGTTGACAAGCGGCGCACAGTCGGACTGCCTGCCGACAATCTCTGGTTGCGGTGACGGTTCTGGCAGTAAGCGGTCCAAATTCGTTTCATACCCCCAGTGATTGTTTTCAGCCGCTGATGCAGGCAGCTCTGCAGATATTGGAAACCCTGGCGGTCTTCCGAGGTGGATACAATGACAGCTAAAAAAATACTGGTGGTGGATAACGAAGAGGATCAGCTGGATATGATGGGAAGCCTGCTTTACAGAATGGGGTATCAGGTGGTCCTGGCCCAGGACTCGGAGACGGCCTTGAATTTGATTCAAAAGGATCGCTTTTCCCTGGTGATTACGGATCTCATTATGCCGGGTACCGATGGCATGGAATTGTGCGAACAGATCAAGTCCGCCGTGCCGGAAACGGCGGTATACATGTTTTCAGGCCACGTGGATCTCTATGAGCCCGAGAAAATCAAACGGGCTGGATTTGACGGTTACCTGCAGAAACCAATCGATGTGGCGCAGCTCAGACAGGAAATTGAAAAAGCGTTCGTATCGGCCGGGTAATGGGCAGAGTGGAACTTTTTCAGTATTTACAGTTAAATGAGTCAATTCGTCTCTGATACGGAAGGTGCGGTTAAGGCAGAAAAGAAGGTGAAGGAGCCCCCTATGTACAGGGTGCTGCTGCACAATGATGATTATACGACCATGGAATTCGTGGTCGAGATTCTGGTACATATTTTTCACAAAACCATTGAAGATGCCACGCGGATCATGCTGAATGTCCACGAAAAGGGCATCGGCGTATGTGGTGTATACACTTTTGAGGTGGCTGAAACCAAGGTGGATACTGTGCACAACATCGCCCGTGACCACGGATATCCGCTCAAGTGCTCAATGGAAAAGGACGACTGATGATCAGCAAGGAATTAAGTGCAACCCTGGGGTTTGCCGTAAGAGAAGCCAAAAAGCGGCGGCATGAGTATGTCAGTATCGAACACGTGCTTTACGCCATTTTGCATGACAGTACAGGTATAGATATCATCCAGAAATGTGGGGGGGACGTGGATAACCTGCTGCAGAGTCTGGAAACCTTTTTCAAGGAACAGGTGGAGAGCATCGATGCTGAGCAGCAATACGTTCTCCAGCAGACGATCGGATTTCAACGGGTAATTCAAAGGGCGGTCAACCATACCCGCAGTGCCGAGAAGCAGGAAGTTTCCATCAGCGATACCCTGGCTTCCATACTGCAGGAAGATGATTCGCATGCGGTCTATTTTCTCGGCGAGGAAGGGATCACCCGGCTGGATGTCCTGAATTACATTTCACACGATATCTCCAAGCTGTCGTTTGAAGTCCCGGACGAAGACGAACGGGTTGCCGAAAAAGAGAAGAAAAACCCGCTGGAGGTTTTTACCACCGATCTGGTTGAAAGGGCGGCCCAGGGGAAACTGGATCCGCTGATCGGGCGGGAGCTGGAGCTGGAAAGGACCATGCAGGTTCTTTGCCGGCGACGCAAGAACAATCCCGTATTCGTCGGTGAACCGGGCGTCGGCAAGACGGCCCTGGCCGAAGGCCTGGCTCAGATGATCCACGACCAGCGCGTGCCTGATATCCTGGAGGAGGTCAAGATTTACTCACTGGACCTGGGTGCGCTGATTGCCGGTACCAAGTTTCGGGGCGATTTCGAACGACGTATGAAAGCCGTCTTAAAGGCCCTTGAAAAAGAACCGCAGGCGATTCTCTTCATCGACGAGATTCATACCATTGTCGGCGCCGGTGCCACCAGCGGCGGCTCCATGGATGCGTCCAATATCCTCAAGCCGGCCCTGTCCAGCGGGGACATGCGCTTTATGGGATCGACCACCTACGAGGAGTATAAGAATCATTTCGAAAAAGACCGGGCCCTTTCTCGGCGATTTGAAAAGATCGAGGTGGCCGAACCGCCCGAGAAGGAGGCGGTGCAGATCCTGAAAGGACTGCGCTCGCGGTATGAGGACCATCACGATATCGCCTACACCGATGCGGCTTTAAAGGCGGCGGTGGATCTTTCCATCAAGTACCTGCGGGATCGGTTCCTGCCGGACAAAGCCATTGACGTCATCGATGAAGCCGGGGCATTCATTCGGCTTTCAGGCCCCCAGACCCGCAAGAAAATCCATCCCCGTGATATCGAAAAAATCGTGGCCAAGATGGCCCGGATACCGGCCATCAGTGTCACCACCTCGGACAAGACCCGCCTGGAGAACCTGGAAATAGAACTGAAGAAGGTGGTTTTCGGGCAGGACGCGGCCATTACGTCCCTGGTCACGTCGATCAAAAGGTCACGGGCCGGACTCGAGACACCGGAACATCCCATCGGGTCCTTCCTGTTCACCGGACCGACCGGCGTCGGCAAGACCGAGGTGGCGCGGCAGGTGGCGGCCATCCTGGGTATTGAATTCATGCGGTTTGACATGAGTGAGTACATGGAAAAGCATGCTGTGGCCCGGCTGATCGGTGCCCCCCCGGGCTATGTCGGTTTCGATCAGGGCGGCTTGCTGACCGACGGGATCCGTAAACACCCGCATGCGGTCCTGCTGCTGGACGAGATCGAGAAGGCCCACATTGACCTGTTCAATATCCTGTTGCAGGTCATGGACCATGCCACCCTCACAGATAACAATGGCAAGAAAGCGGACTTCAGGAATGTCATCCTGATGATGACCTCCAACGCCGGCACCCGCGAGATGGGAACCCAGACCATCGGTTTCGGCGACCGCCGGGACGACACTGAGGCCAAGGGGATCAAGGCGGTGGAAAAACTGTTTTCCCCGGAATTCAGAAACCGCCTGGACGACATCATCACCTTCAATCCGCTGACGGTGGCCATCATGGAGATGATTGTGGATAAGTTCCTGGTGGAGCTCAGCACCCAGTTGGCCGCCCGGAAGGTTATCCTCTCCTTGACGGACGACACCCGCAGCTGGCTGGCCAAAAAAGGGTATGATCCCCAGTTTGGCGCGCGGCCGTTGAGCCGGGTGTTCCAGACCCATATCAAGGACCGGCTGGCGGATGAAATCCTGTTTGGCCGCCTCGAAAAGGGCGGGCAGGTGCGGATAGACTGCAATGATGAGGATTTGACCTTCGACATTACCACTAAAGCAACAAAAAACTAAGTGTTACCAATAAGCTGCTTTAATTTGCATCAGGGGATCGCATCCGCTATAAGGGATGTGATCCCTTTTTTGCGCTGCAAATAAGGGCATTTGAAACGGCTGGCAGCTATCCGGCTAGCAAACGACGCGCCAATTGAGGCCAGGTCTGTCTGCATTTAAGTTAAAACTCAACTTTCGGGTGGCAGCCTGAATCGATACCGCCAGGGCCTGAAATTTCACCAAGCCCAAAAGTTGTGTTATCAGCCATGTAAAGATCGGGAACACACCAAACAGGCGCATGTATGCCGATTTTCGAACTGTCACAGAACTCATCTTTTCCGCCCCCGCATTTTTCGGAACGCGATGGGTTGCTGGCCGTTGGTGGCGATCTTAGCGAGAAACGCCTGCTCAAAGCCTATTGTCTGGGGATATTTCCCTGGTACTCTGATCCCGATCCTATTTTGTGGTGGTCGCCGGACCCGCGTCTGGTCCTGTTCCCGGACGAACTGAAAGTAGCCCGGCGGCTGCGTCGCACCATGCGCAGAGGCAGCTTTCGCATTACCATGGACACGGCTTTCAATCGGGTGATACGGGCCTGTGCCGAGATTCCCCGGCGCCATGAAAAAGGGACCTGGATAACCGCCGATATGGTTACGGCCCACGAGCGCCTGCATCTCGCCGGATTCGCACATTCGGTGGAAGCCTGGTCCGGAGAACAGCTGGCCGGCGGCCTCTACGGCGTGGCCATCGGGCGGAGCTTTTTTGGCGAATCCATGTTCAGCCGCGCCAGCAACGCTTCCAAGGTTGCCTTTGTCGCCCTGGTGAAGTACCTGCGCACAAAGAAATTCGGGTTGATTGATTGCCAGGTCGCAACCCAGCACCTGAAAAGTTTCGGTGCCCGGGAGATACCCAGGTCCGAATTTTTAACGATCCTGGCAAAATTTAGGGAAAAGCCGAGCCTGAGAGGGCCGTGGCCGCGGTGAGAAGGCGAGGGGTGAGGGGAACCAGGGATCAGGAGTCAGGGGTCAGGAGTCTGGATCGGGACCGGGATCGAAAGCGAACGCCGGGCGATCAGAAGCCTGAAGTCGGAATTCAGTAAGTTTTCCTCCCCTCGCAGGAGGTCATGAAGTATCTTGCTCATACGCTTAATCTCGGATTAAAACCGGACCAAGATTATGAGCAAGAGTAAGCATTAAAACCCTCGTAATGAACAGGTGACAAGTAAAGATGAACGAACCATCTACTGGATATACCCGATCAGTATGACCGCCAAACAGACATTTTTCAATCTGCCGGAGGACAAGCGCAATCGGATTACCGCGGTGGCGACCCGTGAGTTTGCCGAGCGTGGTTATGAAGGGGCGAGCATCAACCGCATGATCGAGCGCCTGAAAATCGCCAAGGGACCCATATTTCAGTATTTCGGCGATAAAAGCGGGCTGTTCACGTATGTATTCGATCTGTCCATGAACATGGTCAAAAATTACCTGCGCGACGTCCGGGATTCTACCGCAACCGAAGATATCTTCGCCCGTCTGACCCAAACCCTGTCCGCCGGCATCGCGTTTGTCAACGACCACCCCCGGATTTATGCCCTCTACCTGCGTATCCAGTCTGACCGGACAATTCCCTTGCGGGACGACATTCTCTTATCATTACGCCGCTACAGTCATTCCTATTTACGTTCACTTTTAAAAGATGCCCGCGACAGGGGCGAACTGCGGGCCGATCTTGACCTTGACCAGGCCGCCTTCCTGCTGGATGCCATGATGGACCGTTTTCTGCAATCTCTCAGCATGGAGCACTTTGATGCCGGGATAGGGCTATACGGGCTGGACCGTCATCAGGCTGCCGATTGGGCGCGCCAACTGGTGACGATGGTGAAAAACGGCATGGCCGGCGCTGAGAAAGGAACCTGATGTGGTAAGCGGTGACATCCTTATAGCTGCGGCGGTGCCCGACGAAATAGAGGATTTGATTAAAAACCTTTCCGGGGCGACACCCGAGCAGGCGGGCGGGCGGGAATTGCTGCGTGGACGAATCGGACGCCAGGCGGTCCGGCTGCTGGTCACCGGCCCGGGGATCGCCAATACCGTGCAGGGCCTGACGGCGGCCATTGAAAAGGATAGACCGGGTTTGATCCTGCAAACCGGCTGCGGCGGCGGTTTCAGCGAGGCCGGAATTCAGATCGGGGATGTGGCGGTTGCATCAGCGGAAATTGATGCCCACCTGGGGTTGGAACCCGCTGTGCCCGAGTCCGCCATCGGTCCCTTGCCGTTCCCGGTCATCCAAAAACCGGGACAGGCCATTTTCAATCAGTATCCGGTGGCCGTGGATATCAGCGATCAGGCCCTGCGGGCCCTGAATGCCGCGTCAGCCGCGGTCGGGGTGCCGGTGCACGGGGGGCCTTTTGTTACTGTCGCCACGGTCACCACCACGGCGGCCCGCACCGCGTGGTTGCACGGACACTTCGGGGCCTTGATAGAGAACATGGAAGGTGCCGGTGCCGCGCATGTGGCGCTCCTGTATGACCTGCCCTTTCTGGAGATACGCGCCGTTAGCAACCTGGTAGGGGACCGGGACAAGCGCCGCTGGGACCTGCCATTGTCATTTAAGCACAGTGCCCAGGCTGTACAATGGTACCTGGCAAACCGGCCCTCAAATTAAAGAGGAACGATGAAAACCCGACTCAATCTCGCCTATTCGACCTGCCCGAACGATACCTTCATATTTCACGCCCTGGCCGAGCGGCTGGTGAACATGCGTGAACTGGCGTTTACCATAGATCTGGCCGATGTCGAAGCACTCAACCAGGCTGCGGCCCGGGGCACCTACGCCGTGTCCAAACTTTCCTTCGCGGCCATTGGGCACCTGCAGGGGCGTTACCGGATTCTGGAGAGCGGGGCGGCTCTGGGGCGCGGGTGCGGACCGCTGGTCGTCGCCCGGCCGGATTTCGATCCCGCGGCCCTGGCGCAGGCCCGCATTGCCGTCCCCGGGCACTGGACCACAGCCAATCTCCTGCTGGGGCTCTACCTGGAGCGCAAGCTGCCGGTTGAGGCCATGACCTTCGACCGGATTATGCCGGCCGTGGCCAACGGGAGTGTCGAGGCCGGGGTCATTATCCATGAGGGGCGGTTTACCTATTCTGAATACGGTCTGGATTGCCTGGCGGATCTGGGGCAGTGGTGGGAGGATGAAACCGGGCACCCGATTCCGCTGGGGGCAATTGCAGTGCGCGCTGATATTGATTCTGTGATTGCCGGACATATCGGGGAGGTGATTCGTGAAAGCATCGAGTTCGCCTACGCCCATCCGAATGCAGCCGGAGCGTATATCCGCCGTCACGCCCAGGAGATGGCCCCGGAAGTCATCCAGCAGCATATAGACCTTTACGTCAATCGTTTTTCCATTCAATTGGGTCCGGAAGGGCGCCGGGCTGTCGAGGCCCTGTTTTCAAAGGCGCGCCAGAACGACCTCTTTCCAGGAAGTCATGGGTCGCTCTTCTGCGACTGAAACAGGATTGGTGCGCGGCATTCGCCAGTTGCACTGCCCCGGCGGGCTATGCTAACTTACTGTCGGCTTATACGGGTGAATTTTTTAGAGGTTATCTCAAAAATGCCTTTTGATCCAATTTCGGCTTTGGTCAACCGGTTCAATTCCGAAAAATAAAATTTTTTCAATCGGCTGGTACTTACGGCTGTCTTGATCTTGACTCAACTTGCAAATATTGAGATGGCCCCAATTATGACAACGGGGTGCCCCCTGAATGATGAACTTCCCCAACAGGCGTTTCTCTAAAACCCTACCGCTTGCAGCCGCTGTGGCCATCCTGGTCTTCTGCGTGTTTGCGCCTTCTCTTTATAACGGTTTCGTCAGTTGGGACGACGAACGCTACCTGGTGCACAACCCGCATTGGAAGGGTATGAGCTGGTCCCACCTGGTCTGGATGTTCACGGCCTCCTTCGATGCCGGACTTTACATGCCGATTACCTGGATGAGTCTCGGGTTGGATTATGTGGTCTGGGAGATGAATCCCTTTGGCTATCATTTGACCAATGTCATCCTGCATCAGTTTAACGCGGTCCTGCTGTATTACCTGTTCATCATGCTGCTGACCTTCCGGATGCATGCCGCTGATCGGGCAGCCACCTGGCACCAACTGTTCGGCGCATTTATTGGCACGCTATTTTTTGCCGTGCACCCCTTGCGAGTGGAATCGGTTACCTGGGTGACTGAACGGCGGGATGTCCTGTCTGGTTTTTTCTACGTATTAACTATTATGGCCTATCTCAAGGCTTATGAATTTGAGGGCGATAAGAAGGTCCGCAACCGCTGGCTACGCTGGTGCCTGGGGGTATATACGTTGTCACTTTTGGCCAAACCCTGGGGGATTACCTTACCGGCGGTATTAATAATCCTGGACTTTTACCCCCTTAATCGCTTTGGGCCGCATAGCCGGCGGCATCTCTCCCTATGGAAATTATGCCTCTAAAAAGTTCCCTTTGCGCTACTCGCTGGCGGCTGTGTCGGATTGACCTTTGCGGCCCAGTCAATCGGCGGATCTCTGCAAACCGTTGCCCAATATGGGTTGGCCAGCCGGATCATGCAATCGGCCTATGGGTTGGGGTTTTACCTCTACAAAACCGTCTGGCCCTTTGACCTATCGCCTATATATTTACTTGACCATCGATTTCAGCCGTTTGGTTGGCCGGGCATTCTCAGTGCCGCATTCTGTATAGCCGTAACCGCCGGATTGCTTCATCGTCATCAAAAGTGGCCGTGGGCTCTGGCGGCCTGGCTGTGTTACGGGGTCATTTTGCTACCGGTGCTGGGACTCTTCCAGAGCGGAGAGCACCTGGCAGCCGATCGGTACACATATCTGGCCTGCATACCCTGGTCTCTGCTGGTTGGCGCCGGGACCATCCTTTTGATATCACCGCTGCATGGTCAACCGCGGCGACAGCGACGCCATCCGGGCCTGGTGGCTGTGGGAATCTGTACACTGCTGGTGTTGCTGGGAACCCTTGCTTACCGGCAAACTTATATCTGGCGGGATAGTTTTACTCTCTGGCAACATATCCTGCGGTTGGACCCCGGCAACCATATTGCGCATACCAATGTAGGGCTGGAATATATCAAGCGCGGTGATATCGCCACGGCAACCGCCCATCACCGCACGGCTATCGCAATTAAACCGGTGTTTGCCGAAGCCCACAACAACCTGGGATTCAGTCTGGCTAAGCAGGGGAATCTCGCTGCCGCCGCCGCGGCCTACCAGCGAGCAGTCGATTTGAAACCGTGGCAGGTGGACTTTCGCTATAATCTGGCAAATATGCTGGCCCAGTTGAACCGGTTGGATGTTGCTGCGGCGCAATATCTTGAAGTGATAAAACGGAACCCGAACTACATTCAGGCGTACAACAACCTCGGACTGCTCATGCTGCGCCAAGGTAAATATAGAACGGCGTATCTCCATTTTGTACGCGCCCTCGAGATTGATCCCAACTTTCAGCCGGCGCAGGCTAACAAGGCGCTTATGTTGAAACAGCGACGCGAACTCACTCAGCCCGGCAGTTGAAACAGAGGCAGGCAGGCCGTACCGGGGAATCAGGTTTTGCAGTCTCAGTCGGGGGAATAACGGTTGGCATTTCACCTTAGAGGATGACCGCCCGTCCCGGGGAATCAGGTTTTGCAGTCTCAGTCGGGGGAATAACGGTTGGCATTTCACCTTAGAGGATGACCGCCCGTCCAGGGGATCAGTTTTGACTTGATTATTTATCAAGAATAACGCAAGGTTGGCTTTTCCGGGTGTGTTGGTTAGCCTGCCCGGCTGCAAACGGCCCGTGGAACCTGTATTAATTGAATAGATGCCTCCAAGCCACGGCCGAGTTGAATGACTATATGATCAGAACAAGGAAAGAAGGCATGGATCTATCCATCGTTGTGCCGGTTTACAACGAAGCCGGATGTCTGGAGGACAATCTCAATCGGCTGGTCGCCTATCTTGACACCTTGCCGGCCACCTGGGAAATTCTCGTTGTGGATGACGGCAGTATGGATGCTACCGGGCATATCTGTCGGCAGCTGGTGAAAACGCATAAGCGTGTTACCTTAATTGCCTACGCGCCGAACAGAGGTAAAGGCCATGCAGTGCAAACCGGTATGCTGGCGGCGGTCGGCCGGTTTCGAATATTCATGGATGCGGATCTGGCCGTTCCGGTTGAATTTATCGGGTTGTGCCACAGCCTTTATACTCAGGGGGCGGAGATCGTCATCGGTTCCCGGCATCTAAAGGATTCCGTCTATAAGGTTCCCGAAGGTGTTCTACGAACATTTCTGGGAAAGACCTATCGTAGATTGACCCTCGATCTATTTGGTCTGTCGATCAGCGATATCACCTGCGGCTTGAAAGGCTTCAGTGCCGGGGCCACCCAGGCCGTTTTTTCCCGGGCCAAGGTTGAACGCTGGGGCTATGACGCGGAAATTTTGTTCATTGCTGAAAAACTGGGTTATGCCATCCGGGAACTTCCCGTGTACTGGTACCACTCATTTGATTCCAATGTCAGGCTGGGCCTGGATGTTCCGCGAACCTTCTATGAAATGCTGCTCATCTGGAGAAATTACCGCCAGGGACATTACCGATTACCGGCGGGTAAGGCTGGACCGGGAAGTGGGCCATGCCGGAGCTGACCTACTACGGGGATGAGTTGGAACTGTTCGCGCGAGCCTTTAACTGGAAACGCTACTATGCCGGGAAAATCGTTCCCCGGTTGGGGGCATGTGTATTGGAAGTGGGGGCCGGGCTGGCAGCTACAACACCGTGGTTATCTGGCGGCTCCCATAGGCGCTGGCTCTGTCTTGAACCGGATTCCTCGTTTTGCGCTATCATTCAAGAGCAGATCGATGCAGGCCGGTTGCCCGGATTCTGTGAAGTCAAAAATGGTACAACCGCTCAACTTGTCGGGCAAGACGCGACTTTTGACTCGATTCTATACATCGATGTACTCGAGCATATTCAAGACGACCAGGCGGAGTTATCGCGGGCAGCGCGCCTGCTGAACCCCGTCGGAAAGATCATCGTGCTGGCTCCGGCACACGACTTTCTGTTTAGCCGGTTTGACCGCCGGGTAGGACATTTCCGTCGGTATGACCGCCGAAAAATCCGGCGAGCCTGCCCGGACGGCCTGAACCTGATACAGGTGAATTATCTGGATAGCATCGGAATGGCCGCGTCCCTGGCAAATCGCTTTCTATTGAGGCAGTCTTTACCGAATACCCGACAGATAAGTATGTGGGACCGCATTCTCGTGCGCGCCTCGAAAATCTGTGACCCCCTGCTGGCCTACCGGGTGGGGAAGAGTTTGCTGGCCATCTTTCGGAGGGATGCTACACTCTGACTCGAAGCAAAAGCACCCTGGAGGAGTTGACCATTTTGACGGATGCTGTGCCCAAAAAACGGCAGCTGACAGAGGCCCTGTATATTGCCGCCATCCTGATCCTGGTATTTGTCTTTTTTGCACCGGCATTGAAGAACGGCTTTATCTGGGATGATGAATTCAACCTGTTGGAAAACCCCCACTATCGAGGCCTGACATGGTCGCATCTGACCTGGATGTTCACAACCTTCCACGATGCCAATTATCACCCCCTGAGCTGGCTGTCGCTGGGGTTCGATTACGTGATATGGTCGCTGAATCCGGCCGGCTACCACCTGACTGATCTGATTCTACACGGCTTGAACGCGGTTTTATTTTATCTGCTGATCAAGGCTTTGCTGAAACACCGGCCGTTGCTCCCGGAAGGTGAGGCGCGCATACTGTCAATCAGTGCGGCCCTGGGTGCCCTCTTTTTTGCCTTGCATCCGCTGCGGGTGGAATCGGTTGCCTGGATATCCACCCGGGGTGATACTTTATGCGGGGTTTTTTACCTGCTCACATTGCTGGCCTATGTGTGATGTGGTTTAAAAGAAACGGACACTTTGCTAAGAACGAAATATCAGAAAGCGAGGTGTCCAATGAGTACTCAAAAAACCAGACGGAGTTTCACCCAAGGGTTCAAGGATGATGCTATCAGCCTGG
>Ga0209783_1000186_pt1 | contig 15958 bp, 17 predicted proteins | sample WorMetfiPIANOSA1_FD_187395 | JGI IMG/M metagenome (GOLD analysis project Ga0209783, IMG submission 187395) | Marine gutless worms symbiont microbial communities from Max Planck institute for Marine Microbiology, Germany - Olavius filocauda... | ecosystem: Host-associated > Annelida > Digestive... | reverse complement strand
CTACATCGGCTTCTACAATGCGATGCGGCTACATTCGACGCTGGGATATCTCAGCCCGATTAATTATGAAAAAGAACAATTAAACAATGCTGCTTAAAACCGTGTCCGTTTTTACTGGACCACTACAATGATGGTCTTACCAAGGGTGTCACCTCCATCAACCTTCTGCCCATTAACCATGAGGTGCTTCAGCACCTTGTCGACAGTGTCTGTGTTGAATAACCATTTGTTGACTGCGTTTGCATCAACATCTGTAGGTATGCCCTCATCACCATACTCACCCCAATCAAGTTTCTCCCAGTGATATTTCTCATCATCACTAAGATCATCATAGTGTATACCCTCACGTACAAACCTCAGTGGCACCGACACAGACATAGGTGGTACCAAGAATCCATCATTGACTGCCTCCTCAAGACCGTAAAAGTCAGTGGGTACACCTGTCTCAAGATCGAACAGATGACAGGTGTCATGGTGTACTTCATCCCTTGGGGTTGCAGTCAGACCTACCAGCAGGGAGTCAAAGTACTCAAATATGGTCCTGTACTTCTGGTAGACACTGCGATGGGCCTCATCGATCACAATCAAATCGAAATGTCCCACCCCATACTTACGGTGATCACCCTCCATGGTGTCGATTAACCCAGTCATGGTGGGATATGTGCAGGCATATACCCTGCCTTGACCTTTTTTTTCAGTCACCAAATTCACTGGGCTGGATTCGGGTAAATGCGACTTGAAGGCACCCACTGCCTGATTAACCAGAGCAACACGGTCAGCAAGGAACAATACCCTTTTTACCCAGTTGCACCGCATGAGAAGTTCGACAAGGGCAATCACTGTTCTGGTTTTCCCAGTGCCAGTTGCCATTGCAAGAAGTCCCTTGCGTTGGGATTGCGTGAAAGCCTCACACATCGACTTGATCACCCGTTTCTGGTAGTAGCGATCAACAATGGCCTCCTTCACGGTCTGTCCATGCAAGTCCTCCCTGAGGGTTCTTCTCTGGATCATTAACTGAAGTTCAGCTTTGGTGTAGAAACCCTGCACTTCTCTTGGAGGGTAGTGTGCATCATCCCAAAGCCATGTATCATAGCCATTCGTGTAAAATATGACTGGACGTTGGCCCCTCATTGTTTCAAGACAGTCAGCATACAGCTTGGCCTGTTGCTGGCCTACATGGGGATCCTTCATGGTCTTTTTAGCTTCAACCACTGCCAAAGGCTCCCCATCGTCACCCCAAAGAACGTAATCGACTTTACCCTTCCCCTTCTTATTGGGCATGCCAACTACAGGGTACTCAGTGGAAGCATCTCCATCTATAGTCCAGCCAGCCTCCATTAAAAGGACATCAATTATCAGGATTCGGGTTTCGTACTCACTGTAATCATGTTCATCCGGAACATTCAGGTTGCGTGACTTAGCTTCAGCCAGATCAGCCCTGAGTTGTGCAAGTTCAGAGTCAAGTTCCTCAAGTTTGGCCTCACGTTCCTCCAAGGTACGTGCCTTGGCCTTGATCTTGGCCTCTCGTTCTGCAATGGCCTTCTCCCGTTCCTCCTGTTTCTTTATAATTGCCTCCTGTTCTTTTTGGAGGACAGAGGTTGTAGAGGGCTTTGCTTTAGAATCTGACTTCTGAATAATGTCTTGATCGAAAGTGGCCTCAATGGTTTTTGGATCGCTTTTTCGTGTATACGTACGGGCAACCCAATACAGGAGGTGAAACAGTTCCTTGCAAATACGCAAAGAATCGAATTGCTTAATGGGTCTGGGTGAATGGGCAGCCTGATTGCCAAACTTCTGAATCGCTCTGGCTTTGTTGAACAGAGGTGGTGGCAACATTCGTTGGAAGGTTGGTTCATGGAGCAATGCTCCCAGTGTATTCTGGTATGGTCTCCTGAGAGACCTGTCATGTTCGTAAAGCCATTTGACAGTCAGTTCCAGTGTCAAGCGAGCATAGAAGCAACTTCCCCTTGGATCAGACAGTGCCAGTGACTCCACCCGCTTGGCATTTGAGTAGAAGGTCTTGAACTCATCCTGTAAGAAGGCAAAGTTGGTCATGGCATTAGAGTTCTCCTTTGAAGGCTTGTTGTTGGAGTGATGTGAATAGGTTGTCGAGTTTGTCAATATTAGCTTTTAACATCTGCTTACGATCTGAAACGGAGGTTGCAATTTTTTGATAACGTCTTTGATCTTTTATTGGGGGATGCAAAATCTTGATACTTTGGAATTTTTTTTGCGTTGATGTTTGCCATTCCAATGATATTATTACACATGTTTGTTAAGGTACGCTTGCCATGCTTTGAGTTCAAATAGCCCGAAATATATTCAGGCACTGCCTTATTATTAACTCTACCTCTAACAAGGTATCCAGCAAAAGCCATTGGACTGCTTCTCCTATATACAGCGGTCTTTCCGACAAGTTCTTTACTGTTTGTTCTATTAAAAAGAATATCTCCGCCATACACAAGATACTTTTCTTCTTCTTTCTTATTAAAGTCGATATATTTTAAATCTGTGAAGTCCCATTCACCAGAATACATTATGTTGTTCATGCGAAGGATAGGCCAATTACCTTCGGCACCAGCTTTCTTCGAAGTGCCATAATTGACCGACTCCAGTAAATCCCCCATTTTGACTATTGGCCAGGTATTCTTGTTTCTCTCAGGATCACCAAGCATATTCAAAAACACTGACTGGAGGAGTTCATCCAGCTTGGCAATTGTCTGTTGACGTTTTGCACGCAGGGCATCAGCTTTGTCTAAGATAGATGCAATGCGCTTTTGTTCTGAAAGATGGGGAAGAGGGATTTTGATCTGAGAAAATCTGGACTTATTTACAATAGGCAAGGTGGTTGAAGATGCGATACCTTTGAGAAATAGCTTGAGTGTTTTACAATAGTGATATCCATATCTGGGTACCACTGCAGATTGGTCAAATACTAAAGAGTTGACCTGCTGATTTGTACATAAGTTTTGACCAGCGATACCTACTTTCCCGATAGAGGAACCTATGCATACTACCATAACACTATCCCTTGGAATCATTGTGGCCTGATCTGCTCCTTGATCTGTCAAGTACGTAATCGACTCCGTTACTGGGTCATTGCAGTCAAGCTGTACCGGTGTGACAAATGGAATCTTTCCTCCAAAGAATTTAGGGTTTTTCTTTGATGGTGTTTTTCCAGTAATGATGTTTGCCACTTCTGAGAAAGCGGCCTTCTTATTCCTGTTTTGGGTTAGATTCACTTCAGCATCTCCACCTGTTCTTCAAACCCATCTTGTATCTCTGAAGTTACACATGGCATCAGAGTTCTCCTTTGAAGGCTTGTTTTTGAACTGACTCAAAGAGAGAGTTTAGAACTGATAAGCTGGTACTTTTTGAAGTTGTTAGCTGCTTTACCTTCTTGTATAATTTTGTGAACTGCTTTTGCAGCTTGAGAGGCGGCTTGTACATTTTGATCTTAATCATACGGGTAAGTCCGAGATCTTTGTTGGCAATTCCATGAGTGTAACGCTGAGATTGAGTATAACAATAGCTTGTGTTCAGCATGCATTCTAGCCAAAATGGGCTTACCAGATTAAAATTGGTTTTTAGTAAGGCTATGTGAACCCATATTGCAATTGGCTCTTCAAAATCTTTACACACAGCTATACCTGTTGTTCCTCCTTTTGTGTAAAGAATATCTCCCCTCTCAGGTTTGCATTTTTTCCATTGGCGATCAGCTTCATCACTATCGATGTATTTCAAGTCTTTCCAGACAACCTTACCCCGTTTTATGTTTCTGGTAGAAAGAAAGGGTATTCCACTATCAGAGTATTTGGGGCTTACATGTGGGCCGTCTTTAGCAGAGTGTATGACATCACCCAGTAGACTTTCATCCCATCCTTTTGGATTCGTCACAGGATCTCCGAACATATCTAAAAACACTGACTGGAGTAGATCATCCAGTTTGGTAATTGCCTGCTCACGTTTCAGCCGCAATGCATCGACCTTATCCAAGATAGATGCAATGCGCTTTTGTTCTGGTAGTGGGGGCAGAGGGACTTTAACACCATGTACATTGTTTCGGTTTAAGGTAGGAACTCCAGTACCTTCATGATAACGTTCCAAGTGAAGACTTTTTAGGAGGTAGAACACAAATCGTGGATTGTTTCTGTGAAAGTCTTTCACAAACAATGAGGTGTTGAGCGGCCAGAAATCACTTTCTGCGAAATGAACCTTTCCAATACTTCCACTTCGTCCCGTTACAACACCCGGCCCTTTTACTTTTGCTTCATTGTGTGTCCCGATTGGGCCATTTGCTGCGAATACTGGTATATCCCCAGATACTCGCTTCTTTACAGGAAGATCATACCCACGCTGCAATGTAGCAACATCTATCAAAGGACTCCATTTCCAGCCATTTGGAAGGGTATCGTTCATTTCAGCATTCCCTCCAGTTTCTCAAGACCACTCTGAATCTCAGCTTCCATTGCCTTCAGATCAGCCAGAATCTTCTGCGGAGGGTCATACTGCACTTCCTCATATACGATCTCCTGGTACCTATTGATGGAGAGATCGTACTCATTAGTCTTAATTTCAGCCTTTGGAACCATAAAGGACTGTTCAGTCCGCTTTCTGGATACCTCAGCTTTCAAGTTACCCCAGCGGTTTACGATGTCAGGGAGGTTATTCGTTTCGTGATTGTTAGTATCCAACGGGATTCTTTTATCATCCAATGAGTACCCATCAGCTTGCATGTCATAAAACCAGACGTTGTCAGTGCCTCCTGAATTGGTTTTGGTAAGCACCATCACTGCGGTTGAGACACCTGCGTATGGTCTGAACACACCCTGAGGCATGGAAATGATAGCATCCAGTTTTTGATCTTCTACGAGCATCTTACGCAGACCTTTATGTGCTTTTGTGGAACCAAAGAGGACACCATCAGGTACGATGACAGCTGCACGACCTCCAGCCTTCAACAAACGCATGAACAGTGCAACGAACAGCAACTCTGTCTTCTTGGTTTTGACAACCTTCAGAAGTTCTTTTGAGCAGCTTTCATAGTCTAAGGAACCTTTAAAAGGTGGGTTGGCAAGAATAAGTGTGTATTGATCCTCTAACCACGCATAATCTTCAGATAGGGAATCCCTGTTCTGAATGTCTGGATTCTCAATGCCATGCAGCAGCATATTCATGGATCCGATTCTCAGCATGGTGCTGTCAAAGTCGAACCCATTAAAGGTCTCATGATTGAACTTTTTCATGGCCTTCACATCCGTGAAAATTTCAGAATGATTCTCCCGTAGGTACTCAGCTGCAGCAATCAAGAACCCAGCTGTTCCACATGCAGGGTCACAAATGATGTCGGATGGTTTCGGGCCTGTTAGGTCAACCATCATCTGAATGATATGCCGTGGGGTACGGAATTGACCATTCTGCCCAGCTGTGGCTATCTTTCCAAGCATGTATTCATAGAGGTCACCTTTGGTGTCACGATCTTCCATAGGGACAGCTGCAATCATGTCCACCACTTTGGCAAGCAGTGCCGGTGTCGGAATGGTGAATCTGGCATCCTTCATGTGAGCAGCGTAGGTCGAGTTCTCACCGTTCAACCCCTTGATGAATGGGAAAACCTCCTCAGAAATAATCTCGTACATCTCATTGGGATCACCAAGATCTCTGAATCGTGACCACCTCAGCACTTCGTACAAACGTCCCTTTTTCGATTCGGGGTTTTTACCTTCCGGAAACACAGGGTTTTCGATGGGCCTCTTGAGACGGTTAGCTTTCTTTTCCCGGGTCGTGTGAAGTTCATCCAGCCTCTTGATGAACAGTAGGTAGGTCATCTGTTCGATCACTTCCATTGGATTGGAAATGCCTCCTGACCAGAATGCATCCCAGATCTTGTCAATCTGACTCTTCAGTGTGCCTGTAATCATGTGTGGTTCTCTCTCTCTGGTTGGTAATGGTGTAGCTACTGTCCTTACTGGAGGTTCAGGTGGAACAATTGTGGTGTCAGTTGCTGCTTTCTTAGTGACCTTGCCTGATCTCGATTTCCTTGCTGCTTTGGCTTTGGCTTTCTTCTTACGAGGTGGCTTCTTAGCTGCCCTTCCAAGGATGCGATCAATCAGATCTGCCTTCCTGTTGCCTCCCATGTTAAATCCAAGGGCATCGCAGATGGATCTTAGTTGATAGATCTTGAACAGTTCAAGGATCTCCTCCAGTTTTACTGACCTTGCTCTAACGAGTTGGTTAAGGAGATCAGCTTTGGAAACGACACCCATGCCAGTGTAGCCGAATGCCTTCATAGTCTCGACAATATCACTCTTATTCAGGAGTTCCAGTACCTGTCTCTTAGTGGTCATGTTGTGGTGTCCCCATTGGAAGGTGGGTTCGTGCAGGGTGTAAACGTCTGTGTTATCTGCCAAATCTCCAAGAATGTCAAGTGGATATCAGAGTTTCTGAATAACTATTAAGAAGGTGTGGACTATGCTCTTAGCCTGCTTAGCCGTTGACATCACAAGGAAAAAGTGGATACTTGAACTGTCAATGGGGTACTGTTGTCCCAACTTCAGAGTTACACACAACTTACACACATCGGCAAATGTACGTGTAAAGTGATTTTTGGAAAGTGGTATAAATTCAGTGGGTTAATGCAACGGGGCAGTGTCGGCAGTTCGATTCTGTCCTTCGGCACCATGTTAGGGCAAAAAAAGGGCAGCTACACTTTTCGTGTGGCTGCCCTTTTTTGCCTTCAGAATCCGGAATCTATTTTATCAATGTGTAGGTCTGACCTCTGTGTTTTGTTAGGAAAGGGAAGTTGGCAGATAGTTAGCTTTCAGCAATCTTCTAACCATCTATGTGCGGCCTCTGCGTTGCTGAATACCATGACAGTGTGTCGTGCCCCAAGCCCATTGCTCTCTTTCGCCAGCATTCTCGATAATCCCCAGAGATGACCATCTTTGACTATGATGCCCGTTTTTCCCGAATCTCTCTTCCCGTTAAACCGTGGTTGAAATGATACAATTTCATCCATTTGATCCAGGGAGAGCTGATTTTCTTGGGCTTCAGTTAGATCAAACAGTACATTGTTTGTGGTTTCCCCGGCATAAAAAGCCGCTAACGCAGTCATAATCTCTTCATAAGTGATTGCTCCCGTGACCTTGACGGTGGTTAAATCCCTTTTTTTGTCTCTTTTGGCCTTGATTGGCATTGGTCAACAGTTCTCACTTCCTTCACTTCGCGTCTGGGTAGACCACAGCTTTAAAGTCTGGGCATAACAAGAATGCAGTTTTGAGCAGGTCATCGGCATTTTGTGGTAAAACTTAAGAGAATGGATATATCTGAGAAAGACACCTGCTCCAAATTACAGGAAGCCTTACCGGAGAATTATTAGGATATGATTCAGGCCCCGGCGAGATAAGTGTGATTACTGCTGACTTTGGCAGTTCTTACCAGTAAGTAGGGCCGGTGATCACTACACAACGTGACTACCCACATTGATGTGTATTGGAATGGCTGATGCCTTAAAATGTTGAAATAACAGAGGTTTGAGAGTTTTAGAAGTTCGACTCTGTCCCTCGGCACAATGTTAGGGCAAAAAAGGGCCGCTACACAATCCGTGTGGCGGCCCTTTTTGGTTTTCGACATTCAGCGCCTATTTTGTCCATGTGCAGGTCTGCCCCTTTTGTTTCTGATCATCAGAAAATCATTTCGACCGAAAATACCCGTGTACCGGGATATTCTTGAAAAGGAAATCGTTGATGAAATCGTGTTTAGGATGTCGAGAACCGGAAACAGACTGATGTTTGAGATAAAATGATCCTCTTGCCGAGGGAACCATAAATACGAACATTAGAGCTTTTATTCGCAACTTTCAAATTCAACCTATGCGCGCTTATCATCCGATATCCCCTTGACGTGTATGCAAAAATACCACACAATCAGTCTTCACATTTATTTGTGGTGCTAAATTTTCCTGTCTCAATAAAATGCCAAAATCGAAACCGAAAAGCCACCACCACAACCATGGCAGCAGCCGCTTGGGACTGCTCAGCACGGCTTTGCCGCTGTTGCTCTTTTTAGGCCTGTGCTATCTATGGCCTGAGGTGATCGACGGTCGCGTGTATCAGCTCCAATGGCCCTGGATACCGAGCCTGGACCTGTACTTACGGTTTCGCCTCGACGGTCTGAGTCTGCTATTTTGCCTGATCGTCACCGGGACCGGCTTTTTAATCAGTCTTTACTCTTCTGCGTACATGGCCGGCCATCCGCATGTAGGCCGCTATTTTGCCTTCCTGCACGCCTTCATGCTCGCCATGCTGGGGATCGTTACAGCCGACAATCTGCTGCTGCTCTTCGTCTTTTGGGAAGGCACCACGGTCTTTTCTTATCTGCTCATCGGGTTCGACCACGAAGCAGACACCGCACGTGACAATGCCCGTCAGGCCATTTTAATCACTAGCGCCGGCGGCTTGGCATTGCTCCTTGGTATCCTGCTTTTGAAAGTCGCCGGCGCCTCCTTCACCATCAGCCATTGGGTCGGGGCCGGCGATCAGATCCGTCAGCATGCCTTATATCCCGCCATCTTCACAGCGGTAGTCCTGGGGGCCATGACCAAATCAGCCCAGTTTCCCTTTCATTTTTGGTTGCCCAACGCCATGAGCGCGCCCACGCCCGTCAGTGCCTTTTTACATGCAGCTACAATGGTCAAAGCGGGTATCTATCTGCTGATGCGCTTTCACCCGCTGCTGGGGGGTACGGAATTGTGGATGACGACCCTGGTCCTGGTCGGCGGCATCACGGCCCTGTGGGGCGCCCTGCAAGCCTTGGCCCCATCTGACCTGAAACGGGTCCTGGCCTACACCACCATGATGGCTCTGGGGATCCTGACCATGTTCCTCGGCGGCCAAACAACACCGACCCTCACGGCAGCCACCACCTTTCTCCTTGTCCACGCCCTTTACAAGGCCTCCCTTTTTCTGGCGGTCGGCAGCATCGACCACCAGACCGGCACCCGCCTGCTGGATCACCTTGGCGGACTCTGGCGCGCCATGCCCCTGACCGCTCTGGCCGTGGCCGCCGCAACCATGTCCATGGCCGGTTTTCCATTGTTTTTCGGATTTATCGGCAAGGAGATCATGTACAAGGGGGCGCTGGCCGAAACAGTCCATCCCGGTTTTGCCACCACGATAGCCCTGCTTTCCAACGCGCTGATGACCGGTGTAGCTGGGACCATCATGCTGGGCGTGTTTTTCGGCAAGCGTCCGCCCGCCCTGGCGGCGGTCCGCGAAGTGCCCTGGACCATGCGATTAGGCCCCAGCATCATGGGCGGCCTGACCATTTTGTTCGGCATCATCCCCTGGTGGGTTTCCGCCAATCTGGTTCAGCCCGCCGTGCTGGCCTTTCACCCGGCCAGAGAAGAGATCCGCCTGAAACTCTTTTACGGGTTCAATACACCGCTCTTGCTCAGTTTCATCACCTTGGCGCTGGGCGGACTGATCTTTATGAAACGGTACCACCTGCGTGTCTGGGTCGGTCGGCTGAGGCAGCGGTTGCCGGTCACTTCCCAGCGCACCTATCAATTCGGTCTCGACATGTTCATGCGGGGTGCGGATTCGGTGACCGGCGCTCTGCAAAACGGTTCATTGACCAATTACCTGGCCGTCATCGTGCTTTGCATGGCAGTCGCCGTGGGATGGCCCTGGTTCGGCAGCACTAAACCCGTGCCTGGCGTACCGGCCTTGGACGGCCCCATTGTAGCCGTGGGTCTGGTTCTGCTGATTTTAGCTGCTACCATCATTGTGCTGACGGCCAAAAGGCGTCTGGCCGCCATTTGCGGTTTGGGCGGTGTAGGAGCGGGCGTGGCCCTGCTCTTTCTGGTATTCGGAGCGCCTGACCTGGCCCTGACGCAACTCATGGTGGAGACGCTGACCGTGATTATCGTCTCATTGGTTTTGCCGCGGCTCCCCTCCCTGAAACGCGTGAAAAAGACGCCGCTGCCGCGTCGTATCATGCGGGCCGGCCTCTGCGTTGCCGTGGGTTTCCTGGTTACCGCGATGCTGGTGGGTGTCGGAAGGTCCCCTTTAGATCGTAGCCTGACCGCTTACTTTGAAACCCAAAGCTATCTGGCGGCCCACGGCCGCAACATCGTCAACGTCATTCTGGTCGACTTCAGGGCCCTGGACACCCTGGGTGAAATTACTGTCGTCGTACTTGCTGCCTGGGCGGGTATCGCCCTGCTTCGAAAACCCAAGGAGCGTCCGCCGTGCAATCCCTTATCCTGAAAACCGCTACGCGCTTGATGGTGGGACTGATTTTGGTATTTGCGGTCTATCTGCTGCTCCGCGGGCACCACGAACCCGGCGGCGGCTTTATCGCAGCGTTGGTAGCTGGTACCGGCTTTGCCCTGTTTGCCATTGCCGAAGGGCCCGGCAAGGTTCACCGTGCGGTTCGTGTTCGTCCCGCAACCATAGCTTTCACAGGACTGAGCCTTGCCATCATTGCCGGCCTGCCGGCAGTGTTTGCGTCCCGGCCCTTTCTCACCGGCATGTGGTGGAACCTGGGGCCAAAACTCTCTGTCGGTACACCGCTGATTTTCGATATCGGCGTCTTTCTGGCTGTGTTGGGCGCCATTCTGGCCATTCTGCTGACCCTGGAGGAGAGCTGACATGGAAGCCCTGATCGCCTGTCTGATCGGCCTGATGTTCGCCGCAGCCCTGTATCTGATGCTCTCCGGCTCTTTGGTCAAGTTCGTCTTCGGATTCACACTTATCGGTAATGCCGTCAACCTGCTGATCTTTACGGCCGGTCGGTTGCGACACGTACAGCCGCCGCTGATTCAACCGGATCGCACCGGCTTGACCCATGCGGTGTCCAACGCCCTACCTCAAGCTCTGATTCTGACCGCCATCGTCATCGGGTTTGCCATGGTTACCTTCGTGTTGGTCCTGCTGCTGCGGACATATGCACAGACCGGGACTTTGGACGTGGACGCGGCGCCTTTCTTAAATGAGGCTGCTGAAAAGGAGCCGGAATCCACTGATCAGGATCAAACCGTCTGCGGGGGACCGTCATGAGGTTCCTGCTGGCCCTTCCCATATTGTTGCCGATGGCTGCAGCCCTGGCGTTGTCCCTGATGCGGGACAACCAGCGCCGTTCCCATGGGGTTGCCCTGGCAGGGGCTATCCTGCATCTGGCCATGGCCGTCCTGCTGCTGGCCACTGTGTTGAAACATGAAATAGCGGTTTTGTGGGTAGGGGGCTGGCCGGCACCCTTCGGCATCTGTCTGGTCGCCGATTACCTGAGCGCGGTCATGGTGTTGATCACAGCCGTAATCAATACGGCCGTGATGGCGTATGCCCGCCATGACATCGATCCCGGTCAGGTGCGCACCGGCTTCTACCCATTCATGCAGATGCTGACTGCGGCTGTCTGCGGGGCCTTTCTGACCGGCGACCTGTTCAATCTCTATGTCTGGTTCGAAGTCATGCTGATGGCTTCTTTTGGGCTGCTGGTCATGGGACGTAACCCCGGCCGGCTCACCGGAGGCGTGAAATATGTTACCGTCAACTTGATCTCCACGCTTTTTTTCATTACCGCCATCGGGCTGATCTACGGAATGACCGGCACCTTAAACATGGCCGATCTGCATGCCAAAGCTGCCGGAGTGGAGAACACGGCCTTGCTTACCGCTGTCGCCATGTTGCTGATGATCGCTTTCGGCATCAAGGCAGCCCTTTTTCCCCTTTTTTTCTGGCTGCCGGCCACGTATCACACGCTGCCGGTATCGGTATCGGCTTTCTTTGCCGGCATGCTGAGCAAGGTGGGCGTCTATGCCCTGATTCGAATGTTTACGCTGGTCTTTACGTCCAGCACCGGGGTCACCCATGCTACCCTGCTGGTTGTCGCGGCCCTGACGATGCTTTTCGGTGTAGTGGGGGCCGCCTCCCAAATGGACGTACGTCGCATCCTCTCCTTTCATATCATCAGTCAGGTGGGGTATATGGTGCTGGGCTTGGCCCTGTATACGCCTCTGGCTCTGACCGGAGCTATTGTCTACCTGGTCCACCATATCATCGTCAAAGCGAACCTTTTCTTGGTCAGCGGATTGGTACGGCACACCGGCGGGTCCTTCAGCCTTAAAAGGATCGGCGGACTATATAAAACCAATGGGCTGCTGGCAGTTGGTTTTATTATTCCGGCCTTTGCACTGGCCGGCTTCCCGCCTTTGTCCGGATTCTGGGCCAAGTTGCTCATCATCAAAGCCAGCCTGGAGAGCCAGCAGTACGCACTGGCGCTCCTGGCGGCAGCTGTTGGCCTGCTGACCGTCTTTTCCATGATCAAGATCTGGAACGAGGCCTTCTGGAAGCCGGGGCCGGCCGAGGTAAAAGCTTTGCCCAGCAAGCGTCCTCTGTCCCCCTGGATGCTCGTCCCGGTCTTGTCTCTGGCTTTGGTGACGGTGCTGTTGGGGCTTTGCATGGAGCCCGTGATTCGATTTTCCATGGCAGCAGCCGGCCAGTTGATGGATCCCCAGCTTTACATCAGGGCGGTCTTGGGAGGGCAACCATGAGCCTGCTGATCCTCAATCTCCTGTTCGCCGGCCTGTTCACGATCCTGCTGGGCAGCGACAGCATTGGTGTTTTTCTGTCCGGCTTTGGGCTGGGGTACGCCGCCCTTTGGCTTTCTAAGCCCTTGTACCAAAACACGTACTATTTCGGGACATTGCCCAAAACCATCAATCTTGTGGCCTACTTTCTCAAGGAGTTGGTGATCTCTAATTTGCGCGTTCTGTGGGATGTCATTACACCCGGACATATAAACCGGCCAGGGATCATCGGCGTTCCGCTCACAGCTGAAACAGACCTGGAAATTTTTGTCGTGGCTAACCTGATTTCGCTCACCCCGGGTACTTTAAGCGTTGATCTGTCCGCAGACCGTAAAACATTATTCGTCCACGTGATGTTTCTCGATGATGTGGAAAAGGCTAAAGAGGGAATCAAGAATTGCCTGGAAAGGCGCATTCTGGAGGTTATGCGAAGATGATATCTGCAGACAACTTTATCAATCTTGCCGGCCTGGTCGCATTGGCTATGCTCCTGGTCGGCATGCTCCTGGTGCTCTGGCGGCTGGCAAGGGGGCCGACGGCTGCCGACCGCGTGATCGCGCTAGACCTGCTCTCCATGCTGGTGGTGGCCTTTCTGGTGACTGTATCCATTCATACTCTGGAAACCAGTTATCTCGATGTGGCCATTGCCTATGCCTGTATCGCGTTTTTGGGAACCGTAGCACTGGCCCGTTACATCTCGCGGACCTCCCGGAGACAGCCCGAGCAGAAACAGGGAGACCCAAGGAATGGTTGAATATCTCACAGGACTACTCATGATACTGGGAAGTATCTTCTGCCTGGTGGCGGCCGTGGGGGTCGTCCGTCTGCCCGACGCCCTGACACGCATGCACGCAGCCACCAAAGCGGGCACCCTCGGTACCGGACTGCTGCTCATCGCCGAAGCCCTTTATTACCGGCAACTGGGAATTTCCCTGCGGGCCGTCACCGTTATCGTGCTGGTGCTGCTGACTGCCCCGGTGGCCGCTCACCTCATCGGTCGAGCCTTTTATCGCAGTGGCGAGTCCCTGTCCGACCGTACCTGGATCGATGAACTAAGAAGCCCAAGAAAATAATGAAGGGTCAGACCGACACGTTGACAAAATACCATGATTCGAAGAACGCCGAAAAGGTGCCTACCGTGAAAACACCATGAGAACCAGCTTAATTTACCTTTTTCTTTAGTTTGTCAGTGTGTAAGTTTTAGGCTAACGCTGCCTACCAAGTTGCAGTTAAAAAGGGCAGCCACACGATTCGCGCGGCAGCCCCTTTTTGACCAAAAACAGTTCTGGCGGGAACGCCTTATTCCGGCATAGTTTCCATTTCGAGTTCGTGATTCACATCGATGCACCCGATCACACTCTGAGCGGCCGGGCATCTGTGTACATAGTTGTTGAAACACTCTTCAGCCGCTTCCCGCTGGGCATCCGGAAGCCGGAGCAGGTAGTGGACATTGATGCGCACGATTTTCAGTACGTTGTCCACAGCTTCGATATCCCCCGTCACGGTTGCTCTGAACCGATCCTGAAAAGTCCGGATCTTCTTGCCGGCCAACACCGTGGCCAGTGTGCCCATCATTCAGCCGCCCACCGCACCGACCATATGGTCAAGCGTGGCAGCATGCTCTTCTTCGGGTGTGACGTTGTAAAATCTGCTGATTCCGCCGTGAACGCCATAATACACGGGTTCGGCAAAGCCCTCGATTTCCGCCTTGCGGGTAGGGCCTTTTTCCCGGGTAATGGTAATCCGTGATTGATGAACGATCTTTCCCATGGCTGTCCTCCCTTATGTATGGAAATTTACTTGCCTTATAACGCAGCAATAGAATCTTGCACCGGATGCATTGTTAAGATACTCTCCAACTATAGATATACAAACCGAAGGGAAAACACAATGGCCAGGCAGCACATCGAAATACGGCAGACGTTCTATGCGCCGGTTGAAGAAGTGTTCCCGGTGCTGACGGACCATGAGTCGTTCGGCAAACTGATCGGGACGAACTTCAAACGCGTGGTCGACAGCCCGGATAAAAACAAGAACGGGGTCGGGTCTGTCCGGCGGATTCGATCGTTTCCGGTACCGGCCTTCGAAGAGACCGTTGTGACCTATGTGCCCAACGAACTGATGGAATATGTGGTCAGCAAGGGCAGTCCCATCAAGAACCATTTCGGCCGCATGGTGTTTTCCGCCAACGAGAATGAAACCCGGCTCAGCTATACCATTGATTTCGAACCCAAACTGCCTTTTTTCTTCCTGGGCCCGTTGCTGAAACGATCTATTGAAAAGCCCGTGTGCCGGGCAATCCAGCGCTTTGCCGCCACTTTTCAGGGCTGATCTGAACGCCAGCCCGGGCCGGGCCCCGGATTCCGGCTGCTGAGGTTGCGCCTGCCGCCGGACAGAATTAGGATTTGCGGATGCCCAGCCGGGCCATCCGCGATGCAAAGGTGGATCGGTTGATCTGTGCTTCCTGCGCGGCCCGGGTGATGCTCCACCTGTTTTTATTTAAAAGAAATTGGACGTAATCTCTTTCCAGTTCTCCCCAGGCATAACCTTCGAACAGCGTTTCTGCGGCCGGACGGTGGTCAGCGGCGCTGGGCACAACCCGCTATGACGGCGGTTTCGGTTCTGTTTCCGCAATCTGGGTGTCTCGCGGTGTTTTGAAATGTTCCGGGATGTCATTCACCTGCACCAGGTCCTTATCGGTGGTGCTGATGATATATTTGACGAAGTTTTCGACTTCGCGGATATTGCCCTCCCACTGATAGTTGACTAGGTAGCGCAACACCTTCTTGGAAATTCTTTTGGGGTTCTGCCCCATTGCCCGGGTCTCTTTTTTAAAGAAGTAATTCAACAGGAGGGGCAGGTCCTTTTTGCGTTCCCGCAGGGGCGGCAGATGCAGGGGCAGGACGTTGATCCGGTAAAACAGGTCTTCTCTGAATTCCCTGTGGCGGACCGCGGCATCCAGGTCTTTGTTGGTGGCGCATATGATCCGGACATCGATGGTGCAGGGTTGGGTGTCCCCCAGGGGTTTGATCTCGCAGTTCTGGATGACCCGCAGGATGCGCGCCTGCAGGTGCAGGGACATATCACCAATTTCGTCCAGAAAGACCGTCCCCCCGTCAGCCGCCTGCAGCAAGCCGATTTTATCCTCGGTCGCCCCGGTAAAGGCCCCCTTGCGGTAACCGAACAACTCGCTTTCCAGGAGTGTTTCCGGGATGGCGCTGCAATTTTGCACAATAAGGGGCTGATGTGGTTTAAAAGAAACGGACACTTTGCTAAGAACGAAATATCAGAAAGCGAGGTGTCCAATGAGTACTCAAAAAACCAGACGGAGTTTCACCCAAGGGTTCAAGGATGATGCTATCAGCCTGG
>Ga0209783_1000185_pt1 | contig 16163 bp, 14 predicted proteins | sample WorMetfiPIANOSA1_FD_187395 | JGI IMG/M metagenome (GOLD analysis project Ga0209783, IMG submission 187395) | Marine gutless worms symbiont microbial communities from Max Planck institute for Marine Microbiology, Germany - Olavius filocauda... | ecosystem: Host-associated > Annelida > Digestive... | reverse complement strand
CAGGCTGATAGCATCATCCTTGAACCCTTGGGTGAAACTCCGTCTGGTTTTTTGAGTACTCATTGGACACCTCGCTTTCTGATATTTCGTTCTTAGCAAAGTGTCCGTTTCTTTTAAACCACATCAAAATTCGTATGTAGATCACTGGTTCTGGGTTCAAGGTTCCCCGTTCAGGGTTGAAACCTTTAACCCAATAACCCCAATCGGACCTGGTGTTTAACCTCTGAACCCTGAACCTCTGAACCCTGAACCTTTGAACCCTGAACCTCTGAACCCTGAACCTCTGAACCCTGAACCAATAAGGTTTTAACCTTGATCCACAATCGCATCCATCTGCTCCAGGATTTCTGCATCCGTAACCGCCGTATCGATCTGGCCGCAGATCTCTTCATCGGTGAAATGCTTCAATACAATGGCACTGGTGGGACATTTGGCATTGCAGACGCCATCGCCCTTGCAGAGAATGGGATTCACCCAGGCTTTATTCCCCTTGGGGGTGTCAATGAACTCAATGGCATCGTACGTACACGCCGTGATGCAGGCCCCGCAGGCCACGCAATCATACTCGACGACTTCGGCTACAGATCCGGAAGCTACCACCGTATCATTGGAAAGCAAGGTCAGTACCCGGCCGGCCGCACCGTACGCCTGGTTGATTGTTTCCGGAATGTGCTTGGGATAATGGGCGGTCCCGCAGAGGAACACCCCGTCGGCGGCAAACTCGACCGGCTTGAGTTTCACGTGGGCTTCCTTGAAAAACTCATCCGGGCTCAGGGTAACCTTGAAAAGAGAGGCAATTTCCCGGGTCGCAGCAGACGGGATAACTGCCGCTGCCAGGGAGAGCACATCGGCATCCAGTTCCAACCGCTGCCCCAGGATCTGGTCCGTTACGGTAACCCGGATAACATCCTGGCCCCCTTCTTTGGCGGTTTCGACTTCAGGGGGATCTTCGGGCGTATACCGGATGAACCGTACGTCCTTTTCGCAGGCTTCGCGGTACGCATCCTCGCGGAATCCGTAGGTGCGCATATCCCGAAAGAGAATATAGATGCGCATGTCCGGATTCTCTTCCTTGAGTTTCAGGGCGTTTTTAACCGCATGGCCGCAGCAGACCCGCGAGCAGTAATTGCGGTCTTCATTGCGGCAGCCCACGCACTGGATCATGACCAGGTTTTCGGCGTGGATGACCGTTTCGTTGCCTTTGGCGATTTCACCCCCCAGATCGATGTGCGTGTACACATGCTCATTTTCCCCGTAGAGATACTCCGACGGGGTGTACACATCCGCACCGATGGCCAGAACCGAGGCGCCATGCTTGATGGTCTTGATCCGCCCTTCGGTTTCCACGGTTGTAACAAAATTCCCCAGGTAGCCGTCCACCGCTTTGATGCTGGCTTCATGGGATACATGGATGCGCGGATTCTGGTAAACGGCTCGGATCAGGTCATCCAGGTAAGTCTGAACATCCAGACCCTCTAAGGTGGAGTGGATTCTCCGCGCCATGCCGCCGAGTTCTTTGGCTTTTTCAACCAGGTGCACCTCATGCCCCTGCCGGGCAATGGAAAGGGCGCAGGTCATGCCGCCGATACCGCCGCCCACCACCAGGGCCGCCTTGTTGACCGGCAAGTCATATTCCTGCAGCGGCTCGAGCTTGGCGGCCCGGGCCACGGACATGCGCACGATATCCTGGGCCTTGGCAGTGGCCTGATCCTTCTGCTTGGCATGCACCCAGGAGCAGTGTTCGCGGATATTGGCCATGTCCAGGTAATATTGATTCAGGCCGGCTTCCCGCAGGGTATCCCGAAAAAGCGGCTCCAGGGTACGCGGCGAACAGGCCGCGATGACCACCCGGTTGAGCCCTTTCTCCAGCGCCAGGTCGGTAATCTCCTGGGCGGAATTGGTGGCACACGAAAATATCTGCTCGGTGGCATACACCACATTGGGCAGGGTCCGAACATACTCTACTGTGGAGGGTACATCGACCACACTGCCAATGTTGGCGCCGCAGTGGCAAACGAATACGCCGATCCGCGGTTCGTCGGCGGAGACATCCTTCTCTGCGGGGTAGACCCTTTCTCTGGCAAGCTTCCCGCGCCGGTAATCCAGCTGCTCCCCGATTTGCGCTCCGGCCCCGCTGGCGGTAAAAACGGACTCGGGTATATCGGTCGGTCCCTGGAAAGCGCCGCTGATAAACACACCGGGACGGCTGGTTTTGATCTGGTTGGAAGAATCCGTAGCGCAGAAACCATGGTCGTTGAGCTCAATTCCGAACTGTTCGGATACCATCTTGTTCGTTTCCGGCGGATTCAGCCCGACGGACAACACGACCATGTCGAACGCGGCTTCCTTGACGCCTGCGTCAGGCGTGGCCCAGCGGACCGTTACACTGCCGGTCTCGGGATCTTCCTTGGCAATGGAGGCGTAGCTGCGGATGAAATCGACGCCGTCCAGCTGTTCGGCCCGCTGAAAATATCTTTCGAAATCTTTGCCAAAGGCGCGGATGTCATTATGAAACACCGTGCATTCTGCATCCGGTTCGTGCTCTTTGGTCAGGATCACCTGCTTCTGGGTGTAGGTGCAGCAGACCCCGGAGCAATAACTGTTATCGCCCTCGGTTACACGCCGGGAACCGATGCACTGGATCCAGGCGACTTTCTTGGGGTGGGTTTTGTCCGAGGCCCGCAATACCTCGCCGCCGTACGGCCCGGTCGAAGATAGCAGGCGTTCGTAATCCATGCTGGTGACCACATTCTGCATACGGCCGTAGCCGTATTCGTCCCGGATGCTCGGATCGAACGGTTTCATACCGGAGGACAGGACCACGGCCCCTACATTAACCCGGATGGTTTCCGTCGTCTGCCTGAAATCGATAGCACCGGTCTTGCACACCCCTCGGCAGATGTCGCACTTGTCCTCTTTGAGGCGCAGGCAGCTATCGTCTATATAGGCCACCAGGGGGATGGCCTGGGAGAAATAGACATGCACGGCTTTGTTATCCGAAATTCCCTGGTTGAACGCATCCGGGTACTCCACCGGACAGTATTCAACACAGGTGGTACAACCCGTGCATTTATCCTCGATGATATAGCGGGGTCTTTTTTTCAGGGTCACGTTGAAATCGCCCTGCTCACCTTCGATCCCGGCGACTTCGGTGAATGTCAGAACCTCTATGTTTGGATGCCGGCCGACCTCGACCAGTTTCGGTGAAAGAATTCACATAGAGCAGTCATTGGTTGGAAAGGTCTTGTCGAGCTGGGCCATGTGGCCGCCGATGCTCGCCTCCTTCTCAACCAGGTAGACCTTGAATCCGGCCGCGGCCAGGTCCAGGGATGCCTGGATACCGCTGACGCCGCCCCCCACAACCAGGACGTCTCCGAAATTACGGTCGCCGAGATTATCAGAAAATGGCTGCAATTTCTCAGCTGGCAATACGTCGTTTCCCAATTTTTATCTCCTCATCACCTTAAAAAGCGCCTACACGCAATTCAATTCTTCTAATCTGCTATCCTGATTACCATCCCCGTCATGCCGGACTTGATCCGGCATCCAGCGACCTTACTGGATCCCGGCCTTCGCCGGGATGACGACCATGCGAACTGTGTACTATAAAAACAGTTATTTTATCATTAACTCTCGTTCTGGAGCACCTCGTTTACGATTTCAACAATGTCTTTTACTTCCAGGGCATCTTCAAGCTCCAGATTGAGGCGACTTTCTTCAAAGTTGGTAATGCAATACGGACAGGCCGTAGCCAACACCTGGGCGCCTACCTGCCGGGCCTGTTTAAGCCGGATATCGGAGAACCGTTCTTCCTGGGGCGTATCCATCCAGATCCGCCCGCCACCGCCGCCGCAGCAAAGACTGCGTTTGCCAAAGTCCTCCATTTCGACCAGCTCCAAACCCGCCACCTTGGCCAGCAAGTCCCGTGGTTCGTCATAGACGTCGTTGTGGCGTCCCAGGTAACAGGGGTCATGATAGGTGACTTTACCGGCATACTCTCCTTTGAGCTCCAGCCGGCCGGCAGCAATCAGCTCCAGGATATACTGGCTCATGTGCACCACCTCAAAACTGACCATGAATTCAGGATATTCATTCTTGAAGGTGTGATAGCAATGCGGGGATGAAACCACGATCCGGCGGACACCGTTATCGATGAAGGCCTTGATATTCTCCCGGGCCAGACTTTTAAACACTTCCTCGCTGCCGGTCTTACGAATACTTTCGCCGCAGCAGCTCTCTTTGTCTCCCAGAATACCGAACGCGACCCCGGCCGCATTCAGGATGTTGGCCGTGGCTGCGGCCACCTTTTTCATGCGGGGGTCGTAACTCAGGTAGCAGCCCACGAAGTACAGGACTTCCATGCCCTCCGCGTAGGGTTTTACCGGCAGTCCCTGGGCCCAGTCCGCACGCTTGGCACGTTCGCCCTGGAGGGGGTTGCCTTCGGAGATGATGCTGGCCCGCGCCGTACGGGCACTGCGCACGGACGTGGGAAAAAGCTCGTACTCCGCGGCCACCCGCCGCAAGGAGACGATGACATCGATCTGCTTAACCCCGCGCGGGCATTGGGCCGGGCAGGTACCGCAGGTGGTGCAGCGCCAGATATCCTCGCCTTCGACTTCACTCAAGCCAAAAGCCGCCTCGCGGATGATCCGGCGCATGCTGAAATCGCGGACCCGGTTCCAGGGACAGACCGCATCGCACAGTCCGCACTGGAAACACATCTTGACGATCTCACCACCGGCATCTTTTATCTCATCAATGACTTCTATGAAGGGAGCGACTGTTTCCACTGTCTTAAATTGTCCTTTTCATTCGACTGGTCTGATTAATCGTTTTCCTGCATCCGGGCCAGAGCATCCTTGAGCTTATCTAGGCCGTACTTGTCAGCCAGCGATTCCAGGCCGACTTCCAATTCTGCGGGCGCCTCTTCCTCGTCCTCCTCGATTTCGACCTCGCGCTCTTCGAGGATCAGGGCATCCGCACCGCACCATTTCACGCAAAGGGGCTCGTCCTCACCTTCACACATGTCGCATTTCAGCGGCAGGCCGGAATCGGGCTCCTTGAACTCTTCCCGCGACGGGCAAGAGGCCCGGCAAAAGGCACACTCGTCATACTCTTTGCCGTCGATGGTGTATTTGTCCCGCCCGGCACACTCGGCCACAGCGTAGTCACCGGCATACACGGGGACGTAGATGTCGGCCAGCGGGTCGCGTATCACCCGGATACGGGAACGGGCCGGGTTGTTGCTGCTATATTTTGGCGACGCATGAAAGGCGGAGCAGATAACCTCACAGGCTTTACAGCCGTCGCATTTATCCACGTCGATTCTGATCGTTTTGACTATTTTGGTTTTCTTTTTACCGGTCAAGGTCAGGTCCTCCACTCGCTGTCAAAACCCCACTGGGGGGTTATTCGCTTTTAGCATTTAGCCGTTAGCCCTAAATCTAACAGCGAACAGCCAATCGCTAATTGCTCATTTTAGGCCGCCGTTTCGGCCTTATCATCCGCCGTCAGAATGCCCCTGGCAACGAATTCTGCACCGACGTAATCCAGGTCAAGCTCGTTCAACGTGTCCAGGGTCGGGATGCCGTCATCGTTCCACCCCTTCATGGCGTAGTAGGAATCCAGCAGTTCCTCTTCAAGCTCCGGAAAGCGCTTTTTCCAGTGATTCTCAGGCGGCTTCTCATCCTTGCGCCGCATACCGAGTCTGATATTCACAGCCCTGACCAGGGTCCGGTAACGTTTGGCAGCCTTGGTCAGTTTTTCCTGGTACATCTCGATGCCTGCCCCGGCCGAGATGAATTTAGGATAGTTGTGGATATGATACGGTGGTTTCAGCGGGAACGACGATAAACCGGCACACATCCCCAGGGCGTCATCGATGTAGTGCATCATCTCCATCCAGTCCACGATATCGCAGGTCATCTCCACCGTCGGGTAATAGGGGATCGAGTTCTCCCCGCGCAGTTCCCAGTCTATAAAGTATTGTTTGAACTTCTCATGGGGTACCTGGATCCAGTCCTCCGTGAACTTGATGCGATGTTCCTTCTTGGGAAACGGTGCCTGGGGGAACTGGCCCTCGATCTGGGTGATATTGATTTTCTCCCCGGTCGCGTACATGAGAAAATAGATGGGGTTGAGCATGGACAGCTTGAGGGGCAGCTGTTCGTGCTTCTTGATGTTGTTGTGGGCGTAGTCTTCGGCCCCGTTGCCGATCTTCTTGGCCGCCCAGTAAGTCCCTTCGGCCAACACGTCGCCAATGCCTTCCCGTTTCACGATCATGTCCAGCAGGTAGAAGAACTGCTCCTCGGTGTCTTCCGGCAATCCGGGAAAGTCACTTTCGGAGAGAATCCCGTTTTCCAAAAGCTCGAGGGCAAAAGCCATTACCTGGGGGGCGGAAAACCCGTCCAGGCCGTACTCGGTAGCCTTCTGGGCGATCTTCAGGCCAAAGTCCAGATCGGAATAGGCCGCCATGGTGTAGGTCAGCTTGGTGAAGCACTTCATCATGTAGGTCGGATAGCCCGGCACGGAAATGGTCGCCCCGCATTTCATGGGGCAGTTGAAGCAGCTGATCAAGCGCGTGCGGGCCGTCTCCATGGTGTCCGTCCACTCACGGGCGATCTCGTCGGTCCAGAATCCTTTTCGCCGGGTACGGGAGTTGCCCCACATGAAGTTTTCGGTATGCCATTTTTCATCATGGACCTTCATCTCCTGGGGTGACCCCAGACCGGCCAGGATGGGCATGACCCCTTGAATCGGGTTGTCGTTGCGGAATTTGATATATTCATGCACCTCATTGCACAAACCGATGAATTTCTCAGGATCGGCCATATTGATGTCCTGGTTACCGCGAACGACAATGGCCTTGACGCCTTTATCGCCCATGACCGCCCCCAACCCACCGCGGCTGGCACTGGACCGGCCCTGTTCAATGGAGGCAAAATTGATCCGGTTTTCACCGGCCAGACCGATGGCCGCCACCTGGGCTTTGGGTTCGTCGAGCTCTTCGCGAATCAGTCCCGCCACTTCGATGGAGCCTTTCCCCGCCAGGTGGGTGGCATCCCGGATCTCCACTTTGTCGTTGTGGATCCAGATATATACCAGGTTGGGTGATTGGCCCCGCAGGACCACCTTGTCATAGCCGGCATATTTCAATTCCGGGGCCCAGAAACCGCCCATCATGGAAAAGGCCATTAAACGGGTCTGGGGCGAAATAGTCGACACGATAGTACGGTTGCAGCCCGTAGCAGGCGTCCCGCACAACAGGCCGGCGCCGAAAATCAACAGATTCTCCTCCGAAAACGGCTCGACTTCCGGCGGAACCCGATCCCACAACAGCTTGGCGTTCGTGCCCAAACCGCCCAGATAAAGCTCTGTTTCATGCGGATCAGTAGCAACTTTTTCAATGTTTCCGCGGGTTAAATCGATTTCTAAATTGAACCCTGTCTCTGCGTACCTCATTTTTTTCCCCTTATTCGCTGAATCCCTGACGTGCTTTTTGGTTCCCGTGGGCCAACAACTTCCTAAGACCTTGATATCGATAAGTAATTATTAATTCACCATCTATAGGGATAGCTCCCTCGTCCTATGGTACAATGTGATCATTATTTAGCTACATCGTAACTACAAGTCAAGGAAAAAGTAGGGTCGGTTTTAATGGTTTTTTTGTAGACCAGATTCAGGCGGGCAACAGCAATCTGCTAATATTTCTAACTTTATAGGCCAAGATGGGGGGCTGGCAGGGAAAGTAAGGTTGGGAAACCAGACCAAAGGTAGCTAGGCGAGGCGCTCTTAGTCTGTTTTTTCGGATTCCGCGAGCTGGATTTCCGGATAATACTCCTTTACGCAGGTGGGACAAACACTGTGGCTGAACTGGGTCCCCACATGTTCATACATGTAGGATTCGATCTGTTTCCAATAACCTTTATCATCCCGGATGCTTTTGCAGATCGAACAGATAGGGAGCAGGGACTGCAGGGTTTTCACCTCATCCAGGGCCTCTTCCAGCATTTTCTTCTCCTGCTGCAGCTCCTGGTAGTACCAGTTCCGGGAATATTCGAGGCCAAAGGACAGGATGGAAACGATGCTGTAGGTGATCAGAAAGCGGAGGCTCGCAGCAATCCGGTATTCATAATGGAATGATGAAGCAAACAATATCCCGGAGATTAGCAAAGACCCGGCAATCCAGATTATCCCCTCTTTTGTTCCTACCAGATAAAATGCGGCGAGGGGAAAGAAATAGAACCAGAGGAACGCATACCCGCCCCCGGCCCCGATGACAAGTTCGTAGCAGAGCATCATAAAAACCAGGGCGCCACTGAACCGGTAGATGTCGATCATCCTCCTGGCGCGTTTCAACGAAAAGAGCACAGTGCAGAAGACCGCTACCACCAGAATGACGACCAGCCCTTCGAATACCCGCCCGCGCAACAGGTCTTCAAGCGCAAAGAGGAAGAGTACCGGCGAACTGACAACTATGCAGAAAGCCAGAAAAGTCCGCTTGCGGGTCTCGTCGACGCTCTGTCCGGCCATAACGAACTTTTTTTGGAATGCATTGACCAGGTTCATATGAATTCTGTTGCCATCAGGGAACTGCGGATCGCACGACCAGCTTAATTATTTGTATTTAATGGTATTTTCGGTCAAGTTATCATAACCATCGAATAAGTCAAGCCACCGTGCGGATATCCCGCCTACCCGGGGCAGCCAACCTTCAGCGTCAATGGCCGGGCACGGCGGTCTGTTGAATCGGGGTGTCAATCGGAATAATAAAAAAAGCCGGCTTCGCGCGAAGTGGGCTTTCTTATACTTGGCGGGTCCGGCCCGCATGTTGGTTTGTATCCGACCTTAAAACTACTCCAGCGATTTTATGATAGCCTCTGTCAGGGATTGCAGGGTAACCGGTTTAGGTAAAAAAGCCTGGGGTTGCTCTTTATGCCCGCCACCCATTGCACGGGCTTCATCGTAGCCGCTCGTTAAGATAAACGGGACACCAGGCTGTATCCTGCGTATGGCGGTGAGCGTTTCCCAGCCGTTCATGCGGGGCATGGAGAGATCGGAAAGTACCAGCCGGATTCCGGCCTGGTTGTCCCGGAAGGTTTTCACGGCATCGGCACCGTCATAGGCAATAATCACTTCAAAACCGAGACTCTCCAGCATGTCGCTTGAGACATCGCGAACCAATTCATTATCATCAACCAGTAAGACCGTACCAAAGAACTCCGCGGTCTGTTCCAACGCGCATGCCCCCGCTGCTTGTATGGCAGCCGTTGGGGTGGTCAGCGGTAAAAAAACTCTGAAAGTTGAGCCCACACCGACCCGGCTTTCTACTGAAATGCAGCCGTGATGAGCTTTGACGATGCCCAAAACCACAGCCAGTCCCAAGCCCCGACCGGTGAGTTTGTCGGTAAAGAAAGGATCGAATAATCGGTCCATGGCCTGCTCCGTTATACCGCCGCCAGTGTCGGTAAAAGTCAGAACAGCATATTTCTCAGATGTATTTTTCCATTCGTGCGGAAAATGATGGTCCCCTTTTATGTCGGAGGCTTCGGTTGCTCCAATCGATACTGTTACCCGACCACGGGGCTTGTCCAGCACAGCCTCGCATGCGTTGGTGAGTAAGGCCTGGAACGCCTGCTCAATCTTGGTCTTGTTCCCCTCGATAACTGTTCCCGATGGAGCGCAATACGTTTCGAGGTGAATGTTCTCAGGCACGCTGACGGCAAAGAGTCTCAGCTGTCTTTTACAGATTGCCGCCAGATCGAAAGGCTCTGATTTGCTCGAATCCTGTCCCAGGTAGGTTAGCAACAGCCCGGTCATATCTGCTGCATTTAGCGCCGAATGTTCCGCTCTATCAAGATTTGCACTGATACTTTTTCCCGCAGCAAGGTACTCGCGCGCCAATTGGATATTTCCGATTGTAACGGAAAGCGTATTATTGAAATGATGCGCTATCGCGCCGGCCATTTGGGACAGGCTTTCGGCTTTTTTGATTTGATGCGCATGTTTCGCCTTTATTCGTTGCGCGGTCACCTCACGCATGACGGCAAGCACATAGGTCCGTTCACGGTCTTGGCGGAGAATCGACGTGAATATGGAGATCTCCTTTTCCTTTCCGCTCTTGGTTGTTATGCGCCAGTCTTCAGCTGAGATGTCTCGCCCCCGACGCATCGCATTCATTTTGTCAATGGCCTTCTTCCGGATTTCGGGATCAGGATACAGACTCTGGTACCAGCCCAATCGGTTGATTTCATCCATGGTGTATCCCGCGATTTCCGTCATACGGTGATTCCAGTGCGTAAATTTTACATACGGGGGCCCTGTGGTGTGGTAACAGATACAGATCCCATCAGCGGCCTTTTCAAGGATGTTGGTTAGCGTTCCATTTCGAAATTTTAGACCTGTATCGGCTTGTCTTTGCTCGCTGATGTCCAGTAGTACCATTCGCCACCGGGTCACCGCACCGCTCTCGTTCCGGTCAGCCACGATCTCTATCCGAACCCACGGGGATTTGTTTTGATGACTGTTTACCGGCAGTTCGACGCTTTGCCGCTCCCCAGTCTCGCCGGCCTCCTGCCGGGCACTTTGAAAGGGTTCCCTATACTCATGGGCAATGTATTGAACAAAATCAGATTGTCCCAGCAGGGGGTGCTTTCTTCCCAGCAGGCGTGTGGCTATCTGGTTAGTCGACGTGATGCGCCCTTCGGCGTCCAGCATTACATAGCCGCAAGGGGCGAAATCATATAGGTTCAGATATTCCTGGTGAAGTCTGGTGAGCTCCCGGGTCGCCCGTTTAAGCTCTTCATTTTGCAACTCGAGTTCGTCTTTGTAGGATTGAAGTTCACGGATCAGGGCCACAACATGGTCGGAGGTATCAGAAAGCAATGCCGGTTGCTGCAACAATTCTACGGCCTCTTGCTGAATTTGCTCATATTTTCTTTTCGCGGCTTTATGTTCAGGCATTTTAGAATGCCCCCGGGCCGATTGTTAAAATTTTGGTGCTGCCAGGCCGGCAGACCCGTGATTTGATGCCAGTAGATCAGCGGAACTTGTGGTTTAAGGACCCTGCGACATGGGAATCCCCCCCATCAGGGTCTTCTACGACATTGAGTACCGCGCGCCGGTCATATTTACCGGACACCGCCTGCAGAATCGTCCGTAAATAGTCCACTGTCCGGCCCCGTTTTCCAATCACCTTGCCCAGATCTTCTTTGGCGACCCTGAGTTCCAAAATGGTCGTTCGCTGCCCTTCGATGTTTTTAATGGTCACTTTTTCCAGCCGATCAACCAGGGCCTGTGTAATTTTGCGCACCAACTCTTCCATTGTAGTTTCCCCTTTAAGTAAGCTGTAGACTATAGGTGTAGATTTCAGCGATTCATTTCAAGAGAGGCCCGCGTATGGGCGACACGGAACTCTTCCCAGGCTTCGACACTGTTCTGAAAACTAGCGTGCTTCAGGTCTTCCTCTTGAACGGCCGCAATCAATTTACAGTTCTGGAGGCATTGCGTCTTAGGCTGATTCTGCTTTTCGCAATTTCTGCAGGGTGAATAGATCATTTGTATGCTCCCAACCGTTATATAGAAGCTATCTCAAGAAACGGATTTTGGTTCAAATTCAGTCTTCGCTTTGCAGGCTTTCGTCTTCGCCTTCCAGGCTTCGCCGCACAAGACACCCGACGGGAAGACTTTTTTGAGATAGCTTCTGACCAGGGCGCCCGAATGGAGGGCTCACCCGAGCAGGTCAGCACTGACGTGCTCATTCTGGCCGAATTATCAACTGGATGGCAGGTCGACCTTGCGGCAGCAGATGTGAACAATCATGTGTGAATACCAGGGCCATGGCATGACGTCGCAACCGCTTCATTGCGGGGCAAGGATCGCGACGGCATCATCATCCGGGGGCTTGTTTCCGATCCCAAACGATTAAGATCACTGCAGCTTTGGTTTTACGACTCTGTCCATGCCATAGCCGTCAATTGGTGGCCATTCCACTGAGAAAAGGCAAGGAGGGCATTAGATGTGTAAAAATCTTTTGCCCTAAGTATATATTCGGTCCAGAGGGAAATTACACAACGTGGTATAACCTTCTATATAATGTCTATATAATATAGAGGGCCTGGTCATTTGGAGAGAGATTTGAGATAGGCGTGCAAATTGACCTTCTTGTTGAGGATACCTATTTTACGGCGAATATTATTCCTGTGCTTTTCGATGGTGCTAATCGAGAGGTATAATGAATCGGCAATGGATTTACTGGTCGCACCCTGACGAACCAGGTCGGCGACTTTGATTTCCGTTTTTGTAAGTCGGGCATATATCCCGCTCAGGTTTTGAGACATGGGGACTATCAGATCTTCGATATTGCGCCGCATAATATCAGCTAAATTGTTAACCGTTGTGCCGAACTTAAAGCTTTCCAGTTCTTCCAGGTATGGGAAAACATACCGTTTTAGATTGTTAATCATGGCTTGCTCAATAGCATTTTTTTCTATCGCACGCATGTCGAGAAGCGTTTTCAGGGCGTCATTGGTCTTGGAGAGGTTTTCCTTTATTTCCCCAAACCGCCACGTCAGCTCATCGTGAACCTTTAAGAATTCCCCATCGGCTTCCTTTTTCTCGGAAATATCAAAGAGTGTGACTGACCACTGTAAAACATAGCCGGTATCGGCACCGTCGGGCCATATGTCGGCCCGTATCCATAATGGACCGGTCTCGGTGGCCTCTAATAATAAATCCACATGGTGTTGTTGGCCGGTCTGGCCCGATATTCGGAGGGTTTCAAAAAATGCATCTGCATAACCAGGGTCAATGAACTGGCTGAATCCATAGTTTAGAATCCGTTCTCTCACCTTGCCTAAGAGCTGCACGGCCGTCAGGTTAGCGCTTACGATAATTCCCTTGGGACTGAGGGTTACGTATCCACAAGGTGCAAACTCATACAGCCGTTCATACCTGTTGCGCAGTTCAGATAATTCCAGCTGCGATCTTTTAAGCTCTTCGTTTTGGAGTTCCAACTCTATTTGATGAACTCTGAGTTCGTGAATCAAATCGAGGACATCGTCAGGTAGGGGCGTATCGGGATCAAGCTGGGGCTGTAACATTTCCAGGGCCTGCTGGCGGAGCTTTTCAGGGCTGGGCGGTGGGTCATGATTACCTTTCATTTACCCCTCCGAATCCGGGACTTTGAATCAAATGCCCGGATATGAGTACAAGTTTTTGCGGTGCCAACCGGACTTTGTTGGCGACGCCTTGACGAATAAGTGTAGATGGATGTTGGATTCAAATAGCTGTCGGCCTGAAAGTATGTCGCCTGAATTGTGATATATCATTCATATCAATATTTGGCGTTACTATCAATTTTTAAAACTGGGCGTTCAAAATTAAAAAAAGTGGTTGACATCTGAGAATGAGTGCCCTACATTACGAGTGTACTATTCAACTAACACACTATTTTGGAGAACATATATGATTGCCATCCAAGATCTATCTTTCTCATATGGTTCAAAGCAGCTGTTCTCCCAACTCGATTTTTCCCTTTCGAGTGGTGGGATCTGCGGCCTCCTGGGCAAAAACGGGGCCGGTAAAACCAGTCTGCTAAAACTTATATCGGGCTTATTGTTCCCGCAGCGCGGGACGATCGAAGTAAGTGCGCAAACACCCTCAAATCGATCAACTGCCTTTCTTCAAAATTTATTTATAATACCGGAGGAATTCACAATGCCTTCGGTTTCGCCAGATAAGTACATGCGGCTGTTTGCTCCGTTTTACCCACGCTTTGATTCCCAAACTTATTTTTCGTATCTTGAGAAATTCGAGATAGACGCAGGTGCAAACTTGAAAAGGTTGTCTTTCGGGCAGCGGAAAAAATCCCTGATTGCATTTGGGCTTTCCGCCAATTGCCGCCTCACCCTGCTGGATGAACCGACGAACGGACTGGATATCCCATCAAAAAGCCAACTCCGCCAGATACTGGCATCCGTACTGGCAGAGGACAGGCTTTTTGTGATTGCGACCCACCAGGTACGCGATCTTGAATCCCTGATTGATCCAGTGGTCATCCTGGATCAGGGAAATATTATCTTCAATCACTCCTTGGAAGATATTTCGCGGCACTTGCAGATAGCCATGCTGGATACCCTGCCTCAATCCGATGAGGTGCTGTACAGCGAAAAAAAGCTCGACGGATATAAAGCCGTTTTAGAGAACTCTGGCGGTGATGACGGTTTTATTGACCTGGAGACCCTGTTCAACACTGTGGTGAATAACCGGGATAAAGTAAGGGCTATATTTGAAAAGGAACAAATCCATGCACGCTGAAAAGTTCATGCATCCAAAAAAAGTTTATCTCCTAATACGCAACACAATTATTCTGAAGCGGTCTTCCATACTGGTTATCGTTGCAGCCCTGGGCGGTGTCCTTATATTGCTCTCCTTTCTGGATGCCTATGGCAGCTTGAGTGCGCATTTCCACCGGAATCTTTACCTGCTCATATTTTTCGCGGTGGGACTCTTTTTAACCGGCCGCACCTTCGCTGTGCTCCATGATCCTGTCAAAGGGTATGCCTGGCTGCTTTTGCCGGCCTCCAACCTGGATAAAACCGCGTCGCGAGTTCTGCTGGCCAGTGTTATCTACTGGATTGGAAGCCTGGTGTTCTACCTGCTGTTCGCCCTTGTTTCCGAAGGACTCAACACGTTGGTTCTAAGCCGCCGCCACCTTCTGCTCAATCCCCTGGACCCGCTGCTTCTATACGGGGCCCTAACGTTTATCAGCATCCAGGCACCTTTTTTGATCGGGGCTGTCTATTTTAAGAAACATGCCCTGAGTAAAACAGTCCTCGTTTTATTCGGCGCCCTGCTTTCACTCGGAATATGTGTCGCTGCCGCGACATGGCTCATCCTGGGGGGCCAGGTGTCCGGCATGGCTGTCCGCAACCTGTTTTACAGCTGGGAACATGCGGGTCTTACGCCACGCGGTCAGGTCTTAATGACCTTTGTCAAAGCCTTTTTTTGGCTGGTTGTACCGGCCGTTTCATGGGTGGTCTGCTTCTACAGGCACAAGGAGACTGAGCTCTAACATGGATTTCCAGAAGAAAGATGCCATTTACCTGCAGATCGCCAACCTTATGTGCGAGCGGATCCTGTTGGAGGATTGGACTGCAGACAGCCGGATTCCATCGGTTCGGGAGCTGGCTGTTACCCTGGAGGTAAACCCGAACACCGTCATGCGGGCGTATGCCTTTTTGCAGGATCAGGGGATCATTTTCAATAAACGGGGGATCGGGTATTTCGTGTCTGCAGAAGGTCTGCAGATCACCCGCAAGCTGTTCAGGTCCAAGTTTATCCGCGATGAACTGCCGCAGCTTTGCAGGACGCTCAAATTGCTCGATATGGATTTCGAAGAATTCTACGCGCTTTATAATGACTACCAGGAGAAGGGAGAATGAAGACCAGCAATAAAATCTTATTGGGGGCATTTGTCGGAATTTTAACCGTCTGCGTTGTCATTTTAATCGTCATCAGGCTCTCCATAGAGCCTGCGCCTACCCATAAGCGCAGCTCACTAAAAAAATCTGCTCAGGGCCAGAGAGAGATAAACCTAACAGACTTCAACTGCCTTGATTTAAAAGGGAATTGGCAGGCCCGGGTCGTCCGGGAGGATAAGGTGTCAATCCTGGTCAAGGGACCGGAAGACCTTCTATCCGCACTTTCCGTGGACCGCTACGGCAATTATATCGAACTGCATATGCCCAGACAGGCAAAAGATGAACGCAAACTGCGCCTTGAGATGGGCCTGCCCACAATTCAAGCGCTTCGCACCAAAGGTGTGGCGGATATTGCCATAACCGGTTTTGATCTGGAAGATCTCGCTATTGATTCTGAAGGGGTGACGTCCATCCACGGAAAAAATGGCAAGCTCAATAAGCTCAAATTTCGTGGGAAAGGTGTCTCCCGGCTTGATTTGGAAAAGCTGCCGACCAGTAGCGCCGACCTGACGGGTGAAGGGGTATTTAAAATTGATCTGACAATGACCGGTGGAGTGTAGTGGTCCAGTAAAAACGGACACGGTTTTAAGCAGCATTGTTTAATTGTTCTTTTTCATAATTAATCGGGCTGAGATATCCCAGCGTCGAATGTAGCCGCATCGCATTGTAGAAGCCGATGTA
>Ga0209783_1000184_pt1 | contig 16193 bp, 15 predicted proteins | sample WorMetfiPIANOSA1_FD_187395 | JGI IMG/M metagenome (GOLD analysis project Ga0209783, IMG submission 187395) | Marine gutless worms symbiont microbial communities from Max Planck institute for Marine Microbiology, Germany - Olavius filocauda... | ecosystem: Host-associated > Annelida > Digestive... | reverse complement strand
ATGACCTACGACCTGGGATATATCGACTTGGAACAGAAAACCCCGCAACCTCTCGACAACCCGTTCGGCCCGAGGTTGTCACCCATGTCTTAGGTACGTTCTGTTACCTATGTCTCCGGGTCGGACCGGCGTAGGGTGGCGGAGGGAGCGGGATTCGAACCCGCGACACCTTTCGGTGAACACGATTTCCAGTCGTGCGCCTTAAACCGCTCGGCAATCCCTCCTTGGGTGAGATGCCGCCGGGGTTCCCGACGGCGCGCGGAACCTAGCCGAAGCGCAAACCGCGTGCAAGCAGATCGGGGTACCGCACCCCCCTTGAGCATGGGCGAATCCATGCTAGGGTGTGCGCCCAACGGCAAACGAAGGGATTGCGACGACCGGGTATGATTGTTTTCAGTATCTTCGGTCGACTGTTCGTGCTGTTGGCACTGGCCGTGCTGGCGTTCGGGATCTACCTCTGGCTGGTCGGCTACGACGTCACCATGCAGGGTGGCCTGCTGTGGTTCCAGATCGATGCACCCAGCCTCAACACGCTGCAGGCGCTGGTTCAGCGTTTTATCAATCCCGGCCTGTGGGACAACGTGGTGGTCGACGTGTTGCTTCGCCCGGCCTGGGAGAGCCTTCTGGGCGCGGTGATCCTGTTCCTTTTGATCGGCGGCATTTTCTTGTGGATCGGCGGCCGCCGCAACCGCCGCCGCAGCTTCCGCTGACGGCTGCCTGAGACCGGAACCCCCTCACCCCAACCCTTCTCCCCGGCGGGGGGAAGGTGGCCCGAAGGGCCGGATGAGGGGGGTCCGATATCGGGTTCTACTGATCGCCCATCTTCAAGGCGTCCAGGAAGGCCGACTGGGGGATGTCGACCTTGCCGAACTGGCGCATGCGTTTCTTGCCCGCCTTCTGCTTTTCCAACAGCTTGCGTTTGCGGCTGACGTCGCCGCCGTAGCACTTGGCGGTCACGTCCTTGCGCAGCGCGCCCACGGTCTCCCGGGCGATGATCTTGCCGCCGATCGCCGCCTGGATCGCCACCTTGAAGAGCTGCCGCGGGATCAGTTCCTTGAGCCGCTCGCACACCGCCCGGCCGCGCCGCTCGGCCTGGGTCGCATGCACGATCATCGCCAGGGCATCCACCGGATCGCCGTTGATCAGGATCTGCACCTTGACCAGGTCGCCGGCACGGTAGTCCTCGATCTCGTAATCGAATGAGGCATAGCCGCGGCTGACCGACTTCAGCCGGTCGTAGAAGTCGAACACAACCTCGTTCAGCGGCAGCCGGTAAACCGCCATCGCCCGGTTGCCCACATAGGTCAGTTCCACCTGCTCGCCCCGGCGTTCGGTGCACAGGGTCAGGATGGGACCCAGGAACTCGTCGGGCACCAAGATGGTCGCCTTGATCCAGGGCTCCTCGATCGAGGCGATCTTGACCACGTCCGGGAAGTCCACCGGGTTGTGCAGTTCCATCGCCTCGCCGTCGGTAAGGTGGATCTTGTAGACCACCGACGGCGCGGTGGAGATAAGCTCCAGGTTGAACTCGCGGGACAGGCGCTCCTGGATGATCTCCAGGTGCAACAAGCCCAGGAATCCGCAGCGAAAGCCGAATCCCAGCGCGGCGGAGGACTCTGCCTCGTAGTGAAAGCTGGAGTCGTTCAACGCCAGCTTGGCCAGGCTCTCGCGAAGTTCTTCAAAGTCGTTCGTATCGACCGGGAACAGGCCGCAGAACACCACCGGTACCGAGGGCTTGAAGCCCGGCAGCGGCGCTTCCGCCGGCGCGCGGTCTTCGGTCAGGGTGTCGCCGACCTTGCAGTCGGCCACGGTCTTGATCGCCGCGGTGATGAAACCCATCTCGCCGGGATGCAGCGCGTCGACCATCACGCCCTTGGGCGTGAAGACCCCGACCCGGTCGACCTCGTGCACCGCGCCGGTCGCCATCATGCGCAGCTTCTGGCCCTTGCGCAGGACGCCGTCCTTGACCCGGATCAGCGCCACCACACCCAGGTAGGCGTCATACCAACTGTCCACCAGCAGTGCCCGCAGACGGCTGTCGGCATCGCCCTCTGGCGGCGGCAGCCGGGTCACCAGCGCCTCCAGCACCGCCTCGATGTTCAACCCGGTCTTTGCGGAGACCTCCACCGCATCCGACGCATCGATGCCGATCACGTCCTCGATCTGCTGTCGGATGCGGGCGGGCTCGGCGGCGGGCAGGTCGATCTTGTTCAGGACCGGGATGATCTCCAGGTCGTTCTCCAGAGCCTGATAGACGTTGGCCAGCGTCTGCGCCTCCACGCCCTGGCTGGCGTCGACGACCAGAAGACATCCTTCGCACGCAGACAGCGAGCGCGACACCTCGTAGGTAAAGTCCACGTGCCCCGGCGTGTCCATCAGGTTCAGCGTATAGGTCTCTCCGTCCTTGGCCTTGTAGCGCAGGCGCACCGTCTGGGCCTTGATGGTGATCCCGCGCTCGCGTTCCAGTTCCATGGAGTCGAGCACCTGTTGCTTCATCTCCCGGCTTTCCAGCCCGCCGCAGAACTCGATCAGGCGGTCGGCCAGCGTCGACTTGCCATGGTCGATATGGGCGATGATGGCAAAGTTGCGGATATGCGCGAGGTCGGTCATTGCACTCGGAGAATCAGTTACTTGTGAGGCGAGCGCGCGCACAATAGTGCGCGGGACGCAGCGGCGCAACGGCGCAGCGTAACCCCCTCACCCTAACCCCTCTCCCCCCTGGGGCGAGGGGATCGTCCTTCCCTTCTCCCCATGGGAGAGAAGGTGGCCCGAAGGGCCGGATGAGGGGGTTCGGGTGCCGCACTATCCACGCCCCGGTCTGAGCGTGCGCACCGCCTGGGTCAGTTGCGTCATGCGTTCGTGGTCGCCGATCTCGCTGTCGGGATGGTGCACGGTGGCCAGCAGCCGGAAGCGGGCGTTGACGGCGCGCGCATCCGGATGGCTGTCGGGCGCGAAACCCAGAACATGCAGCGCGTCGGCCCGGTTCCGCACACCGTCGGAAAGCGGCGTGAAGGCCAGCGTGGAAACCACGCTGCGCAGCCGGTCGATGGTCTGGTCGCGGTCCTTCAGCCTGTCGGCAAGCCTGGGACCCGCCCCCTCCTCCAAGGTGACCGCCACCTCGCCCCGTTCCAGGGCGAGTGCGATGCCCAACGCACGGCGGATCATCGGCATCGTCTGGCCGGCGGGCAGCCGCATCTGCAGACGCGGTTTGCGTCGCCAGGGCTTTCCCGCCTGCGCCCCGGACTTCAGGACCACGGTCTCCCGGTCGTCCAGACCGGGACCGCCCGGATCGGGAAAGCCGGCGATCACGTCCGCGGGCAGCGTCAGCATCACCGAGCGCGCCAGATCGCCTGCATTCACGCCGCGCTCATGGGCCAGCGCCTGCACCGCGTCGCGAAAGGCCGACGCACAGGGGATGACATAGGAGGTCTTTGCAACCGGCTTGGCGTCTTTCGACGCGGTCGCCTTGCGCGCGTTCATGGAAGTCACGTCCCGCCGTTACCCGCTGTCAGGAAATGGTATTCATCGCACCGCCGTCAACTGCAAGTGCAGTTCACCGGGTGCGATCCTTCCATGCACGGCTTAACGAAAACTAAACCGGCCGAACGGGATCAGGCGCGCAGCACGCCGCCGGTGTGTTTGGAGACGGCAGCAACCACTTTTTCGGATACCGCGCCGATCTCTTCGTCGGTCAGGGTGCTGTCTTTCGGCTGCAGGGTGACCGAAATGGCGACCGACTTCTGCCCCTCGGCCAGGCCGGTGCCCTGATAGATGTCGAACACAGCGACGTCGGCGATCAGCGCCTTGTCCGCGCCCGCGGCGGCGCGCACCACCTTGTCCGCTGGCACGGCGTCGTCCAGCACGAATGCGAAGTCTCGGCTGACCGCCTGCAGCGCCGAGACCTCCAGCGCCGGCTTCAGCTTGCCCGACGCCCTGGTTTTGGGTTGGGGAATCGCCTGCAGCATCACCTCGCAGCCGACCATCGGGCCCTTGACGTCGATGGCCTTGAGGATGCGGGGATGGAGCTCGCCGAAATAGGCCAGCACGTTCGGCCCCAGCCGCAGTGCGCCGGACCGGCCGGGATGGTACCAGCGCGGCGCGTCGGTCGTGACCTGCAGATTGCGCAAGGGCGCGCCGCAGGCCTCCAGGACCGACAACGCATCGGCCTTCGCGTCGAACGCGTCCACCTGCCGCGGCCGGGCGTCCCAGTGGCGCGGTCCGGTCATGCCGCTGCGCACGGCGCCGACCTGCAGGTCTTCGCCTTCGGGCGTGTCGTCCAGATAGGCGGGCCCCACCTCGAACAGACCGGCATCGGCAATGCCGCGGTCGGCATTGCGGCCGACCGCCTCGATCAGGTTCGGCAGCACCGACGGCCGCATCACCTCCAGATCGGTGCTGATCGGGTTGACCAGCCGCAGCGTCTCCTTCGTCCAGTCGAACAGCCGCGCCACCCGTTCGGGCAGGAACGAGAACGTCACCGTCTCGTTCAGACCGTTCCACGACAGCGCCGTGCGGGCGGCGGCCTGGCGGCGCTGGCGCACCGACAGCGCCGGCAGCGGCAAAGTCGTGTCCAGGGTCATCCCGGTCTGGGGGATGTGGTCGTAGCCGTGGATCCGCAACACCTCTTCAACCAGGCAGGCCTCGCCTTCCACGTCCGGACGCCAGCCCGGCACGGAACAGACGATGCTGTCGCCGTCGAGCCTGGTTTCGAAATCCAGCGCCTCCAGGATGCGGTTCTGCTCGTCGGCCGGGACGGCAACCCCGCCCAGCGTTTCGACGCGCGACGTCCGCAGTGCGATGGTGCGCGACGTGTCCGGCAGCGTGCCCGCGGCGACCACGTGGCTGGTTTCGCCGCCGCACAGTTCGCCGATCAGCCGCGCCGCCACTTCCGGGCCCCAGGCCGCGCTTTCCGGGTCGATTCCCCGCTCGAACCGATAGCGCGCGTCCGACTGGATGCCCAGCTTGCGCCCGGCCCGCGCCGCCATGACCGGGTCGAACAGCGCCACTTCCAGGAACACGTTGGTCGTCTCCGCAGTGCAGCCCGACAGCTCGCCGCCCATCACGCCGCCGATGCCTTCCGGCCCGTTCTCGTCGGCAATGACGACCATGTCGTCGCCCAGCGTGTATTCCTTGCCGTCCAGGGCCAGGATCGTCTCGCCGTCGCGGGCGAAACGCATGGTCGGGTCGCCCTTGACCTTGTCCGCGTCGAACACGTGCAGCGGCCGGTTCAGGTCGTACGTGACGTAGTTGGTGATGTCGACCAAAGCCGAGATCGGCCGCAGCCCGATAGCCCGCAACCGCGTCTGCAGCCAGGCCGGGCTGGGCCCGTTCTTCACGTCCCGGAAATAGCGGCCGGCGACGAACGGGCAGGCGTCGGCGCGATCCTGGGGCAGATCCCGCTTCCAAACGATGGGGCTGTCGAAGGTGCCGTCGATCTTGGGGAACGCCAGCGGCTTGAGCCGGCCCATCCCGGCCGCCGCCAGGTCGCGGGCGATCCCGCGCACGCCGGCGCAGTCGCTGCGGTTGGGCGTGATGCCGACCTCGATCACCGGATCGTCCAGTCCCATGACGGCAGCAAACGAGGCGCCAAGGGTCAGGTCGTCCGCCGAACAGCCCTCGGCTTCCAGGTCGATGATGCCCTCATGTTCGTCGCTGAGCCCCATCTCGCGTTCCGAGACCAGCATGCCGTTCGACTCGACGCCGCGGATGACGCCCGGTTTCAGGGTCATGTCGGTTCCGGGGATGTAGCTGCCGGACGGCGCGAAGACGCCCCACATGCCGGTTCGCGCGTTCGGCGCGCCGCACACCACCTGCACGACACCGTCGCCCGTGTCGACCATGCAGACCCGCAGCCGGTCGGCGTCGGGGTGCTGCTTCGCCTCCTTCACGTAGGCGACCGTGAAAGGCGCCAGATCGGCGGCCCGGTCTTCGACCGCCTCGACCTCCAGACCGATCTGGGACAGCGTCTCCAGCACGGTCTCCAGCGGCGCGTCGATTTCCAGGTGGTCCTTCAGCCAGTCGAGCGTGAATTTCATCGCCTACAATCCCCGCACCACGGACGGCGCCTCCAACGGCACGAAGCCGTAGTGGCGCAGCCAGCGAAGATCGGAATCGTAGAAGGTGCGCAGATCGGGAATGCCGTATTTCAGCATCGCGATGCGTTCGATCCCCATGCCGAAGGCATAGCCCTGGTAGATCGCGGGGTCGAGGCCGCAGTTCCGCAGCACATTGGGATGCACCATGCCGCTGCCGAGGATCTCCAGCCAGTCCTTGCCCGGCCCGATTTTCAGCTGGCCGCCTTCCCGGGAACAGCCGATGTCGACCTCCGCGGACGGCTCGGTGAACGGAAAGTAGCTGGCCCTGAACCGCACCGGCAGGTCGTCGATCCCGAAGAAGGCACGGCAGAACTCGATCAGCGTGCCCTTCAGGTGGCCCATATGGGTGGACCTGTCGATCACCAGACCTTCGACCTGGTGGAACATCGGGCTGTGGGTGGCGTCCGAATCGGCCCGGAACGTCCGGCCCGGCACGATGATCCGGATCGGCGGCTCGTGCGCCTGCATGTGGCGGATCTGGACGGGCGAGGTGTGAGTGCGCAAGACCAGGCGGGTGCCGTCGGCGCGCGAGGGCAGGTAGAAGGTGTCCATCTCCTGACGCGCGGGATGCTCGTCGAGGAAGTTCAGGGCGCCGAAGTTCAGCCAGTCCTCTTCGATGTGCGGACCCTCGGCGACGGAGAAGCCCATCTCGCCGAAGATCGCAACGATTTCGTCGACGGTCTGGCTGATCGGGTGGATGCGACCGACCGGGCGCGGACGCACCGGCAACGAAACGTCAACCGACTCCTTGGCCAGGCGCGCCTCCAGCTCCACGTCGGCCAGGGCGTCGCGGCGTTGGTCGATGGCGACCTGGACGGCCTGCTTGACCTCGTTCAGCCGGCGGCCCGCCTCCTTGCGCGCCTCCGGCTCAAGCCCGCCCAGGGCCTTCATCAGGCCGGTGACCCGACCCTTCTTTCCCAGCGCCTCGACTCGCAGAACCTCCAGCGCCTCCAGGTCGGTCGCCGCGCCGGCCGCATCGACCAGCTCGGTCTTCAGTGCGTCAAGTTCCTGGCTCTGCGTTTCGGTCATCTTCCCCATGCCTTTTGGCAAGAACACGAACGGGGCCGCTCAAGGCGCGGCCCCGCTGAATAACGCATGTCCCGGAGGAACGGGTCAGCCCGCAGCGAGGGCGGCCTTGGCTTGATCGACCAGCGCCTTAAACGCGTCCGGCTCGGAAACGGCCAGTTCGGCCAGCACTTTCCGGTCCAGGTCGACGCCCGCCTTCTTGATCCCGTCGATAAAGCGGGCATAGGTCAGGTCATGGGCCCGGGCGCCGGCATTGATCCGCTGGATCCACAGCCGACGAAAGTCGCGCTTGCGGGTGCGCCGGTCGCGATAGGCGTATTGTAGCGACTTCTCGACCCGCTGGATCGCGGCGCGAAAGGTGTTCTTCGAACGCCCGCGCGCGCCTTTTGCCTGCTTGATGATCTTCTTGTGACGGGCGTGGGTCGTCACGCCCCGTTTGACACGTGCCATGATTCGGTTCCTCGGACTGAAGGGAAAAGGGTCAGGAGTGCAGGTAGTTGCGCCGGACCACCTTGGCGTCAGCGGCTGCCATCAACTGGCTGCCGCGGTTCTGCCGCTTCATCTTCTGCGGCCGCCTGGCGGTGTTGTGGCGCAGGCGCGCGCTGTAGAAACGCACCTTGCCCTTGGCGGTCAGTCTGAACCGTTTCTTGGCAGAGCTCTTCGACTTCAACTTGGGCATTTTGGCATCCTTTTGTCGCATCGGCGGTGCCTCGGCATGGGCCGCGGCAGGGCCGCGGCAGGGCCGATCTGGCCTTGTTTCGGCTGCGAGGCATACCCAGTGGCCCGCGCGCGCCGGTCTCATGAACGCGCGGGTTTATAGAAGGATGCGCAGGCGTTTGCAAGGGCGGACCGACAGGGCCCGGTCCGCCTGCGAAGGGCCGGCTGCGGTGGCCTCAGTCGGTCTCGCCGTCCGTCTGCTTCAGCGCCTCGGCGGTGCGGCGTTCGACCGGCGCCCAACCGTCGCGTGCAATCCTGGCGGCCAATTCCATGACCTTTCGCGCTTCATCGAAGTATTCGCGGGTTGCGGTCTCGGCAAACCGGCGTTGTACGTGGAAGGCTTCCTCGGGCGTGGTGCAGGCCATCAGGGACCGCGAGGCCTCCATATCCTCCTGCAGCCGGTGGTTCATGAAGGTCATCACCTCCTGGCCGATTTCGGCCATTCCGTCCATGACCGCCCGCTGGCTTTCCATCGCGGTTTCGATGCCTTCGCCATTTCCGGCGACGAAAGCGGCCATCGGTGCCGGCAGTTCTTGGGGGGATGGTGCTGGTGCGGGTCTGGCGTGCCATGTCTTTTCTCCGGGGGATCGATTTCAATCAACTGCGGATGTCAGGGCGACCGGCATTTCGTGTGCCACACCGATGACGGCACAAAACGGCCGCACGTGCATTAGTCTGAGGCAAGATCACGTCAGGATTGCGACAGGACGGTCTATGCCGCGTCCGGTCACGCCGGTCGCGGCACCCGTTCCGCAACGATTTGGATGGGCCGTTTGACGGCCGTGGGGCCTATTTCGGCGCCAGGACCATGGTCATTTGCCGTCCTACCATGGACGGAAACTGCTCCACCTTGATCTTCTCGCCAAGATCCTCGCGCACGCGCTCCAACACCCGCCGGCCCAGTTCCTGGTGCGCCAGTTCGCGGCCGCGGAAGCGCAGCGTGACCTTTACCTTGTCGCCGGCATCCAGGAAGTTGTTCACCGACTTCATCTTGGTGTCGTAGTCGTGGGTGTCGATGTTCGGACGCATCTTGATCTCTTTGATCGTGATGGTCTTTTGCTTTTTGCGCGCCTCGTTCTTGCGTTTTTGTTCTTCGTATTTGTACTTGCCGTAATCCATGATCTTGCAGACCGGCGGATCGGCATTCGGCGAGACCTCGACAAGGTCCAGCCCGGCTTCGATGGCGCGTTGCTGTGCATCTGGCGTATCGACGGCCCCGACGTTGTCCCCGCTCTCGTCGATCAGGCGGACTTTCGGGTTCGCGATCATCTCGTTCACGCGCGGTCCTTCGCGGACCGGCGTGGAAGCAAAGAATGGACGGCGTATAATTCCTCCTTCGCCCGGATTACCGGGCCGTTGGTCTATCAAAGGCGCGGCGGGACGGTTGTCTTGCAGACGGCACCGGTCCTATCGAAAAAGGCGCCGGCCGATGCCAGGCCCCTCCCACCTAGTCGGCACCCGGCATCGCCGCTTCTGACTTAAGCATAGATATCGCGTTGTCCAGCGCAAGGATTTCTTGCGCCTTGCCGCCCAGGCGCCGCAGCGCCACCGTCTCGTCGTCGGCCTCGCGTTTGCCAACGACGAATAGTGCGGGCACTTTCTTAACGGAGTGCTCACGGACCTTGTAGTTGATCTTCTCGTTGCGCAGGTCGGCTTCCGCGCGCAACCCTGCAGCCTCCAGCTTGCCCAGCACCCCGCGCGCATAGTCATCCGCGTCCGACGTGATCGTCGCCACGACGACCTGGCGCGGCGCCAGCCACATCGGGAACTTGCCTTCGTAGTGCTCGATCAGAATCCCCAGGAACCGTTCGAACGAGCCGACGATGGCCCGATGCAGCATCGCCGGCCGGCGCTTCTCGCCATGTTCGTCGATATATGTGGCGTCCAGCCGTTCGGGCAGCACGAAGTCGACCTGGTGGGTGCCGCACTGCCACTCCCGGCCGATCGCGTCGCGCAATACGAACTCAAGCTTGGGGCCGTAGAAGGCCCCTTCGCCCGGATTGAGCTGGAACTCCAGGCCGGCCGCCTTAGTCGCAACCATCAGCGCCTCCTCGGCCCGGTCCCAGGTGGCGTCGTCACCGGCCCTGACGGGCGGCCGGTCGGCGAACTTGACGATGACGTCCTCAAAGCCAAACGCCTTGTAAACGGACATCAACAGCTCGCACACGTTCTTCGTTTCCTGAACGATCTGGTCCTCGGTGCAGAAGATATGCGCATCGTCCTGGATAAAGCTGCGCACCCGCATCAGGCCGTGCAGGGCGCCGGACGGTTCGTTGCGGTGGCACGATCCGAACTCCGCCATCCGCATCGGCAAGTCCCGATAGCTGACGATTCCCTGTTTGAAGATCTGGACGTGGGCGGGACAGTTCATCGGCTTCAAAGCAAGCATGCGGTCGTGCTCGTCCTCGGCCAGGAACATGTGCTCGCGGAACTTCTCCCAGTGACCGGACCGTTCCCACAGCACCCTGTCCAGGAGGATCGGCGTCTTGACCTCCTCGTAACCTGCCTGGTCCAGACGGCTGCGCATGTATCTCTCTACCGTCCGGTAAAGGGTCCAACCCTTGGGGTGCCAGAACACGGACCCGATCGCCTCCTCCTGGAAGTGGAACAGGTGCAGCTCGCGGCCAAGGCGACGGTGGTCGCGTCTCTCGGCCTCCTCAAGGCGGTGCAGATAGGCCTTCAGTTCCTTCTCGGTCCGCCAGGCGGTGCCGTAGATCCGCTGCAGCATGGGCTGGCGATGGTCGCCAAGGAAATAGGCCCCTGCGACTTTCATCAGTTTGAAGGCATGGCCGATTGCCTTGGTTGACGGCAAATGCGGGCCGCGACACAGATCGAACCAATCGCCCGTCTTGTAGATCGACACGGGTTCGCCTTCGGGAATGCGCTCGATCAGGATAGCCTTGTAGTTCTCGCCCATGCCGACAAACCGGGCGGCCGCCTCGTCCCGGTCCCAGACTTCGCGCTCGAACGCCTCGTCGACATCGACGATCTCGTGCATGCGTTTTTCGATGCGCTCGAAATCCTCGGGCGTGAAGGGCTCGTCGCGGGCGAAGTCGTAATAGAACCCATCCTCGATTGCCGGGCCGATCGTCACCTGGGTGCCGGGATAAAGCTCCTGGACCGCCTTCGCCATGACGTGGCTGCAGTCGTGCCGGATCACCTCCAGCGCCTTGTCGTCGTCGCGCGTGACCAGCGCAACCGCCGCGTCGGTCTCGATGGTCCGCGTCAGATCCCATTCCTCGCCGTCGACAAGGGCGATCACCGCGGCCTTGGCAAGGCCGGGGCCGATCGAAGCAGCGATCTCCGCGGCCGATACCGGCCCGTCGTAGGAGCGCACGCTGCCGTCCGGGAGCGTTATCGCAACCATCTATTTCGTCTCACTCAAGCGGTGGTTGGCAGGATCCGGGTTTGAGCCCGAACGCGGCTGTTTATCGCAGTCTCAATGCCGCTGCAACCTCGTCCACGCCCAGCGCCGCCAGATCCGGCCGCTTCAGGACCGTCACATGCGCCCAGCGTGGCTCGGCAATCGACGGGTGGGTGGCATCCGAAAGCAGCATCAATGTCGGACAGCCGGACAGGGCGGCGATGTGCGCCGGCCCGGTATCGTTTCCCACGGTCACCGCCGCCGCCCGCGCCAGCGCCGCCAGGTCGGACAAATCGGTTTTGCCGCCCAGGTCGATGGCGGCGGAACAGGCTTCGCAGATCGTTTGAAGGGCGGCGCGTTCCGCCGCGGTCCCGACAAGCACCGGCGCCACGCCGCGTTCCGCCAACCGCGCCGCTAGCGCGGCATACCGTTCGGACGCCCACCGCTTGACGCCGCGGTGGGTCGTCGCACCGGGCACCAACAGCGCAAACCGCGGCGGCAATCCGAACCGCGCGATATCGCCGGTCATCCAGGAAAGGTCCGGCGCCGGCACCGTCTCGATGCCGGCGGCGGCGAGCTGGTCGGCCTGCCGGTCCAGCGTGTACAGCGCGTCGCGCGACGGGTTCGCGTGCGGGTAGGCGCAGCCGCGGGCGATCCCCGACCACGGCGGCGGTCGCGGACGCATCAAGTGAAAATAGAGCGACGAGCGGTCCGAGGTCTGCAGGTCATAGACCATGTCGAAGTTCCCGCCCTTCAGGCGCCTGCGTTGTCGCCACCAGGCGCCCAGGTCCCAGGCACGCGGCCTGGTGTCGGTCCAGACGTCGTCGAACCAGCCGCTTTCCGTGCACAAGGCGGCATAGGGCGCGGTCGTCAACAGGGTGATCCTGGCGTCGGGATGCGCCTGGCGGATTGCCTGGAACGGCCCGAAGGACATGACCAGATCGCCCAGCGCGCCAAGCCGGATGACCAGAACCCGCCGCGCCGGCACCGGGGTCACGCCGCGATCGGGTTGCCGCTCTCCGCGGCCGTCTCGGCCAGCACCTCACGGTACAGGGCAAGCGTCTCCTCGGTCATGCGCTCCTTGGAGAACTGGCGGCGCACGTTGGCGATCGCGGCCTGGGCCAGGGCGTCGCGTTCGTCGTTGCCCAGGGCCAGCGCCGTTTCCAGGCTGCGCGCCAGATCCTCCGCGTTGCCCGGCTCGTACAGCCAGCCGGTCGCGCCCGGGATCACGATCTCCGGGGCGGCGCCGTGGGCGGGCGCCACGACGGGCCGGCCCATAGCCTGCCCCTCGGCCACCACCCGTCCGAAGGCCTCCGGATCGGTGGAGGCGGAAACGACCACGTCGGACAGCATGTAGGCGGCCGGCATGTCGTCGCAGCCGCCGACCACATGAATAACGGACTCCAGCCCCATCCGGGCAACCTTGGCCTCGATTTTCCGGACGTAGCCGGTGCGCCCTTGGTCCGATCCCACCATCAGGCAACGAAGATCGTCCCGCCCCATGGTCGCCAGTGCCTTGACAAGCTGCAGCTGCCCCTTCCAGCGGGTCACCCGGCCCGGCAACAGGACCACCGGCATGCCGTCGGGCAGGCGCCACTGCTTGGCCAGCTTGATCACGCGTTCCTGGCTGACGGCGGACGGACTGAACCGCTCCAGGTCGATGCCGCGATGAATCACCCGCACCCGCGCTTCGTCGACATCGTAGGTGCTGAGAATGTGGTTCCGGATGAACTCCGAGATCACGATCACCCGCGCACCGCGGGTCATCACCGCGTTGTAGACCTTTTTGCCCGGCAGGTTGGTCGTATAGGTGCCGTGGAAGGTTGTGACCATGGCCGCACCGGTCTGCCGGCAGCCGGCTGCGACGCTCCATGCCGGCGCCCGCGATCGCACGTGCACGATGTCCACGTCATGCTCCCGGATCACCTTGACCAGCCGCGCCACGTTGCGCCGCATGGCCAGCACGTTCTTGGTATGAACCGGCAGTTGGATGTGCGCCGCGCCGCCGCGCAGCACCTCGCGCACCATCGGCCCGCCATTGGAGGCCACGATCGACCGCCAACCGGCGTCATGGACCGCCGCTGCCACATCGACGGTGCCGCGCTCGACTCCGCCGGTGTCCAGGGCCGGCAGAACCTGCAGCACGACCGGCACCTTGTCGCGGCCGGCGGCTTGTGGGAAGGACGCGTCAGACTGGTCTGCGGGCATCGTGTCTCGGGGCAACCTGGGCGCTTGTCACGGAAAACGCTGTCATGCCAGGGTGGCGTGTTTGTCCCTTGGTCCAAATTGCCCGATCGGTTCGGCGCGATGCGCGATACTAGCACACTGCACAGGACGGGCGGCGGCAAGATCGCATACCGCCATCGGCCGGGCAAGTCGCCCGGCGTGATGTTCTGTCCCGGCTATCATTCCACCATGGACGGCGACAAGGCGACCTGGCTGGACACGGTCTGCGCCGAGGCCGGTCACGCCTACACGCGCTTCGACTATCAAGGCCACGGTGAATCGTCGGGCGCGTTCAGGGATGGCACCATCGGCCTGTGGCGCGACGACGCCCTTGCCGTTCTCGACCAGGTCGCCCAGGGGCCGCAGATGCTGGTCGGCTCGTCCATGGGCGCGTGGACCGCGCTGTTGCTGACCGCGGCACGGCCAGAGCGGGTACGCGCGCTGGTGTTGATCGCACCGGCGCCCGATTTCCCATACCGCCTGATGTGGCCCAGCCTGGACACCGCGACCCGCACCACGCTGGAGACCGAAGGGATCTGGATGCGGCCCAGCGAGTTCGAGGAAGATCCGTACCCCGTCACCATGCGTTTCATCGAGGAATCGCGGGACCACGAGGTTCTGGGCGGAAAACCGGTCGGCTTCGACGGGCCGGTCCGCATTCTGCACGGGACCCGGGACGAGGTGATCCCGACGGCGCACGCGCATGCCTGTCTTGACGCGGTGACGTCGAACGACGTGACGCTGACCTTGATCAAGGGCGGCGACCATCGCCTTTCGACCCCGGCCGACCTCGACAGGTTGGCCGATACGCTGCGCGCCCTGCTTCCGCCAGCCACCCCCGAGACGGCGCCTCAGCCGTGCAGCAGTCGGGCCAACCCGACGCGATAGTCCGGAAAGGACAGGCTTACGCCCAGCTCCTCCTTTATCCGGCGGTTGCTGACGCGCTTGTTGTCGGCATAGAAGCTGCGCCCCATTTCGCTCATCTCGGCCGTCTCGAACGGTTCTTCGGGCGGCGGTGCAACGCCCAACAGCGCGCAGGCGTGGGCGATCACCACGTCCGGCGGCGCGGCCTCGTCGTCGCAGACGTTATAGGCGGTGCCCGGGTGCGGGGCGGTCATCGAAGCCAGAAGCACGGCGGCGATGTCGTCCACGTGAATGCGGCTGAAGACCTGACCTGGCTTGACGATCCGCCGGGCACGGCCCTGCCGCACCGTTTCCAGGGCGTTGCGGCCGGGTCCGTAGATGCCGGCCAGGCGAAACAGGTGCACCGGCACGCCATGCGTCAGCCAAAGGTCGATCCAGGCATCCTCCGCCGCGACCCGTCGGCGCCCGCGCGAGCCGGTCGGCAGCCGCTCGGCATCCTCGTCGACCCAGCCGCCGTCCCGGTCGCCATAGACGCCCGTGGTCGACAGATAACCGGCCCAGCGCAACGTCCGCAGCGCGGCGATATCGCCGGTGTGATGGTCGATGACGGGGTCGCCGTCCGCGTCGGGCGGCACCGACGACAACAGGTGCGTTGCGCCATCCATAACCGATGCGGCCTGCGCCAACGGGCGGCCGCGGTCGAACAGGTGCGCTTCGATCCCTTGTGCCGCAAGCGCCGCGCGCTTCTCCTCCGACCGGCAGGTGCCCGTCACCGACCAGCCATCGGCGCGCAGGGATTCCGCCAGCCTGAGGGCGGAATAGCCGAGGCCGAAGCAGAAAAGCCGCGGCGGCGGGGGCGCGGATGAGAGCTGGTCCTGCAACGGTCAACAATCCCTTGCCAATGGCGGGTAACGGCGGGTTTATAGGCACCGCCAGGAAACAGAAGCAAGGTCATGACGCGCAAGGCACTGTCACTCTGCGCCGCCCTGGCGGCCGCCCTTCCCGGTGCGGTCGCCGGTCAGGACGGGTTCGATCCGAAATTCTACGAGGAAGAGCGCTACGAGACCTGCGTGCGCATGACCCGCAGCGCGCCGGACCGCGCCTACGAGGAGGCCCGGTCGTGGGAAGTCCTTGGCGGCGGCGCGCCGGCCCGCCATTGCGTCGCGCTGGCGCTCTACGGCATGGGCCAATACGACGACGCGGCAACGATGCTGGAATCCGTCGCCGAAGAGTTGCCAGAGGACACGCCGCCGGAATTGCGGGCAGGCGTGCTGGCGCAGGCCGCCAAGAGCTGGGAAGAGGTGAACCAACTGGAACGGGCGGTGGCAAATCAGACCACCGCGCTGAAGCTGGTGCCCGACAACCCGGATCTGCTGACGGATCGCGCCCTGACCCTTGCCCTGGCCGGCAACTACTGGGAGGCAATCGACGACCTGAACCGGGTGATCGAACTGAACCCCTATGACGCCGACGCCTTCGTGTTTCGCGCCAGCGCCTACCGCTTCGTCGATGCGACGGAACTTGCCCTGGAGGACGCCGACCAGGCGCTGCTGCTTGATCCGGAACACCCGGAGGGGCTGCTGGAGCGGGGCAACATCCGCCGCCTGATCGGCGACACCGACGGCGCGCGGGCCGACTGGCTGAAGCTGGTGGAACTGCACGGCGGCCGGCCGGCCGCGGACGCGGCCCAGCGCAACCTGGAAATCCTGGACCTGAAGGCCGACTAGGGCGGGCCCGACCGCCTTGAGGCCCCTGCTCGATGGCAGCCAGATCCTTCGAGACGGCGGCTTCGCCGCCTCCTCAGCATAAGGGCTTTTGGCATAGGCGGCGCCAGCGCTTTCCCTCACCCTGAGCAACCATTAGACGTTGGCATTTGAGGGTTCCCACGGTGTTCCTTTTGC
>Ga0209783_1000183_pt1 | contig 16216 bp, 12 predicted proteins | sample WorMetfiPIANOSA1_FD_187395 | JGI IMG/M metagenome (GOLD analysis project Ga0209783, IMG submission 187395) | Marine gutless worms symbiont microbial communities from Max Planck institute for Marine Microbiology, Germany - Olavius filocauda... | ecosystem: Host-associated > Annelida > Digestive... | reverse complement strand
GATGAGACTATGGTGCCGGAGATCTGGCGGTGCAGGATATTGGGTAAGGGCGGGTTGGCTTGGAGCAACACCTTCGCGACCTGTCCGACGTAGCTCAAAGAGCAAAGTTGGAAGTGGCGGAAACATTTCCAGTTTCTTCCGGGAACTGAGAATAAAAGGGTTTTCTTTCAATTGGCAGCGACATGCATTTTGAAGGAAAACCCTTTTTATATCGGACAGCTAAAATCTCCAGGACAAGAGGGCACTATCAGGGCCGGTATGAGGGCCTGTTTTTGGGCTCATGAAATTATTAGTTGACGCGGCGTTGGTTTTTTGGCATTCTTTATTCGAGAATCGCGAATAAAGAATGGGGAGAATAGGGGCATGGTCCTCAAGCCACAAGATGTTTTTATCCTGATGAAGCTGGTGTCAGTCGGCAAAGGCGAGTGGTCATACAACTCCCTGGCCGTATCGCTGTGCATGAGTCCTTCGGAGGTCCATGCAGCGTTGAAGCGCACCCTGGAAGCGCGCCTGGCTGTCCGTGCTGCGGAACGGCTGGTGCCCAACATAAGCAACCTGAAAGAGTTCCTCCTGCGGGGGCTCAAATATGTATTTATTCCAGAACGAGGCGGGATGACCCGGGGCATGCCGACGATGTACGCCGGCCCGCCATTGGCAGGGCAGCTGCTTTCTACCGGGGAACCGCCTCCGGTCTGGCCGGACCCGGAGGGTGAGGTGCGTGGGCAGTCATTTTCACCGTTGTATAAGTCGGCACCTAAAGCGGCTCGCAATGACGTTGGCCTTTACGAACTGCTGGTGCTCATAGATGCCATCCGGGGTGGCAATGCCCGGGAGGGCCGGCTGGCCGCTGAAGATTTAGGGCGACGATTGGACGATTATGCCAATGCCTGAAAACCCTAATCTCGAGATGCTTGAATCTGCGGTTCATTACCTGGGGTCTTTGAATGATCGCCTGGTTTATTTGGGGGGTTGTGCAAGCGGCCTTTTATTAACCGATCCTGCCGCACCCCCCCTGCGTGCAACCCGGGATGTCGATGTCATGGTTGAAGTCGCGTCGTTGGCGGACTATCACAGACTTCACGCAGAACTGCGCGAAAAAGGCTTTACCGAAGATCTCGGTGATCGGGCGCCTATTTGTCGCTGGAAAATGGAAAACCTCATTTTAGACATAATGCCAACAGACCCAAGTATACTGGTTTTTGGAAACCGCTGGTTTTCCATGGCCTTTAGAGAGGCAGAGCCGCTATCACTGCCTTCCGGTGCGCAGATTCGCATATTGACGGCTCCCTATTTTCTGGCGACCAAATTAGAAACCTTCGATTGTCGTGGCGAGGGAGATTATCTTATGAGCCGCGATATGGAAGATGTGATTACTGTGCTTGACGGCAGAGAATCCATCGTGTCAGAAGTCCAGGCGGTAAAACCGACCTTAAAAAGTTATCTTGCTAAAAGGTTTTCTACCTTATTGGAAACGCAGCTGTTTCTGGATTCTTTGACGGGGCATCTACCCCATGACGAGGCCAGCCAATTGAGGTCACGGCATGTCCTTGAGCGGGCAAAGGCAATTGCCGGATCCGACCCACAATAAACAAAAGCAATTGTTTTAGAACCAGGCATACAGCCGCCTGCATGACTGTTAGCAGGAACAATTCCTAATATCCTGAAGATTCAAATGTTTGTATTGACAAATCCCGCCGCCTAATATTTGTTAAGTTTTATTCGGGAGTTGGAATCCCGTAATACCCTCCAATCATAAAAAGCAGAAGCCTCTGTTATGGGGCATATAGAATCGGGCAATCAAACAAAAAGCCAGTGGTCGGATGTCAGACGTCCGACGTCAGAAACCCTAAAGCAAGGACATTCTTGACACGGATTACACGGATTGCACGGATCAGTCTTCGCCAAAGGCTACGCCCGACAAGTTGTAAACCTGTGAGCGCGTCCTGGAAGCCGCCCTCACGTGGCCATTGCCTACGGCAAAAAGGGCAAGATGCCAGAGGTCGGATGTCGGATGTCAGATAACAACGTGAAATACTGGCAGGGTTCATAGGTCGTCATCCCGGCGAAAGCCGGGATCCAGATGAGACTATGGTGCCGGAGATCTGGCGGTGCAGGATATTGGGTAAGGGCGGGTTGGCTTGGAGCAACACCTTCGCGACCTGTCCGACGTAGCTCAAAGAGCAAAGTTGGAAGCGACTGAAACATTTTCAATTTCACCAGAAATTGGAAATAGGTCTTAAATCCGTGTAATCTGTGTAATCCGTGTCAAAGGGGAAGGCTCTTATGCGCTTGAAGATGTCGACCGCTTGGGCAAAGGCTTGAGCGAGTTGTGAATTGTCACTTTTTACACGAGAGGTGATCACGTGAAAATTGAAAAAAGAGAAACACAGCAATCTTTGGTTCGTCGATTGATGGTTATTGGGCTGGCAGTGATGCCCTTTGTTTTCGCTGCATCAGGGCTATATTTTGAAGCCAGTGATATAAGAAATTACCCGAACTTTATCAAGGGTGACGGCCATACCGATCAATGCCATATCAACAAGAAATGGGGGGAGCTGGCACGGCGCATCCAACGTGGTGGCGGGTCCTGTCGAACCACAGGCGACGACCAGGTGGCAAGCGCTTTTTCCAGTATGAGCAATGCTGTAAGCACCATTAAGTCGGCCCTTGGGGACAATGAGAGGGAAATCACTAATTGGCTGAGTGGCAGTGGAAACAAATTCACGATCAAAGGTAATGGCTGCGACGGTGGGATAGTTGTCTCAAAATACCAGGGGAAACGAGGAAAGAATAGAAATCCTTGCGCTACCAAGAAAGACGGACAGAACTGGGTTTGCAAAAGGGCACGCAAACATGTCGTGGTTCTGAAAAGGGATAGTGGCAGTCCAGGTTTTTATATTCTGACCGCATATCCGATGCCTTAAATTCCAGACTCACTGATTGAAAATTAGTTTCTCCAACTAAAGGGTTAGAGAGAGGTCAAACGGGGACTAAACCAATATTCTTCTGACAGGATCAACAGGATCTACCGGATAAAAACCATGTGTGCGCGCCCCGGAAGGCCGCGCCCACGGGGTCCATTGCATCCGGCAAGAAATAACACCTGTTATGCAAATGTTGCGCTGGAAAATATCGCGAATAGACGGGTTGGCTCGGACCTACACCTTCGCGTAGCGACTGAAACATTTTCAGTTTCTTCCGGGAACTGAAAATAGGTCTTAAATCCTGTCGAACGGTTCTCAAGCCGCATAGGCGTAATCCTGTAGATCCTGTCTAAAAAAGGTTTCAGGGTTTGACCTTGAGTTTTTAAATCCGTGTAACCCGTGTAATCTGTGTCAAATGAGGTTGTTAGGTCTAAGGTAGAAGGTTTAATCCCGCAGAGCGGGAAAAAACTATGCTCTTGTCTGTGTCTGTCCGTGTGTGTCTGTGGCAAATAGAGTTATTAGATAAAGCCCTTGGCATTTTCAAATCGCTTTGTGGTGATCTTTGCGAGTCCGGCAAAGGCGTCATATTTGCCGTCCCACTCTCCTTTGTGGATGGGTTGCCGGATGAGGCTTAAAACCTTAATTTGGGGGTGAAGACAGGCCTATTAACATAAATCCTGGGGAGGCCTTAAAGTCGTATTATTTATAATTATAGTAAGTTACCGCGGTTCGGCCCCTTAGGGCCAGTAGGCCGCTAAAGAGGAAAACACCTTTGTTAAGCATAACCGATAAGTCTGAAGCTTCAAATGAAAATGTTCAGGGACATACTTTTACCATTATTGAATTGAAGCCCACTGAATTTGACAGTCTTGTTTCAGAATTAGTTGATATATTGCCAAGCCACTACATTGCTCCTGAATCAATTGCGGACATCCTCTTTCGGTTAGGCAAAGGTGCAGCTGCACAGAAACTCAGAGACAAAATTCCGGAGGTAATGAATATACGTTCTGGTGATGTAGGTGAGGTAATCACTACTGACTACATAGAAGAATATACCGACTTTGATGTTCCAATTCGTAAACTCCGTTGGCGCGACCACCGCGATATGGCTATGCGTGGAGATGATGTTATCGGCATTCACATCGATCAGACAAGTCAAACTATACGATTCCTAAAAGCTGAAGCCAAATCCTACAAGGCTTTAAATCGTCCTGTATTGAATAAAGCCAGAAAGGAGCTTGATAATGATGAGGGACTACCAGCACCTCATGCTCTTGCATTTATAATAGACAGGCTTAAAGAATTAGGCAATGCTCAGTTGGCAGATTTGCTTGAGAAGGTGCAACTCGTGGATGGCATAAGCGCGAATCAAGTTGAACATTTGCTTTTTACCTTTACTGCGTCAAACCCAGCAACTCTCCAAAAAGAGGCTTTTGAAGCTTATGATGGGACCATAAAACAGACCTCCGTGGGTTTTCGAGTTAGTGGACACCAAGAGCTTATAGAGAGTGTTTATCATGGAATTTCAGATGGCCTCGACGATTGAAGAAATAGAAGAAGTAATTCAGCAGGCAATTACTACAGGCTTCAGGGGCAGGTTGCTCGAGCGAGGCTTGGCTCGATCAATGATTTGGATTGATGGCGAATTACCTGATGGTGCGCCTAACTTCGCAGATAAGTTGAGTTATGATCTTCTTTCTTACGGCTATTCACTGCTGTCGCTCTCTATTCGACTAAGGGAATTGAATCACAATGTTGATCTATGTCGAGCAGCGTTTGAAAAAGCAGCTACGGCGATAACAGACGTTATAAATAATGGTGATCCTGATGATCCAGAGAAAGGATTTCATAAGGTTTTGGCTGCGTCGGCTTATCACCTTGGCCGCTTTTCTGCCAAGGCATTCTCGTTGATTTATGATGGTGTCGAAAACGAGAATTTGAGCCGTATGGAGCAAATGCTTGCGCTTTTGATGTTAAGGCAATTTGATAAGATAGAAAGCTTGATTATAGAATGGAAAGTCTCCGGTATTGGTTCTGATGATTCCTTATCGGAAAGAATAAAGATAGAGGTTGATCAATTTCACGAAAGATCTGATGTAGAGGATCAAGATGGAGAATTCGGTATAGCTTCTATTGACTTAGCCATAACAGATAATTTTCATTCTGCAATGTTTGAGTTTATATTCGCACTGGAAACGGGTAGCCCTGAATTACTTGCGGGAGCTATTAGCCGAATCGAAAATAGCTTATTTGTTGCGAGTGAGCTCAATATGCTGCCACAATGGTGGATTTTGAGGATAACAAAACACCTAATAGATGATTTATGGGAGTCAAGCTTTCATAGGGTAATCCCCATCACCCCAAATCAAGAACACAATGAAGACTGGGCATTGCTTCGCTGGCTATTTATTACCTCCTTGTTTAAACGTAAAAAAGCAGAAATTGATCTTTGGCCCTCTCAGATAGAGGGTGCAGTGAGGGCAGTCAATGACCTTGATGATCTTGTTGTTTCACTACCTACCAGTGCAGGTAAGACACGTGTTGCAGAACTATGTATTCTTCGTTGCTTGGCCATTAGTAAACGAGTTCTTTTTATTACGCCACTCCGGGCCTTGTCGGCCCAAACTGAGTCTTCTCTTAGAAAGACCTTTCTACCTTTGGGTAAAACAGTCACCTCACTTTATGGCAGCATTGGAACAAGCGACTTTGAGCAAGATGTACTGAAAACTCAAGACATAGTGGTAGGAACGCCGGAAAAGCTTGATTTTGCTTTGAGAAATGACTCGTCGCTAATAGATGATGTTGGGCTTGTAGTTTTAGATGAAGGCCATATGATCGGTCTAAATGAGCGGGAAATCAATTATGAGGTACAAATTCAGCGCCTGCTAAAGCGAGATGATGCTGATCAAAGAAGAATTGTTTGTCTTTCAGCGGTTTTACCAGAAGGAGATCAGTTTGATGATTTTGTCGATTGGCTAACGCAAGACAAGGAAGGTGGAGCTATACAATCTGATTGGCGACCGACAGATTTAAGGTTTGGCGAGATAGTTTGGCAAGTGAACACCGGTCGAATCAACTTCATTATTGGTGAAGAGCAGCCATTTGTTCCCGGATATATACAGCCCATTGTGCCGTCATTGCCTAATCCCGGAGTCAGAAAGACTGCTTTTCCAAAAAATGCTCAAGAATTGACTATGGCTGCAGCTTGGAGACTAATTGAGGATGATCATACCGTTCTAATTTACTGCCCGCAACGGCCTTCTGTAGATGCTTTCGCTAAAGTTATAATTGATCTTCATAAACGAGGAGCATTGGAATCCGTATTAAGTGTTCCAAGTAAAGAATTAGAGCTTGCTAAGGTGCTCGGCCACGAATGGCTTGGGTCCGATCACCCAATTGTAGAATGCCTGGACATAGGTGTTGCTATTCATCACGGTGCTTTGCCTACCCCTTTTCGGAAAGAAATGGAAAAGCTGCTGAGGGAAGGAATATTGAAAGTTACAGTATCCTCACCGACGCTCGCTCAAGGACTAAATCTGGCAGCAACAGCTGTTATTGTACATTCACTATACAGAAGCGGAGAGTTGATTGAGGCTTCCGAGTTTAAAAACGTTGTAGGTAGAGCAGGCCGAGCCTTCGTAGACACTCATGGGTTGGTCCTTCATCCTATATTTGATCGCCGGAACTGGCGGAAAAAGCAGTGGCGTGAACTTGTAGAGAGCACTAGTGCTAAAAATATGGTAAGTGGTCTATTTCGGCTCGTATTATCACTGGTTTTGAGGATGGCTGCTAAATTAGGGACCAAAAATACAGAGCCAGTTTTTGACTATGTGATGAATAATGTTTCTGTCTGGGATTATCCGAATGTCGCTAGTGACACTGCAGAACAAGAAGAAGAGCATAGACGTGAGTGGAATAAGTATCTCGTAAGTTTAGATACGGCTTTGCTCAGTTTGATAGGAGGAGAAGACATTTCGGTACATGAAATAGCTGATGCCCTTGATGCGATCCTTCAATCATCTTTGTGGCAGCGCCGATTGAATCGGCGTGAGGAAGGTATAAAGACACTGTTTAATTCCGTACTAGTCCAGCGCGGAAAACACATATGGAATGCTACAACAACTCTTCAGCGTAAGGGCTATTTTCTTGCTGGGGTGGGCTTAGAGACTGGCAAACAGCTGGACGGAATATCCCAACAAGCAAACGTATTATTAATAAACGCGAATGCCTACTTAGCTGAAGGTCACCAACAGTTGGCTATATCAACTATTATAGAATTGGCTGAATTAATATTTGATATAGCACCATTTACTCCACGTAATTTACCTGACAACTGGAAGGATATTTTGACAACTTGGTTAAGTGGCGAAACGATTACGGACTGTAATTATGTCGATATCGATAAAGCGCTTCAATTTATAGAGGACGGGTTGATCTACCGCCTACCCTGGGGTTTAGAGGCAATAAGAGTTCGAGCTCAGGCAAATGAGGATATAATAGCCGATGGTGCAACGATAGATGATTATGAGATCGGGTTGGTCGTTCCGGCTATCGAAAATGGGACTTTAAATAGAAGTGCAGCACTTTTGATGCAAGCTGGGTTTAACTCACGAAAAGCAGCCATTCACGCAGTCAGTTCAACAAATGCTTCCTTCATAACTGGTCGTCAATTAAAGGTTTGGTTAAATACAGATCAAGTTTTAAACTTTTCGAGCGGATTTGATTGGCCAACGCCTGAAACATCTGCACTATGGTGGAAGTTTATCGAAGAGTATCAGCCCAGAGCTGAAACAACTTGGGGCTCTGTTAGCAAACAAGTCCCTGTAAATTGGCTTCCAGAATTTAACCCATTGCCAGGCAAACTTGTTAAGATATTGAATTACGAGACTGGAGACACTCGAGTATTAGGGTCTGACGGGGAAAAAGTTGGCCAGCTCAACTTACGCTATAACCTATTAAAAACAGGGATTTATTTCGCAGTAGTTGCTGAAAATAATAGATATCTGGATGTGGATTATTGGGGGGCAGAAAATAACCCTTTTAAAGATTTGAATTCATAGCAGAAAACAAAGTTTTAGGGTTATTATTACACATTGACCAACTTTGAAATATTTGGCACAGAAAGGTCAAGCGTAGATTTGCCCCCTCCACTTCCCGACTTTCGGCAACGAACCTCCGATCTCCGGATTTTACGCCCTTTCCGACATCCGGTCTCTGATTTCAGACCTCAGGGTTTTGGGAGTCAGGTATGGATGGGCTGCCGGATGAAACTTAAGAAAACGATTTTTAGGCTGGAACAGGTCGATTAACAGTAAAGAAACAGGGGGTATTACGGCGGATTTATTGTGATTGCATGGGGTTATCTCGGCCGACCCCAATATTCGAGAGGACTTATAAAAAGAGGTGCGATCTTTTTATCAATATATAGGTCTGACCTTGTGTTCTGTAGATCCTGTTAGGGGGAGTAGTTGATCTGGATTTGGGGGCATTTAAACCATTGACAACATGGCCATATTAGTTAATAAAAATAGGTACCTGGACCACTTCAGAGGAACAACACAACAGGTTGTCAAAATCACTATGTTTCTGATAGCCACGATCTCGACAAGGGTAGTACATAAACTGTAAAGCCATTTGAGCAATCCACATTGAACGCCCATTTATCGGGGAGGGGCAATTGAATTTCGAGGTACCTGAACCTGAGATTACAGATGTCCGTAGGGCTGTGATGTCACGAATCAAGGGCTCGAATACCAAGCCTGAGACCCTTCTACGAAAGGCACTCTGGTCTCTCGGCGTTCGGTATCGTTTGGGGGTCCGTATTGGTCGCATGCGCCCCGATCTTGTGTTCAAAAAGGCCAAGCTGGCGGTCTTTGTGGATGGATGTTTCTGGCATGGTTGCCCAGAGCACTATACGCCACCCCGCAGTCGTGCAGGATTTTGGGCCAAAAAGCTCAAAGAAAACGTCGAGCGAGACATCCGACAAACCTTGGAGCTAGAACGTGCAGGTTGGCGAGTGCTTCGTATTTGGGAGCATCAGGTGGAAATCGACCCATTGAAAGCGGCTAAATCCGTCCATGCTAATCTGCATGGGTGTGAAACGCTCGTCACCGAGAATCAATGGCGAGTTATTTCGGCGTTTCCACATGGCGACATGGTCGAACTTGATTTGATCGCCCTCCGTAGAGACGGGACTCAACAGGGTAAGAGTCGCTTACTGATAATACCAAAACCCAAGAGGGGAAAATAATAGTAGCCCTGGATCAAAATGATGCGGATCGATGTCATTGCGGGCCTATTGCCACGTGTCCCATCACGCCTACAGAAGAGAACAACGAGGAGATTTGGCAATAGACAATTGAGATTGATGTTACATCTCCTGGTGATTGATTCTGGCTGCAAAGGCATGGTGTTATAAATACGAAACCGAACAACAGCGCCTGATCATGGCTCTGGTGGCACTCCGGTCCGATTGAGGAATACGATTAAAACAACCGCCCTTATAAAATCGAAGATTCGCCGCCTTCGTCGTGGCCAAGAACCACGAGTGCTAGACCTGTTCGCTGGTTGCGGTGGCCTCACGCTAGGATTTTCCACTGCTGGTTTCAAGAGTCTCGGAGCCGTAGAGGTCGACAAACTGGCCTCCGCCTCACATGCACTCAACTTCTCCCATGGCGACTCCCGACACCAGATACCACGCAGTGTCGATGAGAGCCCAGAAGAGCTCTTGGCCAGCCTATGTACTTTCCGTGGTCGCGAAAGAATCGAGACCAAGGTCGATGTAATAGTCGGTGGTCCACCTTGCCAAGCATTCGCGCGAGTAGGAAGAGCCAAGCTCCGTGCTGAAGCACGCCGTCTGCTAAGGCATAACGCCGAGCGGGCCTACCTTGATGATGAACGGGTCTCGCTTTACCAACGCTACCTACTCTACGTCGAAACCTTTAAGCCCGTTGCCCTCCTTATGGAGAATGTGCCGGATGTTCTCAACCACGGTGGCGAAAACGTGGCCGAGGTGGTCGCCAAACATTTGGATGAACTAGGTTACAGGGTCAAATACCGATTGCTAAACGCCTCTAATTTTGGCGTCCCCCAAATGCGTGAACGGATGATTCTCCAGGCCATCCATCAGGACGCTGATTGTGCGGTGCTCTGGCCCAAGCCTACCCACGCTTGTGAGTTACCAACTGGATATCAGGGAACCCGTGCCACAGCCCTAAAGACCATATGCCCACCGAATCAGAGTTCTCTGTCCAAACAGAAGATGCATTATGCGTTTGTCAGAGAGTTAGATTTCGTCGATGAGAACGCAGGTTATTTAGCGGCAACTTCGTGTATGGATGCCATCGCTGATTTACCTCCAATTCACACGATGGATCACAACCAAAATCCGCTGACCAAGAGAGGCCGACGCGATCTGACCATCGCAATCGATTTGCCTAAGGCAAAGACTGGGTACACCCGGCTCATGCAAAACTGGCCTGGCTTCAAAGCCCATGGCCAGACAACCGCGCATGTGATTCGACACCTTCCGCGAGATTACAAATTCTTCCGAGAAATGAAACACGGGTGGGAGTACCCGCAGATTCATGCCTGGGTGGAAGCAAAGCGTGAGGAAATCATTCGGGACCGCTACGAACAGGGCCTGGATACGTCGCCCTTACACCCCGAGATGGCTGAGATCATCAAGGCCTGGACCATCCCCTACGATCCGGGCAAGTTTCCCAACAAATGGTGGAAACTCATCCCCGAGAAACCAAGCCGAACCCTCTTGGCACACCTGGGCAAAGACAGCTACAGCCACATCCACTATGATTGCAATCAGGCCCGAACAATCTCCGTACGTGAGGCTGCCCGCCTCCAGTCCTTCCCTGATGGCTTCCGATTCGCCGGAAGCATGAACCCGGCCTTCAAGCAGATAGGCAATGCCGTGCCACCGCTCCTCGCCTACAGCATCGCTATGGCTATGCGTGATGCTCTGGGCCTCTCGGAATTGCCAGATATCCGCCACACCATCATGGGCGTGCCGAAGCGTCGCATCGGCACGTTGACAAGGGATAAGGAGGAGGCGGTATGCATTTCATGATCGTTCGCAGGTTAACCCAGAGCGAACTAGGATGGTTCGGAGAGTTCCGCCGCCTTGGACGAGAAACTAGCAGACAGCGCGGTATCAACTTCGACTCGGACGTGGTCGAGCGTGTGTTCCCGACGGTCCAGAGCGGAACTGAAATCAATCTATCTTTACGATTTCGTGGCGATTATGGCATCAGAAAAGAGATACACCCGCTCAAGCGACAGCACAAGAGCTGGCGGCTGGTCGGCGAGAAAATCGAAGATAAGTGCTTTGGCTCAGTGAGTCCGGGCGACCTTTTCCTAATGACGATTGATGCGATTGGCGATACACCAGAGTGTGCCTTCACCATTGCCAATGCTGATTCGGATCTATCCCGATTTGTCATGGGGTGTTCTCAGACATCTGGCCTGGGAAAATCCGGCATGATTGCCCTCCATAGCAGCGAGAGTGGCAACCTCGAGCAGCACTTGGCCATTCAAGACCAGGAACTCTTCGGAGATCAATCGATGAAAGCCCACGTGAAAGACTCTACTGACGATGACGAAGGTCCGCTGACAGATGACGACTTAATGCAAGTGCCAGAAGCCGGACGAACGATCGAAGCTATTTCGAACATCGGTCACGACCTTAATGTGGCCGTTGCTGATTTGATCGACAACTCCATCGAAGCTGGTGCGCTGAACGTTGAAGTGAGCTTTCCAAATCCCAACGACCACGGCCGCATCCTCGCAATCATTGACGATGGTGTTGGTATGAAACCTCGAGAGTTAGCCCAGAAGATGCGTATTGGTACATCCCGTAATTATGGCGAGGCCGATCTCGGCAAGTACGGCTTGGGGCTGAAGGCGGCTAGTCTATCGCAGGCCCGTGCCGTTATCGTCGCCTCACGAACAACGGATACTGCCACAGAGATACTCGCGTGGGACAAAAAGCACATTTTCGAAACGAGCAGCTGGAAATTGATCCATCCCGAACTCGATGAACGGCGTGCCAGCATGTTGCGTGATCCTCTGATCGGGAGGCCTGGGACGGTGGTCCTCTGGGATGATATGATCCCGCCACGCAACAGGCGCCATAAGCGAAAAAAGGTCAAAGGAGAGGACATCTCCGCCCACGGCCTCGAATGTCTGCAACTCGTACGACACCTTGGCAAGGTCTTCCACCGCTTCATCGAGGGAAAGGCTCGGGGCAAGCAGAAGCTAAACCTGACCGTCAACGGGATTGTTGTGGAACCTATAGATCCTCTAGTCGGTTGGCATTCGGATCGCCAGAGGTTGAAGACAGAGTCTATCCTGATCCCCAGCGGTACAGACACACCGGATGAGATCGTTGAGATTCACCCCGTGATAATTCCCGGTTCAACGGAGCTGGAGAGCGACGAGGAACGTGAAATAGCCGGCTTCTGGGGTAATTGGCAGAAGTCCCAGGGGTTCTACTTCTATCGTAATGACCGGATCATCCAGGATGGTGGCTGGTGCGGCCTCTGGATAGAGGACCCGCACTATCAGCTGCTGCGTGTTGCAGTCGATCTAAACGGAAAACTCGACCGCTCCTTTGGAATCAACGTAGCAAAGATGACCGTACAGCCACCGGCTTCTTTTACCACCCAGATAACTTCATTGCTGGCCGACGCCCGCAAAGAGGCTAGGCGTAGGTATTCTCCCGCTGGACGGAAGGCACGCCGCAAGAAGCAAGGTAAGCCACACCCGACTCAAGGCCAGACACCACCGCCAAATACTACTCCGCCATTTGATTCATCCTCTGAATCACAAAACACTCCAGGCACACCGCCGCTGAACGAACCTGAGCCAGAAAAAGAAGCGCCCTTCTTATACCTAATTCCTCTGAAGGGCATGGGATGGCGCTGCCGCACTGATGCCATCGGGAACGAGATTACCGAGCTTGATGATAGCCTCCCGCAAGCATCCGCACTGCACGCTGCCCTTGCGGTTCACCCAGCCGCTGCGACGGCTTTGACAACCTTGCTTAAGGCTATTGACACTGATGATAACCGACAGAAGGTGCTTGCGGCTTGGGAGAAGACTAATGGATGACCAGCGTCTTCGAGAACTAATCCACCTCGCGAGGTCATACTACAACCTTGGTAGGGATCTCGAGCCTTGGTTCGATTTTGAGCATGTTGCACCAGAGGAGCGAGATGCCATCCTTGAAGCCGTGATTCCCCATCGAGGACAGATCCAGGATGAAGGTCAGGGCGTTGGACCGGATGTAGATGTCACATGGGTCGATCGCATTCAAGAATCAGATTGGCACATTTGGCGCGCCCATGAACGCTACCTGCGATTTATCAAAGGCCGCCAAGATGCCATGGTCGGCTCCATTGCCTCCGAATCGGAGAGTATTTTGAGACGCCTGCCGGATCCCCATCATGCCGCGTTCAAGGGCAAGGGGTTGGTGATCGGTTACGTGCAAAGTGGCAAGACGGCAAATTTCACGGCGGTTTCCGCCCGGGCTGTGGATGCTGGTTACCGGATGGTTATAGTACTCTCTGGCATCCATAACAACCTGCGTAACCAGACACAGCGTCGTCTTGAACGTGAACTCACCGGCCGTCTTATGGGGGATGAAGTCGGTATAGAACGACCGGAACATGGACGCGGCTGGTATCATCTCACCGAGCGCGGTGAGGAAGACTTTGCCAATGTCCACGACCCTACCATCCTTGAGAGCCGGCTTCCTATTCTGGCCGTAATCAAGAAGAACTGTACTATTCTGCGTCAAATGCTGGAATGGGTCGACTCCGTTGATGATACCACACTTGGTAGGTGCCCTGTCCTGATCATTGACGACGAGGCAGACCAAGCATCGGTTAACACTGGCCATGATCGTCCTGAAGAAATCCCCGAGGAAGAGGAAGAGGTGTCTCCCTCCACCACCAATGCATTGATTCGTGAATTCATATCCAAGTTGCCGAGAGTGGCCTATCTCGCATACACTGCCACGCCTTTCGCTAATATTCTTATGGATCCGGGTGCGGAGGATCGTGAGGTCGGGGATGACCTCTACCCCAATGATTTTATCTGGCAACTGCCTCGCCCAGATGGCTACACTGGAACGCGCGAGTTGTTTGGCGCCATGGAATACGAGTGGCGTGAGGTACTGAGGCTCATCCCCGATGAGGACATGAGTAGCCTGAGACCACCACCGCGCAATCGAAACAACTGGCACCCAGAAATTTCTAGGACCATGATCGATGCCATTTATGAATTCATCCTTGCAGGTGCTGTTCGGGTCCACAGGGGGCAGGGGAATCAGCACCACACCATGCTTGTACATACCATCCATTACAAGGAATGCCACGGACGGGTGACGGAATACCTGAAACCGCATGTGGAGGGGCTAAAGGGAGCGATTGCCTATGGGGGCGAGGCGGTGCAAGAACTCAGACAAGTTTGGGGCCAGGGTTATCACCGATCCCTGGACGATGCGGACCAGATAGGCTTCGACGATATCGAGCCGTACATCGCAGACTTGGTCAACTCACTGCAGGTGCTCGAACTCAACAGTGACAGCGACGACAAGCTCGATTTTTAGTCCAACGTCCCTATCAAGGCCATTTGCGTCGGAGGCAATCGTTTGTCTCGCGGTTTGACCCTGGAAGGATTGACCGTTTCGGTCTTTGCAAGGGCAACCAGCATGGCTGACACTCTGCTCCAGATGGCACGCTGGTATGGCTTCCGCATCGGCTACGCCGATACCATCCGCATCTACACCACGCAGGCCATCGCAGAATGGTTCGCCGAGTTGGCACTTGTTGAGGATGACCTAAGGGCCGAGGTCGACCGCTTGCGCACGACCGGATTGACACCAAGCGAGATCGGAATCCGCCTACGCGCACATAGCGCCCTGCGCCTTACAAGCCAATCTAAAGGACGACATGGCGTAACCCGACAGGAGGGATGGGGTGGCAGCCACCCCCAGAATATCGCTTTACCAATCGACTCTCCTCAATGGCTGCAAATCGACTACGAACAAACTGAGCATCTCCTGAGCATTATTGCCACCCGGAGCACAGATGCAGGTTTGACCGCTAACACCACTTCGGAGCAGGTGATCGCGTACTTATCTGCATTGTCGTTCCGCAGCACGGAGGCTACCCGTACTTTCAGCATTGATTCGATCTGTCGGTGGATCCGTAGACAAAATGAGAGAGAGCGCTTGGTAAACTGGACCATATATGTGCCGGCCAACTCCAAGCGAGATGCCACGCTCATCACTATTGCCGGGCATGATCACACCCTGATCACTCGCTCTCGTCTTCGTGGTAGTAACAGCATTGGTGTCTTGATCGACCCCAGGCACGAAGCCTTTGACTTGGATAGCCCAATAGAAACATTCAGAAGGAGCGATAGCTACGACACAGATGCCATGCGCCAGACCCGGCCGGTTGAACAGGGCCTATTGCTGATTTACCTGCTTGACCCTGCATCCGATTCGTCGGGACGAGATCGTGAGCGATTGGTCCCTGAAGGACAGCTTGCGCCGCCAGCAGTTGTCAGTGTTGGCCTCAGCCTACCACGGGTCCCTGATGATGAAGCGCGAACGGTCATTATCAATGAGGCATTCGACGATGTCTGAACTCGACGGTCCCAATCAGGCTTTCTGGTCCAGCCTCCGGCAATCGCGCCCACAGGCCAGAAATGAATTATCTCTACTGCCGGTCCTCCTGGACGGCAAACCATGCGGAATCATGACAGCGATGTCTGCCGACAACCGACCTCGTTTGCTGGTACCCTTGGAGCCGCTACCCTCCAATCAGGATGCGATCTACATTTCTCTCAAGGGTCTGACAATCAAGGAAACCACCTTGAACCTCAAGGGGGAACCGCACTTGGTTCTCGATGCCTCAGCTGAGCCGACAGAGGAAGCCATGTTTACGGTGGTCGCGCGTGAACTTGCCCGTGCCGTGACCATTCTGGGCCACGACCCACGAGTGGCAGCAACGTCCACAATAAAACGCTGGCGTGCTTTTTGGTCAGCTTCCAGAAAACCACTATCGTTCGAGGAGAAACTGGGGCTTTTTGCTGAACTCTACCTTTTAAATCGACTGCTCATCCCTCGGCTTGGCAACTCTGATGTGGTTTAAAAGAAACGGACACTTTGCTAAGAACGAAATATCAGAAAGCGAGGTGTCCAATGAGTACTCAAAAAACCAGACGGAGTTTCACCCAAGGGTTCAAGGATGATGCTATCAGCCTGG
>Ga0209783_1000182_pt1 | contig 16337 bp, 17 predicted proteins | sample WorMetfiPIANOSA1_FD_187395 | JGI IMG/M metagenome (GOLD analysis project Ga0209783, IMG submission 187395) | Marine gutless worms symbiont microbial communities from Max Planck institute for Marine Microbiology, Germany - Olavius filocauda... | ecosystem: Host-associated > Annelida > Digestive... | reverse complement strand
TTTAATTACCGTAACCACTATCAAAGCAACCATTATGCAGTAAGTCACTTCACTTAGTGTGTCTTTAAAACGTCTCACACCATTCTCATGGTAGCTATGCATTCAATTTCACATACACTCCTGCATGCAAATCAAAGCTGACAATGGGTTAATTGGTCATATGGGGAATTAGGGTAACATTATTACTATACTGATGTGTCTGTTGTGCGTTGTCTGAGAGTGAGTGTGCTACTGCTAGTCTGCTATAGACCGAATCTTACACAGATGATGTGACTCACGTCATTGTTATTTGTTCATGTAACCTCGACTGAAAGTGTATAACGATCCCGTCTGCATCGTCAGCAGAAGGTCATGGAAAGAACGCTATTAACCGTTGAAAAACACAGAGTCGTGGACACATAAGCTCAGTGGCGTCGCCAAGATTTGGGGCGAGGAGGCCGTGCACAAACCAAGAAGGATATAACTGAAGTTGGGCACCACAATGACATAAAATCACACACACCGTGTTACCAAAACGACAGATTTGTTGGTTTTTTTATTTTTGAAAAATAAACAAGTTTTAATGTGGTCTATGCAAAACCATGAAAGCCATTTGATGCAAGACATTGCTGTTATAGTTTGTATAGCCAAAAACTGAGCTAAAAAACAAATTGTTGAAAGTCGAGGGGGGGAGGCATATGCCACAGTGCCCCATAGCTGGCGACACCACTGCATAAGCTACTTAATTATACTGAACCAGTGTACTGCACTAAAATGATGGCATTCTACTGTTATAAAATGTGGTGCAAAAATGTCACAGAAATGTTAACGTATATGATAAGTGTATGATTCAAGAGGAGGCAACTGTAGCTACACCGAAAGACCCTAAGCCGCCGAATTTTAGCCGGCTAGCCAAATATTACAGTGTTAGCTGAAAAGCCGCCGGAAAAAATACGGCTAGCCAGAAAACCTGATCTGCGATACTTGGAACTGATTTAGGCCTGTTTCTGTGTGCCCTCTGATACTGACACAGTGGTTTCATACAAATGAGAGTTGTGCAAGTTGTAACTGAACACAGATAGTACTAGTACTGCTACAGTCATCATTTGGTGCAACATGAAATTTGACAACTGGTGGAATTTTCTGCTCCAAGATAGCTGCTTTTCCGGCTTAGCCAAAAAGAAGCCATAAATTGGGAATTTTTAGCCACAAATTTGAAATTTTCATTTCCGCAGTTTTCCAGCTAAACCGAAAAGCCGCCGTAAATTTTGATTAGCCAGCCGCAAATTTTTAAAAAATCGGCTTGGGGGTCTATACACCGCTGTTTATGGTACAGCTGGAGTGCCAGCCTTCTGTGCCTGACGTCGCTGCTGTTTTGCAATATCCTGCAACTTGTTCGTCATCGTCTGACGAATGAGAACCACGTTGGAATCCGGATAGATCTTCAGTACTTCAGCTTGTTTAAAACAAACAAGAATTTTATGAAGACAACTTGCTCATAAACATAATAACACAATCCTGAAATTGCAGTCACGGTTGACTGGACTATATGACAATAGGTCAAGTCAAGTACACACTACACACACATGACTACAAGTCAAGTACAGTGCCCACTGGGTTGTGCACCATTTTCATGCTCAGCAATGCACTGTTAAAAACCACACAAGTGGCAAAATTTCAAGCTACAAAAGTAACACTTTCAGTTGGAGGTCTTGCTCAGATTAGTGAGAATTTTCTCCCTAGCAAAAGTGCCAACACAATAATACCTACTGTTTCGTCATCATGTGCCTCTGATTCACTGGCGACAACTAGCATATGGTATGATCATCATCAATTAAGCAAGACTAACCTTAACCTATTAACTAACCTTAACAAACACCAGAAGACTGAACGTTTGAACAGAACATTTGCAGTTGAAACTGCAGTTGAAACTGCTGTGATATATCAAAATTGTGATTAATTAGTCTCAACATCAGCAACTAAATATTGATAATTTTCTTTTGGCTGTCAGTTTGGTCGGCTCTTGGCTAATAAACTTCAGAAATAACAATTAATCGATATAATTTTTGTGCACAAAAAACAGTATACTTTGTAATTTTTTATGTTCTATGTAACAAACCCATGTCTGCAAAATTACAGAGTTCACATTGACAACAAATTACACAGTTTCATAGTGGTGTCATTTACACACCATTATTATTCTTATGTAATGCGCTATTATAATGAAGTTGTAGTTGTGTAGTTACGTTGATGCTTTAATGGAAACCATGTGAGAGATATTGTGCATCCAACACATACCACAATTAAAAACGTACTTTTGAAGTTTCCTAAGCTACATGTACTAGTCATAAAATACTGCAGCCCATGACTCAAAAGTTTAAACATACCGATAATGAATGATACTCGGCTTGTGTCAAGAGCACTTTTCGTTGAACCTGCGTGTCCCTTGCTTCCAGTGACTGAGGAACTTGCCATCTCAGCACTGGTGAACATCATGTCCATTAATTCACGCGTCGTCTTCCTGAAGTCATCTTTTCTCAGCAAATGCTTTTTGGCTTGAATCATATGCACCATTGTTTCAGAGTCCTACATGTACACAACTGCAGTACTACAAAATCTGAATTCAATGCATCCAACATTACACATGCACAGTTAGATGTACAACTGAACTCAACTCATTTTATTTGCCAAACACAAAATAGTAAAAACATTTAGAATAAACAAGCGAAAAGGCAGGTTGCTAGAGCTTATAGCCAATCTTTGCTGGCCACTCATGCTTGTATGTAACTAAACTAACTCAATTTCTCATTTACACAGGCGCAGCTTGGGCCCAGACCACCAGCCGGCACCAGGACGACCTCCAAGATTTGTGTAGGTCTGGTGAAATTAAGGTGGTGTGTATGGTTCAGGGAACTGGCGAAGCAGTATTAATCCAAGTAGAGGACTGAGTATCACAGACAGCAATGGTCAGCTGAGCCAGATGCTATGGAAGCTTGCTGGCTGGGGACTGATTGTCCATTGTCACCAAAGCCCATATCATTGGTGTCGGGTTACATCAATACAGTTGCAGGGTGGCTGAGTCAAGGTGCTAACTGGGCTTAGTGGTAGGGCTGTACCGGAATTCGGTTCTGAATCAAGCTCCAGTCGGATTTGGGAAACCTGAATCCGGTACAGCCCTAGCTAGTGGGTTGCCTACGTTGCACTGCACACGGTTGCACTGCGCTGACAGACAGCAGTCACTGATTGAAACAAAAGCTAGGCTTGTCAGCTTTATGCGAATATGCAAAAACCACATATTTCGCATATTTTGCAAAATCGCGCATATCACATATTTTTTTCGCATATTTCAGCTTGCAAGAACGACGGACAGCATAATTTTTATTATTACTTGTACATAAAATTAATTTTTCATTTGCCATTTTTAATTTATTCTTTCCCTATACTTTACAATGGGGCGGTATTGGTCTCCCCCAAAAAAAATTTCACCCTTGCGCTGGGGGACCCCGCCCCAGACCTAATACCTTGTTACTTGGGCCCACCCCAGTCCACAACCCAAACGCCATCTCATGGTTGTGTCCAACAGACAGACAGACAGACCATGCTACATCGACAGCAATAGGCCGCATCTATGGTTATCATACAATGCTGCCTAATAATGGTTAATTAAGTTTTGACCTCAGTTAACAAAAGTACCTTGAATTTGTCTCTAAATGTATAGTTACACATTACACATTGGTATTTGGCAATGCAAATGTAGGCGTACATACACAAACACACTGAGATACAAAGATAAGCTTCACATTTTACGTTAACCAAAAACTAACCATTGCTTGAGTGCTTATTGGTAACTTCTCAGCTGCAACGTGGCTACTGGAGAACGTGGATGATGCTGCCGCTGAATTCTTCGGTGTTGACTCATTGTCATCATCACAGAATGACAGTGACGGGAATGATGGAACTAACAGAGCAAACAATAATACACTGTGAGTCAAGAAACCTGTCACTCTACACTTAAGCAAACCTTCGGCAAGTGTTAACAAATTTTCAAAAATTCTTTCACTTTACACTGCTATCCCATCACTGTACCGGTACGTTTCCAAGACTAAAACTGTTATACAGGTGAGGTACCTCTATACAAACTGCTATATTCCACCAATATCTTGCTATATCTTGGAAGTGATACACATACACACGCACATATAAACACTGTCAAACCTCTTCAACATTAGATTTACTGATTTAGTATGCACCTGTTGGTTTATCATGCTTTGCTGCAGCTGAGCGCAATGGCAATGGCATCCAGCGACCCAGTGTTTCCACAGCCTGCTTTAGATCACTCACAACCTTAGGAAGACCTGTCACACCATCATAATAACACAATAACAGAGATACACATACAGAAACAAACATGTGCACACACAGAATATGGGCATAAGCATATCCGTAATATGAACCAGCATGATGCACATCATTAGAAATGGGTGGAAAATACTTTTTAATGCAACAACAAGACCAGCTGAACCGTTTTCACTAGTAACTTTTTGCCAGTAACACTCATATGCCCAAGTATGAGCATCCCGAAGATCGGGAGACTTATGTTTGGTGCCGGGTGGGGTGGCATAGCTCCACCATTCTACTTTGTCACAGAAACACAATAACACAGTTCTGAAAGAAATATATACCATTTTGCAGACTGGCTGCAACGGCTCTCATTTCCTTGAGTTCCTTCTTCAGCTGTTTGTTCTCCAGCAAGACATCAGCTGATCTAGGCATATCTTGCAGCTCATCACCTGATTTAGGCATATCTTCCAGCTCATCAGCTGAGTTAGGCTTATCTTCCAGCTGACCCAGGACATATGCACTGTGCATTATCCTCAGCTTCTAGTACACATGCGCAACAAAAAGTGTTAAATTATTAACTAGTCAACCATGTGATAGCCGAGTTGACTTATATTTTACCAGGGCTTAAAGTGTGCCGGGTCACCCCGAGTCGCAGACTTCTAAGGGACAGGGAGGGGGAAGGAGGAGAGGGAAAGGAAAGGGAGGGGAAGGGAAAAGGAGAGGGAGGGGGTCCTACTTCTAAGGGGATGGGAGGGGGAATGGAAAGGAGGGGAGGGACGGGAAGGCAGAAGAGGGAGGGGAAGGGGAAGGAGGGAGGGGAAGGGGACGTCAGGGAGAGACCCGGCTCCTTTTTGGAACAACTTTAAGGACTGTATTTTACACATTTCTTCTTCAGCATTCAAAATGTAGATATGCATATAGTGATGGACATGTTCCGAATTCGTAAGTGTTGCAGAATATCCCATTTACGGTAAGATTAAGTGACTGTTAGTGTTCATGCAATCATTTTTATCATACTCACACAAAGCAGGGCCTACAAAAAGTTTGGAAGAGAAGTCGTCCTCCTCTTTCCCTCCCTTACTCCCTCCTTCCCTTTCCCTTCCCCTCTCCTCAGAGTTGGACATGGGTTGGGTCCATCCATGGGTTGGGTTGGGTTGGGTCAAAAAGAAAAGGGTTGGGTTGGGTTTGGTTTTGAAAATTGGACCCCATGTCCAACTCTGCCTCTCCTGTCCGACCCTCCCTTCAGTAACCCTCCCTAGTATCCCCCCTCCCCTTAGAAGTACCGGTAGGGCTACTAGTCCCTCCTATGTCCCTTTCCCATTCCTCCCCTCCCTTTTCCATCCCTTTCCCTCCCTTTCACGTCCCTTCTTCCCTTTCCCATTCCCTCCCTTCCCCTCCTTTTCCCTTAGAAGTAGGCCCCTCAATTGCGGAGCCCGGCCGCCAAACGTATTTGGCTGCATTTTGGGCTGAAAACCAGGCTTATGATGAGAGAAATTTCATGTCCATATTCTCAAAAAATCCCCGCACATTTGTGTAGTATGTGTAGATCGGTAGTAAGTAAGTAAGAATGTATGGCCTACATTTTAAAACTTGTGGACAAAGAACAACTCAGTAAGTAAACTAAAGCGACGTTCAAACTTCGACATATAAGTAATAGCTGTGTTGAATGCTAACCGGAGTCTGGACACAGAATTTGCCATGCCATAAGTTATAGGATGTTATCGCAAATTTGGCACACACATTACATGACCATTCCAATGTGCATTTGTCCAAAGCTATGACACAAGTCGTCCTGAACACATGACAACTCGTCCTTGTGGACATAAAAAGGTTTTTGTGGCCCTGACACAAAGTGACACTTCAATGGAAAATTTTCAACAACTAGGCCTAAACCAGCTGTTATTCAACTCATCGTCACAATATGAACCACACACTGTGACCCAACCCAAACATGCAACCCAACCCAACGTAACCCATGGATGGACCTGACCCACATCCAACCCAGTGATATGAACTACACGCCTGTATAATAATAAACAGCCAATTGATAATTGCCACATGCACCTTTTTTGTAAGTGGTGCACCACCGCCACCACGCCCTGCAGGCTTGTTCATGTCTGAATTGCCAGGCTGCTTTGGTAAGTTGCTTTGCTTTGGCAACTTCGGGCGCTTGCCGCGACCCAGAGGCGCATCACTTGTCTCCGTATCACTTTCGGCAGCTCTTTCGGCAGCTATCCAATCTTTCTCTGTCTTGCGTAAGTCAGACTTCTTGTCTAACACACATAGTACAGCAAATGTCACCCAGTCACACACAAATGAAAGAACCTCAAAACACAGAAGTTGCAGATGATAGAAAAGCAGGAGATATGGCTTTCTTTTACGAAATTTGTGAGCAAGGATTGGACATTTCATTGAAAAGCGAGGATATTGATCAAATGTATAGGCTGGGTAAAAGAGATGACGGCAAAATAAGACCATTGTTGGTAAAGTGTAAGGAGGAGGAAATAAAAAACAGGATTTTTGGTAGGGTAAGCGAGCTAAAGTCGGCAGACATGAGATTCAGGGGTGTTAGTATTTCTCATGATTTGACACCCAGACAGAGGGAACATGTCAAGGAAGTTAGAAAGAAGGCGATGGAGGAGCTTCAGGCAGAACAAGAGAGGAGTGGCAATCAGTTAAACAAGAAAATAATTGTGGTAGGACAAGCGTCATCAAATCCAAGGGCTATAAGGGTGGCAGTTCGGGTCTGAAGTGTATATATGTTAATGCAAGGAGTGTGCTTAACAAGATGGAGGAATTGTGTACGGAGGTGCAAGAAATTGATCCAGATATTATTGCAGTTTCAGAGAGTTGGGCAAATGATAGTATCGATGACAGTGAATTGAGTGTAGAGGGATATACTCTTTTCAGGAAGGATAGGGTATTAGATATTAAAGGTGGGGGTGTTTTGTTGTATGTCAAGGAGGCATTCAGTGCTAGGGAGGTCAAGTTGATCAACCAGTTTCCAGAGCAGGTTTGGTGTAAGATTAAAACCAGGAATTGTTAGTTGGAGTGTGCTATAGAACTCCATCCGAAAATGTGTATGGTTATGAAATACATGACAAGATAAGGAATTTGGTTAGTGAGATTTCTAATAATAACTTTGTGTTATTTCGGGATTTCAATTACAGAGGCATAGACTGGGCAGTAAACTGTTATGACAGCAATGCGACGGTTGAAGCTAGGTTATTCTTAGATTGTGTCAGTGATTGTTTTATTACACAGCATGTGGATTTTTTGACAACCGATAAATCAATTTTGGATTTAATACTTAGTAAAGAACCGGATTCAGTGTGCAATGTGCAGGATTTAGGAAATTTTGGATCTAGTGTTTGTCTAAGTGAAAATTTTCTTAAATTATAACGGCTACGTATGTTTCTGTAACTTATACCGTTATTTATTCGCATAGTGCTACTAAATGTAGGCCTATTAAACTGAAGTGTATATGCAGCACTACTATCATATTTATGTATACTAGGCTATTTTGTAAACTTCTATCATGTCTCCCCGTAAACGCCTATAGGTGCTATTCAGTGAATTCACTATAATGCTGGTGGCGTTAACCCCGCCCAATGAAACGCAACACAATGTAGCCATTTGCAGCCTGAAAGCAGATGCGGGCCTATCCCAAAACCGTCCAGTAGGCTGGTCAATTAACGCTGGCCTGCCCTGTACATACTATATTGAATTACCTTCAAATAGTTCAACGAAATAACTAACTCACCAGAAGTTGCGAGTATTCTGCCATCGTACGACCTCCACCCGTCACTGGGCTTTTTGACGCCCTCAACGATGTCTTCTACTTTATCAACGATACTGCTATCTTCTAGCATCGCAGCATTCTTGATGCCACTTGCCAAAATGATGGACGAACTGTTACTGCTAGTCCACTCCACTAATGCGTACTTCATGTTGCAAATTCTTTTACAAAATACAAAATGTCCTCCACAATAACGTCTGCCCGAACTGCGCCAAGAATATAGCGGCAGAATCTGGATCTGGCTAATTGCCACATCGGACCACATGCGACTACCGTAGGCCGAACCCAACCCAAACTTAATGGAAACCGTAAAAACCTAATTACCTAACCCAACCATAATCTTGACCTTCGCCTAACTCACTGAATGTTATTTTTATTTTTCCGTCCGTGGTGACGGAATTCTGCTTCACAGGTTATTTCTATCTACACACGTTACGTTACGTCTGATCCAATCCAATGCGGTACTACGGGCGCAGGTGAGGATTGGTGAATTTGGTGCGTTTTGGTAATTAGTCATCGGCGAAATCTGAGTGCAATAAATTTATTATTATTAACTGTATTTAATTCATATTACGTGGCCAGTTATAAACATGTCGCATTCACGTATTGGACAGCGCTACAGGTATGATCGATCATATGTTTAACTTCGTGCATGTCTTGCGGTCTGTCAACTCGAATTAAAGGCTTTATTGATTGATTGATTGATAAGTTCAATTACACCATAAGTGCCAGTAAGTTGCTGTTAGTTCAGGGCTACCAGGTATTCTTATGAATGGTGATAGGGTCAGTTCGGCGAACTGACGTAATGTGCCGAAAAATTACTAGGCTCAGTTCGCCGGCATTGCACTTATCCAGCTTTCGCTTCATACGGCGCCATATACAATACAATGAAACAACTAATTAAAACAAACGCAAATTCCTTAAAACCCCTAACGCTTATCCTAACCTTCAGACTAACCCTAATACTGACCTTAATCAGTCCCAAACCATAACGCTAACGTTAACCAATATTTTAACCAAATAGTGGATGTTGGTAACGTATGGCAAGCCGTTTTAACATTTAATCCACATTTAAAGATATCTACAAATAATTGCACCTACAATAAACCGGAGCACATTTTAATAAGTTTACAGACATGCGAGCGGTTGGTGGTCGGGGTTCGGGATGGTTAAAGCATATGGTAGAAGCGCTCATGTAGTAGACGTTCTAAAGAGTAGTTTCAACTTACTACACCACCATGAATAGCTGTCGTACTATAAAGACTGGAATATATATATATCGGTGAAAAGAGGGTTTTTTTGTGGGGCATAGAAAGAAAAAGGGGCTAGGTCTTTTTGGGGAAAGATATAATAAACACGAAAATTTTATAAGAAATGTATCAGAAACACAAAAATTTTCTGGGGAGGGGGCACAGCCCCCTCCCCAGAACCCACCCCCAGTGTGCTTTATATTAACTGGCCTTCGGTAGCCTTCGGTATTGTTTTCGGTAGCCTTCGGTAGGGCCTTAGGTAGACGAATTCCGTGGCCTTCGGTAGAGCCTTCGGTAGCCTTTGGTAGCCTTCGGAAACCTTCGGTAGCCTTCGGTAATTACCGCTACCGTTTAGTCGACGTTCAAACAGTAGTTTCAAGTTATTACATGCACCATGACCAGCTGTTGTGCTATAATGACTGGATAATATATTGGTTAAAAGATGGTTTTTGTGGGGCGTATAAAGAAAAAGGGGCTAGGTCTTTTTTTTGGGGGGGGAATACGTGGCATCTGGGGCGGATCTCGGGAGTACTGAATGACTGATGAGATGGTGTCGTCACGCTTTGTTTTCATTGGCCACACTGAAGATAGTCTGGCAAGGCCTCAAATGTCAGTGCATCCGCACTGAAGATAACATGTATGATTACATATGCAGTGCGATGTAGGAAAGTATATCACATTTAATGTCATGGAAACCTTTGTAATCTTATGTTAGGAAATGTTTAGTTTATATATAGGCAACTTTTCCAATCATGTCAGTGAATGTAGCTCATTGCAAATATTGGTCAATGAATGTGTATTTGTGTGTGTGCATGCATACTACAGGAAGTACTTGTGGGATCCGTGTGAAACTGTTGTGCCTAGAACAACTGTTGCAAGTCGTGTCCAGCAGGTAGTTACAAAAACGTGGCATTTTCTTTGTATTACGGGTGCCCAGCATGATGGCTTTCAGCCTTCCGGCATGCAGACCGCTATAAGCTTGCATGTGATATTCGTTACTATTATTATCTACATATGGCAAATAAATTCTGTTCTGTGGTGTCTGTTCTAGAGGTCTGCACGGGCCGGGCGGCCCGCGGGCCGGGCCGGGAAATAAATTAATTTAAACAGGCCGGGCTCTGATGCAGACGGGCGTGCAATAGCTACAGTATATATCAGACTTGTATCAAGTCCGGTTGATACCAGCAAGTCCACTTCCTTGTTTGTCAAGTCTGAGTCTATAAGTCCATTCAACTGAATGTCCGAGCCCATCATTTACAAGTCAGAGTCAGAGTGCTTGAGAACACAGATGCAACCCAATAAAACTGTCATTTTTAGAAAAATGAAACACCCGCTTAGCCAAATATTAGCCATAAATTTTGATTAGTCGGAATTCACAAACCAAAATTTCCGGCTGAGGGGTACACTGTGAAGGTGCACAATATACAAGGAAATTGGAATGAGTTTCGGGTAGACACCTTCATTTTTTCCTCCAAAATGGCAAACAGCTGCTTTCTTCCTTGTTTGAACTCAGCAGCTGTCCATCATGCAATCTCGCTGGGATATGCATAAATTAAACGTGGACTCGGTTAAAAAGGTCCGAGTCCTAGTCCTTGGACAGCAAGTCCATCCAGCAAAACTATACTGAGTCCAGACTCGAGTCCAAGTCCGGACTCCAGTACTACAAGTCTGGTATCTATCCCATTGGTAGGCTAATTATGTCAAATATGTCTTATAGAATGTATTGAACGTACTCATTTCCTGCACATTAATACAATAACATAACACATTTTGATTTTGCAGGCTACAACTGCCACTGATGACTTGAGTGATTCTCACATTGCACAACACGAGTGCCTTTTTGATGAGCCAGATGTTCATGAAAGTGTGTGTGACAATATTGATGACGACAGTGCAGGAGATGTTAATGATTCTGTGGAGACTGACAAGGACACTGATTCTAACACAGCACAGACAGAGACAGGTGATGCCAGCTATAACCAGCCTCTGTATGAAGGAAGCAAAGTGACTGTTGGTGCAGTTATTGTCCTACTGATGACATTCATTCTAAGACATCACCTCCCATGGTGCACTGTAGAGGATTTGTTGATGCTGTTGCAGATTGTTTTACCGGCATCATCGTTGTTGCCAAAAACTAGGTTTTTATTTGAAAAGCCTTTCAGAGCGTGCACTGGCATTATTGACTTTTGTTATTACTGTCCAGTTTGTTTTGTAAAAGTCGAAACACGCCACATTAATGAGTGCTTGAATTGTAATGAAACTGTTAACCTTGACTTGTACAAAAGTGGTAATTTTTTTATTACTCTTCCGTTGACGGCACAGTTGCGAGATATGTTTGAAAACAGCAATATTTCTCAACTAATATCTCACAGGTTTCAAAGATCTAAAACAAATACACGAAACATTGAGGACATTTATGATGGATCTGTTTATAATGAGGCATTGGGTAGCAAAGATGCTAGTCATATTTCCTTAACATGGAACACAGATGGTGTTCCCGTCTTCCAGTCATCTAACTATAGCATGTGGCCAATTCAATGTGTTATTAATGAGCTTCCCCCTCACCTACGCAGAAAACATGTACTAATTGCAGGTCTATGGTTTGGAGTTAATAAACCTAATTTCAATAGCTTTTTGAAGCCATTTATTGACGAATGTAACTCACTGAAAAGCATGGGATTTACCTGGTTCACTAACACCAAAAAGACATGCACAACATTTGTCACTACGTTGGTATGTGCAGTAGACTCCGTGGCAAGGTGCATGCTACAAGGTATTAAACAATTTAATGGTGAATACGGCTGTTCATGGTGTCTCCATCCAGGTCAACAGGTGGAAAAGGGGAGTGGCACAGTGCGTGTGTATGACTCAAAAGTTTATGATAAACGAACGCATAGTGGTTTAATAAGCCATGCTCAGGACACATTGACTGGAGGTTCTTGTTTTGGGGTTTTGTATGCTTCACCTCTTTTGTTATTGAAAGACTTTGATATTGTTTGTGGATTTTCAGTTGACTATCTGCACTGTGTGTTATTGGGCGTGACTCGTGCTTTAGGCTGTTTGTGGTTAGAGTCAGAACACCACAATGAACCATACTACATTGGCAGACAAATTACTGCTATTGATGAGCGACTAATGAGCATAAGGCCACCAGCAAGTATTACCAGAGCACCTCGTTCTATTAAATTACGACGTTATTGGAAGGCATCTGAGTGGCGCAATTGGCTTCACATTTATTCGGTTATTTGTCTTCAAGGTATTTTAAAACCGGCATATTTTAAACATTTCCTGTTGCTGGTATGTGCTGTAGAAATTTTACGTGGATTTTCTATAAGCGTAGATGACTTGAATGCAGCAGAGCAGATGTTGCATTTGTTTGTGTATGAATTTGCATCACTGTATGGTTTACCCAATATGTCTTACAATGTGCATCAATTGTCACATTTGTCTGACACTGTAAGACAGTGGGGTCCTTTGTGGACAACGTCGACATTTCCTTTTGAGTCAGGCAATGGGCTACTTATGAAACTCTTTCATGGGACTCAAGGATTGCCTTTGCAAGTGTCGCGAAAATTTATAATTTTCCGCAATTTGCCAATACTTGCATATAAATATATTTCTCGAGACTCTGATGAAATATATAAATTTTTTACTAATCTTTTGGAAATTTATTCACCTGTCCAGAAGGCCCTGCGTGTTGCAGAAGACGTAGTTTTGCTTGGACAATATGTTTATCGACCACTGACTTTTGAAGAAAGAACAGCTTTAGACGGCATCTGTACGTCAACTTTGACACGATCAGTTTATTCATACTCACGAGCTGTTGTTAAAGGCTATCTGATTAATGCTGAGAAAAGTTGTAACCAGAGCCGCCGTGATAATAGCTGCATCTGGCTGAAGAACCAAGTTTGTGGCACTGTTGAAAACTTGGTGGTCATAGATGATCATCCGTATGTATTGTTCAGACAGTTGGTTATAGGTCGAGAGTTCATCTGTCACAAGCAGGCTGCAATTGTCACACGCAGCATTCGAATAGTAACACGTGTTTCTGGAGAATTGATGGCATCCCATGTTAAAAACTTTGAAAATCCATGTATATTTATTAACAACAAAAGAATTTTTTCCAAACCACTTGTTGCTGTAATTTGTGCAAGAGAAGAAGGGGACTGATGTCATGTATTTAATTTTGTGTCTTGTGTTTCACTGTCAAATGTCAGCTCACACATATTGTAACACACTAAGTCACCATTTCAGTTAATATAGTTGTTGTGTTCTTACTGTATGCGATCAACGAATTTATGCTGTTTTGCAACATAACTTTGGTGTATGTCTATGTCTCTGATAAAAATGCCACCCCCCCATTATTTTTCTACAACAGTGAAAAATGGACACATTTTAATAACGTTTGGTACAGACAGTCCTGAAAAAAATTGACATTAGTTCTTCTACACTTCACCACACCTGAAAAATGTTGCCAAACTACCTTGTGAGATGCAGAACAATTTTGACTGATCAGAATCATATATCATTTCCTGTCAAAATTAGACAGCTTTTAAAAACAAGTGGATAATGTGTTGACCATAAACAAAAGTTTCAAACAACCCAGGTCCAGTGAGCTGTTAAAAGTTACCATCGTCTGCATTGACACACCTTTCCTGTCTTTTTTATACTTATCTGTCACCACGCTGTCTTGGCATTCAGCTCGTCTCAACAAAGAGCTAATTGCATGTGGCATGGAATTGTATGTTATGTATGTTATCAGTGGTTAAAGTGGTTAGTTCAAGCAGAGGGGCTCTAGTGTGGCCTCCCTTTCCCTTCTCTCCCTTCTCCTTCCCTATCTCCCATTCCCTCCCTCCTCCTCCCATCCCTTCCCCTCCACTCCCTCTTCCTTAGAAGTAGGCATATTAGCTGCTCCATCTGGTCTGAGCAGGGCCCGGCTGCCAAACGTAGGTTTTGGTGAGTTTAGGCTTAAATTTGCACCTTTTTGACTGCCTGAATGACGAATAATTTCCTCTGTTTGTGGGTCATTTTATGCAGCATACAAGGCTAAGCGTTCAGCAGGTGGGGCTCAAATTGCAGGAGGCAGGTCAGCCCCTTCACTTTAACCACTGCATGTTAAGCTGTTTTATTGCGTTTGCACATATACCAGATCAATTATGTGAATGCATAGGAAAGCCCCTGTAAATATGTACCATCAGCCATAAAATAAAATAGTTTCTAACTATGAACTTGTCTGGTAACAGCTGAGAATAGTGAACACTACTGACTGCATGCAGAAAAATTATTTCAGTTTTCAAGGTACAGTGGCTACATTTTACAATTGAGATGCACAAAAGCAAAACTGCTTATGTCAAATTTCCTGCGTATTTTGCATACCAAAAATTATTCAAATAGGTTCTTTTTTGACTGAGTTATTTTAGAAATTATGGTGTGGCATTTTTAGACATGTTGTACTATGCTCATACTTGGCTTCTCTGGCATCATTAGTGGATTATTGCTTTATGGTAAATTGACATGATGGAGTGATGTTTTATGTGTATTAAGTCTCATGTATTATAAACCTTTACTGTTTTCATGATTCTTTTGACCTATATGACAGGATATACTCGGCCGACTCCTATTGACTTCAGTACATATGGAGGATAACAGTAATAGGAACAAGTAGACAAGATAACATGTATTTAAATATGCTGCCTATCATATTGCTGACTACATTCTGTTGTAGGCTTACGTAACCAGTGTGTAGGACTATCCAGCTCTGGCTCAACACTGTCTGCAGCTCTCTTGAGAATACAAACGCTGGTGCATATAACCCCAAAGAAATTTCTGCCACTGACGTTTAAAAGGGTCATTTGCGCTTGTGGTCGTGGACCTGTGTAATACTAGTATAAAACTGAATACCTGGTTAGAAGGTAAGTATTATGGTAAAGCAAACAATTGATTAATCCAGCACTCTAGTCCTTAAAACTAACATAGAATTAAAACCACAAGGTTCGTTCATAGTGCAATATTGTACACACATTATTACTATAGGAAATCATATGATCCAATGGGTCCAACGGTAAGAACCATGGTATATATGCTTCATAATTTGTTACAAGCACATCCCATGGTGAGATTTGTAATGCATACTCATAAACAGTGAAGTATAATGGATTCTCATAGTGTAACACTCGTTCCAGTGTGATGATCTCATGGGATATTTTGTACCCTATGACAATCCGTTGTCATAGCATCTAAGTATAACCATAAACTCCCATGTTGAGGTTGTTGAATGTCCACTGAAAACCATGGTTGCTCACTGTTTCATACCGGTTCCAACAGGATCCCATGGAATACTTTTTGTACCCCAGGGAAACGGTGGGAACCCCATGGGGTCCAGTAGTGTGCCTATGAGATTTGCACTGCTGACGTTGTTAATTTCCATTTGGAACAATGGGACCCCATGGTTATCCCATAGGGTCCACCAGTCTTCCCATGGCTTACCATCGTGAGGTTGTCCATTTCCACTGGAAACCATGGGATCTCATGGTTTCCCACTGGTTCCAGTGGGGTTCCATCGGGATATTTATTGTACCCAATGGGAACCATTGGAATCCCATAGGATCCACCAGTTTCCCCATAGGACACCATGCTGAGGTTGTCCATTTCCACTGGAAACCATGGGATCTCATGGTTTCCCAGTGGTTCCAGTGGGGTTCCATCGGGATATTTATTGTACCCAATGGGAACCATTGGAATCCCATAGGATCCACTAGTTTCCCCATAGGACACCATGCTGAGGTTGTCCATTTCCACTGGAAACCATGGGATCTCATGGTTTCCCAGTGGTTCCAGTGGGGTTCCATCGGGATATTTATTGTACCCAATGGGAACCATTGGAATCCCATAGGATCCACTAGTTTCCCCATAGGACACCATGCTGAGGTTGTCCATTTCCACTGGAAACCATGGGATCTCATGGTTTC
>Ga0209783_1000181_pt1 | contig 16355 bp, 17 predicted proteins | sample WorMetfiPIANOSA1_FD_187395 | JGI IMG/M metagenome (GOLD analysis project Ga0209783, IMG submission 187395) | Marine gutless worms symbiont microbial communities from Max Planck institute for Marine Microbiology, Germany - Olavius filocauda... | ecosystem: Host-associated > Annelida > Digestive... | reverse complement strand
ACGAAACGCAGGCGTTCATCCATCACCGAACTCTCTTTCCGCGGCATCAACACCTCCCACCTGAAACAGGCGAAAAGTGTTACCCATGTGTCCGGTACGAAATGTCACCTATGTCTCGGGCCGCTCATTCGCACTGACGCGCTTCGCAGGGCAGGCCCCCCACTCTCAAGCGCGAAGCAGGGTGTCCTCCGAAGCCTTGGCGAAGGAGGGCTGTGACCATGCACGCGCGCACGCGCACATCCGGCAAGACCGATTCGTCCCTGATCCTTGCTTAGCCCGATAAACCAGTCGGCAATGCAATCGGGGAGGTGCGCGTTTGCGATACGTCTATCTTGTCGAAAGCAGGCGCTCGGAACGGTCGCGCTACGTTGGGGTGACCGATGACCTGCGGCGCCGTCTTGCCGACCACAACGCAGGCCGATCTTCTCATACGGCCAAACACCGGCCCTGGCGTCTGATCGCGTATCTGGCTTTCGCTGAGTCGGCCAGTGCAAACGCATTCGAGCGCTATCTCAAGTCCGGCTCCGGTCACGCGTTCGCCCGTCGCCGCCTATGGGAAGATCGTTAGGGTGTCGGAGCGGTATCGGAACAGGAGATTGATCTTGATAGCCAGTGACCGGTCTTCTGGCCCTCCGTGTCCCCGACGACACCCTCTTCGTGCGTTCCGCAAGATGTGTGTTGTACTACAACACCATCTTGGCAAGGGGGCGCTGCGCGCCCCGTTGCATCCCCCAGCTCATTGGCGCAACCCGGCATCGAGCCGGATCAGCGTCAGCGCAACGTTTGGCCGTTGCATTACCGCTAGAGGGAGCCTCCATGCTCCCCAGAGACCCACAGGGAAATCACACCGACGCTTGGCTGAGTCTCACTGGAACACTTTGAATACGTTAAGCAGCAGGATCTCCAGGTGGTGCGCCGATGTGTTCGCGCTGATCTTCAGCGAATTTGGGTGGCCGCACCCATTACGTCTGTCGAGGCAGTTCCTGAGTTCTTTCTTTGCGTTTTTTCCGATGATCGAGATGCCCGCAATTCTGTCGAGAAAGTCTGCCTCACCCATTCTCCCCAGATCGTCTGTTGTTTTGGCATCCTTCCATTTTGATTCAACTCGCTTTGCCTCAGCATTGAAGGCCTTCAGGTGATGCGCGTGAACATGATTGTGCAAAACGTCAACAGCTGATAGCCAAGACATCACGATTGCCGACCTATAGAGCTCTGCCTCGTGGCACTTGATAGCCTCTTCGACAAAGGCACGCGTGTCTGCGGCCTTGATGTTGGGGAGTTCAGCACGAAGGTTAGATGCTACCTGGACCGCAGCAGGACTAATCTTGGTGACGCCTAAGTTCCGAAGGTGCTGCTTCCCGGCCTGCGTAATTTCCCAACCATTCGGCGTTCTGATGGCCAGCCCCTTCGACCGTCCCAATATTGCGGAAGGGTTCCAGGACGAAGGCACACTGAAGCCTGCTCCCTTCGCACGATCTTTCATATCCTTCACCTGACATGGTGCATCGAAGGAGCCCAAGATGAGAAGCAGCTTGTCTAAGTTTGTATGGTGGCGGTGGAGCCAGGTCTTCAGGTCTGCGCTATTGAGCAAGCTTCGCCTCCAACGACTTCTTCTCGCTGGCGGACAGAGTATAGACGCCTTTTGAAACCAGATTGAGGCGCTTGGCTTTGACAAGACCGCCCAGATACTTCGACAAATTAGTCGTCATACTCGCCTTGTAATAGGTCGTAGCATCCTTCATTTCGTCATTTATTTCCTTGCGCGCAAACTTGTTCTGCCCCTTTACCAGCATGAGGTGAGCAGCGGCGGCGACGACCAATTCCGGCCCAGAGTTCGCGCCGAGATGCGAAGCGATGGTATTGGTTGACTGGTCAAAACCAGCAACGTGAGATTCAGTGCCAGCAACGCTCTTTGCCGTTGGCTCTGCTGGTATCACCCCCTTGTGCTCCGTATAGAAGGACAATGTTTTCTTGATGAGATTGAATATATCATCTTCAAGGAAGGATTCTCTTCCTTCGTACTCTATCTCAAGGGATCCCAATTTTATCCGGATTTTTGCTGTTTTGTCGCCCATTTTTCAACTCTCCAGTCATGTATTACGCATATCAACTTATTTCAATATTCCGAGTATTAGGCTTATTTCACCTAGAAAGCAAGTCCGCGTTTAGTGGGAAAGTCGGATTCTCCCATACGTTGCGCTGCGTGCGCGGTTGGGCTTGGAGTCCGAATAATGAGACGGGTGAATACTGAAGACTGCGACTAAGTCAGAGGGCAAAACGCTTGAATCAGAGCCTTACGCTTACCCTGTTACCTGCGAGCCATTACTTCCTGTGAAGAACGCCGCGATAACTGTTACATCGCCTGACATTGGAAAGCGGATATACGACATATGGTGACGCCGTTGGAATGCGCACCAGTTCTCGAATTGGTGCCTCCGGCGTCTCACCCCATCCGGAGAGAGGCTTGGACTACCGGTTCGAACTTTCTCCCCTCGGGCGCGCCACCCCGCTTCGCGCTGTCACGCTTCGCGGGGCAGGGCCTCCCCCTTCATCGCGCGAAGCAGTGGCCCCTCCGAAGCCTCTTGTCCCCCGAAGCCTTGGCGAAGGGGGATGGCGAAGGAGGGCCGTTACCGAAGACATCGGCGAACCGACGCGCAGGCCGCCGCCTCGTGACGCGCGTCAAGTGCGGTGCAGGTTGATGTGCTTCTTGATCCGTTGAAGAATACGGCCGGTGGTTTAGCGCGACGTGATGTGCGCAACGCGCAAGAAAACACGTCACGCCAGCGGTCGCCTGAACGCATCTGGAAGACTGGACAATGGACGCGCAAAAGACAGGTTTCTGGAGATCCTTGCCCGGAATCCTGACGGGACTGGCCGCAATGATCACGGCGGTCGGCGGGCTGTATCTTGCATTGAGCGACAGATCGGAGGACGGGCCGCAGGTCGAGCCGTCCCCGCCCATTCCCCAGCCACCGCCGCCGAAACCCGAATGGACGGTGCTGGCGGATGAGGCCTTCGTCAGTCTGCCGAACGGCTGGCCCGCCGGGCGTTTTGCCGCGCGCTTGGTCCCCCAGATGGAACGAAACGTGCTGGAGGGGAAGTACCGCTGGTCCCTGCAGTTCGGCGATGCCTTTACCGGCCCGACTTGGGCGCACCTCTTCAACCTGCCCTATGGACCAAAAGTCGAGTTCTACGCCGCCATCGACATCTCGATCGTGGAGGCTTCCGGTTACGTTGCCGTCGCTCTCGTTTTCGGGAAGAGCGGCGAATCGGACTACGCGTTCAAGATCAGCCCACCCAATCTCTACACGCTCTATCGTTACGACGGTGAGAATTCCATCGTCCTCGTCGATTGGACCCCTGGTGACTTCGATACCAGCAGGCCCGTTCGCATCGCCGTGGAATCCGTCGGCGGACGGCTGTCGTTTTTCATCAATTCGAAGAAGGTCGGAGAACAGCTCTGGCACCAGGATTTCCTGGGCGGCGGATTTGCGCTATCGGTATCCTCCCGCAAGAACCAGAGCGTCGTCGTCGATTTCGACAACTTCGTCCTCAAGGAGCCGAACTGACGCCTGCGGCTTCGGGCTGCGGGCCACCGCAAAGACAACCAGACGACGACCCGGTCCCCTTCAACGCGGCTCGTCGGCCTTCTCGCCGAAGCCGGCTTCGGCAACCGCTGCAGGAGAACGCCCGAAGGGGCCCGCTGCCCGACCCTCACCCCGGCCCGCGCAGGCGATACCATGACACGGGCGACCCCAACCGACCCTTTACACAAGCGCCGGCCGTCGCCGATGATTGACCGCAGCGTCAATCCATAAGGGCCCTGCCATATAAGCGCAGCGGCCGAAACGGGGGAATTCAAGACCATGACGGACTGCGATGTCTTCGAGACGCCGCCGGGCGCCTTCGGCTCACCCTTCCTGATCGAACCCGGGACCGGCCGGCGGATCCTGCTGGTCACGCCGCGCGGCGACGAGCGTCTGATCGCGGGCAAGGTGCATCAGACCTACAACCTCGACCAGGCCGTTGACCGGCTGGGCGCGGGCATGACGCTGCGCCTGCTGCCCGGGAAGTACTACCGGTCCGTCGAGCTGGTGGGCAAACGCGGCACCGCCGACGCGGCGATCGAGATCGAAGGCTGGCCGGCTGATGACGAGGAGAAACGAACCCATATCTGCGGCACCAACGCGGCCGGGGCGATCTATCCGGATCAGCCGACCGAGGACGACTACGCCCTCTTCAAGCTCAGGAACTGCAGCCACGTCACGATCCGCAACCTGCGGGTGGAAAGCTGCTGGCCGAGCTTCGTTTATGCCGAGAATTCGCACCACATCGCGCTCACCCACATCGACGCCCAGGACGGCAGCTACCTCGTGTTCATGCGCGGTCCGAAAGCGCAGGACCTCACGGTCGCCCATTGCCGGTGGGATCAGGACCCCACCGGCACGCTGTGGGGCGACATCGATTGGGAGCACAGCCACCACGGCCCTTACGCCTACTACAACGGCGCGCTGGCCGGCGGCGTGGACGTCCGCGGCAACATCGAGGTCGCGCACTGCACCGTCGTCAACGCCCATAATGGCGTGCGCTTCGACACCTCGACCGACGACAAGGACCGCATCCTGGGCCGGTTCAACGTCAATGCGCAGATCCATCACAACCGCTTCGTCAACCTGCGCGACAACGCGGTGGAGCCGGAGCAGACCTGCCTGAACTGGCATATCCATGACAACGAAATGAAGAACGTGCACGCGGTCTATTCGATCCATCACCTGCATGGCGGCTTCATCTTCATCTATGGAAACCGGCTGTGGTTCGACGACCGGGGCGGCGCCGACTACCAGGAAAACCGCGGCGGAAAGATCTACAAGTTCCACCGCAAGGGGCCGATGCCGCGCCACCCGATCCACGTCTTTCACAATTCGCTCTATTCCCGGACCTTCCTGATCAAGAAGGCCCGCACCCGGCTGTTCTCCCATCGCAGCAACGCCGTCCAGTTCTGCGATCCGGCCGCGCACAAGCAGTGCCTGTGCCGGGACGACCGGGAGTTCCTGAAGAAGTTTCCGATCGACGAAGACGGAAACCCCGTCGTGTGGGACGACACCGTCGTCTTCGACAACGACGCCACCAACAAGCCGTTCGGCGCCCTGTCCACGGAACACGGCCAGGAAAAAGACGGCCTGGTCCTGGACGATCTGGGATTCGCCGACCCCATGAAGGGCGACTTCACCTTGCGCGGGGACAGTCCGCTGAGGAACGCCGCCGTCGCCTTCACGCTGAAACCCGGAGAGGATCATCCGGGCGGCGAGCCCTGGTTGAACCTGGACTCGGCGGGCGGGCGGCTCCATATCGGCGCGGTTCAGGAGAAGGGCAACGAGCTGGAACTTCCCTTCGCGTCGATGCCGATCGAAACGGGGACGTGAAGGACCGGGGGCCCTAGCTCTCCGCCGCCTTGTCCAGGAACTTGATCGGGTACTGGACCGTTGTATCCCAGGTCTTGTCCTCGAAGCGTTTGGTGTCGTCGGGCGTGGTCTTGGGATACATGACCGTGACCACCCAGCGGACGGTGCCGGTGCGCCCGATCCAGTCCGGATCGTCGGGAATCACCGTCTTCAGCGTGAATGTCACATCCTCATCGCTGAACAGGCCCGTGGAGATCATTGTCAACCAGGTTCTTTTGTTGGGAGACGTTGCCTCCAGCGGGATCGGATCGACCTCGTCGTCGAACTGGACCTCGGCCTTGCGGATCACGACGGCGCTGAGGCCGTTGATGGATTCAAGGTCGGTATGGATGTTCAGGTCCCAGACCTCCCCGATCCGGGCCTTGACCAGGTTATCGGGTTCGCTGTCGCAGGCCGCGACCAGTACCAGCGTGCCGACCACCACCGCATTCACCGCGGCGCGCCATGGTTTCATCGGGAGCCCCTTCAAATGGCCTTTTCTGCACTGACCTCACCCTAGCCCGATCGCGCAGGCGCGCCAAGGTTGCCCCCCAACTCGACCCGGATCGCCCCGAACCGGTTCGACAGGTTCCGTTGCGACATCGCGTCGATCATCGCCGCGTTGGGCGAATGGATGGCGTCAGGGCGGCTTAGGTAAATCCAGATCCGGCCGTCGGCGGGCACGGCGGCGCCGTCGAGCACGCGAAGCGCGCCCGGACCGACCGCGGCGCGGCGGGCGCGGCGCTGGCCAGCCACGTGGGATCTAGGATGCGTCCGTTAGAGGAGGCGCGCCGTCCGGCGCCCGCGCCGTTACTGCCTGGGAGCGGCCTTCGGGTCGTCGGCGAAGCCGTCGCGCAGGAAGGTTTCCACCTTGCGGCGGTAGCGCTTGTCGTAACAGAAGCGGTCGGCGTCGATTTCCTGCGCAAAGCGCATGGCGCGGTCGAAATTCTTCAGGAATGTGAACATGGCGGTTGTCTTTCGTGCCCTATTTTCTTGCTTGCCCCTTATTTGCTGCACTGCAACATGATTTACAAGACCCGCGGATGGGGAAAACCGCGGATTTCCAAAGAATACGATGATATGGCTGAAGAATTCGTAAACGGCGCCCGGACGGGCGCCGTGCTGCACCTGCTCAGCGCAGGGTCAGGAACCGGTCCATTCGCTGACGATTTCCTCCAGCACCGGCCGCTTGCGTTCGGTCGGCGGCTCGGCGGGGGTGCCGATATGGATGAAACCGACGATCTCGGTCTCCGGATCGTGGCCCAGCGCCCGTTTGACCTTCGGATGGTAGGCGGGCCAGCCGGTCAGCCACTGGGCCGCAAAGCCCAGCGCATGCGCGGCGAGCAGGATGTTCTGGCACAGCGCGCCGCAGGAGGCCTTCTGCTCCATCAGCGGCACCTTCTCGAACTTTTCCGGGTTGGGGTGTGAGGTGACCACTAGCATCACCGGGCCTTTCAGCGCCCGCTGCGCCTCGGCCTCCACCATCTTTTCCGTCGCCCCCGGGTTCTCGCGCCGGTGGATCGCTCCCAGCACCCGGGCCAACGCCGCCTGTCCCTCCGCCTCCAGCACCTGGATGCGCCAGGGTTCGACCCGGCCGTGGTCGGGCACGCGCAGGCCCGCGGTCAGGATGGTCTTCAGCTCCGCCGGGTTCGGTCCCGGTTCGGTGAGATTGCCGGCCAGCACCGAACGCCGGCTCAAAAGCAGATCGATTGCCTCCATGACCTTTCCTGACGTTACCATGCACCCCCACCCGCGGGGCGCGACCCCCGGTTATATAGGGTCTCGCGGTGCCGAGGCGAGAGGCTTTGCCGCCGGCCAAGCCGCTTGACAAGATGCCCCGGCTCGCCATGACTGGCGCGACAGCAGGCCGGACGGAACGGGGGCGGCGGGCATGGCAGAGAAACGGTTGGGGCTGGGCGTGATCGGCCTGGGCATGGCGTCGGGCCCGCATGCCCGCTCGCTGAAGGATCTGGCGCACCGGGTCGACGTGCGCGGGGTCTTCGCGCGCGACCCCGCCCGCCGGGCGGCATTCGCCGCCGCGTACGGGTTTCCGGCCGCGGACACGGTCGAGGCGCTGGTCGACGACCCCGCCCTGAACGCGGTGCTGATCCTGACCCCGCCCAATGCCCGGGCCGACCTGGTCGCCGCCTTCGCCGGCGCCGGAAAGCACATCCTGATGGAAAAGCCGGTGGAGCGAGCAACCGCAGCCGCCGAGGCCTTGGTCGCCTGCTGCGAGCTCCATGGCGTCACCCTGGGGGTCGTGTTCCAGCACCGCTTCCGCGCCGGATCGCTCAAACTGAAGCAGTTGCTGGACGAGGGCGGGCTTGGCGCCATCACCGCGGTCCGGCTGGACGTGCCCTGGTGGCGGCCCCAGTCCTATTACGACGAGCCCGGGCGGGGAACACTGGCCCGCGGCGGCTGCGGCGTGCTGATCAGCCAGGCGATCCATTCCCTGGACCTGATGCTGAGCCTGACGGGACCGGTGACGGAGGTCCAGGGCCTGGCCGCGACCACCCGGCTGCACAAGATGGAGACCGAGGACTTCGTCGCAGCCGGGATGCGATTCGAGAACGGCGCCGTGGGCTCCGTGACGGCGACCGCGGCGGCCTATCCCGGCCACCCGGAGGCGCTGCACCTGGAATGCGACCGGGCCGCGGTCACGCTGAAGGCAGGCACGCTGACGGTCGACTGGCACGACCGGGAACCCGAGACTTTCGGCGAGGCTTCCGCCACCGGCGGCGGCGGCCCGATGGACTTTCCGCACGACTGGCACCGGGCGCTGATCGAGGATTTCGTCGATGCGGTGGAACAGGGCCGTCCGTCGGCGGTCCCGGGCCGCGCGGCGCTCGCCGTGCATCGGCTGATCGACGCCCTGCTGGCCTCCTCGGCGGAAGGCCGCGCCGTTCGGGTGGAGCCAGCCGCATGAACGCGGACGCCAAGCCCACCGTCGCCGCAGTCGGCCTGGACCACCGCCACATCTACGGCCAGCTTGGCGGCATGCTGCAGGCCGGCTGCGACGCCGCCGGCTGGTGGACCGAAGGCACGCCCGGCACCCTGGAGGGGTTCGTCAAGCGCTTTCCGGACCTGCCGCGCCTGGCTGACCGGCGCGCCCTGATCGAGGACGGCGCCGTCGACCTGGTCCTGATCGCGGCGGTGCCGGCCGACCGCGCCGGCCTGGCGATCGAGGCGATGCGCGCAGGCAAGGACGTCATGGTGGACAAACCGGGCTGTACAACACTTGAGGAACTGGAGGCCATCCGCGCCTGCGTCGCCGAGACCGGGCGAATCTGGTCGGTCGACTTCTCCGAACGGTTCGAAGTGCCGGCCGTCACCAGGGCGGCGGAACTGGTGGACGCGGGCGCCATCGGCCGGGTGGTCCAGACCGTGGGCCTCGGACCGCACCGGCTGAACCGGACGACGCGGCCCGACTGGTTCTTCGAACGGCAGAAATACGGCGGAATCCTGTGCGATATCGCCTCCCACCAGATCGACCAGTTTCTGTTCTTCACGGGCTCGGAAACGACGGAGATCGTCGCCAGCACCGTGGGCAACTTCGCCAATCCCGGCGACCCGGGCCTGGAGGACTTCGGCGAGATCCTGCTGTCCGGCGACCGGGGCCACGGCTACATCCGGGTCGACTGGTACACGCCGGGCGCACGCCGACGTGGGGCGATGGCAGACTGAGCATTCTGGGTACGGAAGGATATATCGAACTCAGGAAGTATGTTGACGTGGCCGGACGCGACGGCACCGACCATCTGTTCCTGGTGAACGGCGACCGCTGCGAGCATATCGACTGCGCCGGCGTGCCGCTGACCTATTTCGACAGACTGGCCCGGGACGTGCGCGACAGAACCGAGACGGCGATGCCGCAGGACCATGCTTTCAAGGTGACCGAGCTGGCGATCCGGGCCCAGATGCTGGCGCGAAAAGTGGGTCACCTTGCCTGAGGCGCCGCCGCACGCGGTCGCCATCGTCGGCGCCGGGATCGGCGGCGGCCATATGGACGGCTATCTGGCCCTGCCCGCCCGGTTCCGGGTCGCCGCGGTCTGCGACCTGGACCGCGAGCGGGCCCAGGCCCTGGCCGGCCGCGCCCCGGGCGCGCGGGTCGAAACGGACCTGCGGGCGGTGCTGGACGATCCCGCGGTCGGCATCGTCGACATCTGCCTGCCGCCGTCCCTGCATGCCGAGGTCGTATTGCGGGCGCTGGCCGCGGGCAAGCACGTGGTCTGCGAAAAGCCGCTGGCCGCCTCGCTGGAGGAGGTCGACCGCATGATCGCGGCGGCGGAGGCCGCCGGGCGGCAGGTTGTCCCGGTCTTCCAGTACCGGTTCGGGCACGGAATCCGCCGGCTCCGCCACCTGGTCGATGCCGGGCTTGCCGGGCGGGCCTACACGGCAACACTGGAGACCCACTGGGACCGCGATGCCGCCTCTTACGGCGTTGCCTGGCGCGGCACCTGGGACGGCGAACTGGGCGGTGCGGTCGTCAGCCATGCCATCCATGCCCACGACCTTCTCTGTCATGTCCTGGGCCCGGCGGCGCGGGTCGGCGCCTTCCCGGCGACGCGGGTCAACGACGTGGAAACCGAGGACTGCGCATCGATCGCGCTGGAGATGGAGAACGGCGCGTTGGCGGCCGTTTCCCCGGGGCCTGAACGGTTCGCCGGTTTCTTCGCGGCCCTGGACCGGCGTCTTCGCGGCGCCGAGGGCGATGGCGTGTCGCCGGCCGACGGAAGGCGGTCGATCGAACTGGCGACCGCCGTCTACGCCGCCGCGCGGACGGACAGGACGATCGCCCTGCCGCTGGCGAAAAACGATCCGTACTACCGGGGCTGGCGCCGTGGTCCCCTCTCCCCAGGGGGGAGAGGGTTAGGGTTAGGGTTAGGGTTAGGGTTAGGGGGATCCGGTACAGGCCAACATCGTAACCCGCTCATCCGGCCCTTCGGGCCACCTTCTCCCCATGGGGAGAAGGAGAATCCAACCTAAATCGCTTCGATATTGATCGTCAGGTTGCGGCGCAGCTTGTCGGGGTCGTTGCCGCGCATCGGCCAGACCGCGTGCCAGGAATTGTAGGTCTTGATGAAGACCAGGGCCTGGTTCGCCTCGAACGGGTAGGTCCTGACCTCGTCGACCTCGTCGAAATCCATGTAGGAGTTCAGCTGGTTGAACAGCTTGGTGCGGTCCTTCGGCAGCACCACCGAGGTGCCGCCGCCCTGGGAGGCGTCCCATTCGCCGTCGCGCACCATCGGCAGCACCATGGTCACGATCTTCGACGGGATGTCGGTGTGCGGCCGGATGTGCCCGCCGGTCACCGGCATGGCGTTGAAGTCGAACCGCGCCGTCAGCGTCGGGATCGCGGGCAGCGGCCGCCGCTTCATCACGTTCTTCCAGCGCCGCTGCATGCGTTGCCAGAAAGTCGTCTGCGAGACGCCCAGATCCAGGTTGTGCCCCGCCAGCATCGCCAGGGCCTCGCGGATGAAGGGCCCGCGCTGGATATAGTCGCGAAACTCCCGCCAGACGGGGTTCGCGTTGACGACCTGGTCATAAACCTTCGGCGTGCGGCGTTCGGACAGGTCGTATTTCAGGCCCAACTCGTCGCGCGCGCTCAACGCCTGCAGATCGGGAAACCCGTCCACCATCCGGTCGTAGACGCCGGGCTCGAACACCGGTCGCGCAACGCCGATCGGATAAGGTTCGTAGTCGAACCGGGCATGGTCGAAATTCAACATGGAGATCCCGCACCGCTGACACTTTGAAAGCGCCGCAAAGAACCCCATCCGAGCGGGCAAGTAAAGAGAAAGCTGGCGGTGAAAAAGGATGCGGCGCCGGCCGCTCAGGCAAACAGCGCGTCGATCTCGTTCTGGCTGATGCCTTCGCTCTCCAACTGCGGGCCGTTCAGCAGGCTTTCGTCTTCGCCGGCTTCGGCTTCGCTGCCGGGCTGCGTCACCGGCAGGTCGGTGAACGCCTCCGCGCCCCAGATGTCGATCAGGGCCGCGATGCGTTCCTCCAGGAAACGCATGGTGCCGATCACCTTGTTGATGCGCTGGCCGGTAATGTCCTGGAAGTTGCACGCCTCCAGGACGGAAACCAGGTGCATGCCCGCCTTCTCGGCAAGCTGCTGCACTTCGGTGTCGTCGCGGGTCAACTCGCCGATCTCGTTCAGGATCTTCTCGACCTGCTCGGTCGCTTCCAGGATCTCGTGCGTGGCCTTTTCCGTTGCCGGAATGATGACTTCCAGCTGGCTCGAGGCTTCCTGCAGACGGTCCTCGTCTTCGCCGCCCATGGGATGGCGGATCGTCGGCAGCTCCATCTTGGCGTTCGCGATCATGCGGACCATGCGCGCGATCTCGATCTGGATCTCGCGCTCCAGCCCGAAATCCTCGAGACAGGGGCCCAACGGGTTGGTGACCGAAGAATCGGCGGCCTCTTCCGTCCCGCTCCGGCGGCGGACCTCGGCGTGCAATTCCCGGATTGCCGCCATCAGCTCTTCGTTGGTAGCGGCCGAAACCGGATCGGCCTCGGCGACGGCGCGCTCGACGGGGTCGGCCTCGCCGGCCTGGCGTTCGGCACGCAGGCGCTCGATCGTATAGGTCGGTTTCGGCGTTGCAGGTGACATCCGTGGCCCCTTTGGCCCCCGCGGGCAGTTGCGCCGCCATGATGGGCGCGACTGCTTAATTTATGGTTAGAGGCCGGGGCCCTGGGGGGCTAGTCGCCGATCAGGCCCTTCAGGCGCTCGCCCAGGGACTCAAGCGTCTTTTCAGTGCCTTCCAGCGTCTTTTTGACAGGCTCAGTGATGGGCGCGGCCAGAATGCTTTGAAGCGACGGGATCTTGGCGAACTCGGCATTGGCGCTTTCCTGCAGGCTTGCGACGATCTCGCCCAGCAGCGCCTCCGGCGTCAGCCCGTCGCCTGCCGTGCCCAGGTCGCGGAGTTCAATCGTCGGCAGCGCGACCGTCATGCCCTTGGGGCCAAGCTGGGCGGCGCTGACCGAAACCTCCGCCCCCTGGATCGACAGGTGTTCGACCACGAACCTGCGTCCGTCTTCCCCGGACCCGGTATCGCCACCGCCACCGCCGGCCGGCGCCGGTTCCGCCGACGCGCCGGTCTTGCGGACATTCTCGATGATCTTGTCGATATTTCCGCCGTCCGGTCCGATCTCGTAGCGAAACCGCGGGTTCCGCACGGACACGTCGTGGATGACGATGGTGTCGCCCGTCAGGCTGCCGAGATCGATGGCCAGACTGGTTTGTGCGATCGACAGCGCGTCTTCGGCCGCGAACCCCGGGGGATTGGCGACCCGCAGGCCGTTCAGGCGGCCCCGCCCGTCCGCCGGGTCGATCTCCACGGACCCCAGCGACACTTTGACGCCTGTTGCCGCGGTGCCGAACTCCTCGACGGCGGTCTGCACCAGGCTGTCCAGCCTGGTCAGGACGTAGAACGCCGTGCCGCCGACGGTAACGACGATCACGGCCAGGACAACCGCCACGGCAATCGCTGTTCGGCGCATGGATTCCTTTCCTCGGCTGCAGGCCCGCCCCTGACCTGGGCCGGACCCGAAAACTCCCGCGATCCGAGCATGTTAGGGCTGAATTAAGGAACCGGCGCTACCGTCAAACCGATCGAGAGGCGAGAGGGGCACAGCCGGTCCGTCCGAATCAGGATCTGGGTACCGCCGGCGTGGGGGCATCCGTTCGCAGCAACGCGCTCGCCGGTGGGAAACCGCGCAAGAGAGAGGCACTGTTGGAAGCGCTGCCACAGCGGCAAGGTTTGTTCTGGTTGAGGCGCGCCAAGCCGGCGAACGTCGCAGACGCGCTCGACTCGGTCGGGCTGCAGAGGCTGCAGGCCATGATCGACCATGCGCCCGACGCGATCTGTCTGATCGACAGAAACGCCACCTTCGTCTACGCAAGCCCCGCGATCAAAGCCAACTTCGGCTACGACCCCGACAGCCTGATCGGAACCAACGCGCTGACGCTGGTGCATCCGCAGAACCGGCCGGACATTGCCAAACGCCTGCAGGTGCGCGTCGAACAGCCGGGCACCCGCGGCATCGGACAGTGCCGCTTCAAGCACGCCGACGGCAGCTACCGTCAGATCGAGGCATCGGCGATCAACCGGCTTGAAGACGACGATGTCGGCGCACTGGTCTGCTGGATCCGCGACATCACCGAATTCCACGAAACCCTGGCAACGCTGCGGGAACGGGAACGGCGCATGATCGGCGTGTTCTCCGCCGTCGCCGAGGGCATCATCACGACCAGCGATACCGGGATCGTCGAGGACTTCAACGCCTCGGCCGAGCGGATCTTCGGCTACGCACGGCAGGACGTGATCGGCAAGCGCATCAAACACCTGATCCCCGATATCTGGGACGACATCCACGAAGACTGCGTCCGCGACGTCAAGGCGCTGGGTGAAAGCGGTTCGGGCGTCCCGCCCGCGCGCGAGATCGAAGGCCAGCACGCCGACGGCAGCGCGATCTTGCTGGAGCTGTCCGGCGGCTGGTTCGAGCATCTGGGCCGGTCCTTCTTCACCGTCATTGTCCGCGACATCTCGGAAAAGAAACGCTCCGACGAAGCCCTGCGGGTCAGCGAGGAGCGTTTCGCACTGGCTGCGGAAGCCGCCAGCGACGGCCTGTGGGACTGGAACGTCACGGACAATTCGGTCTATTTCGGACCGCGCTGGGAAAAGCTCCTGGAGCTGGACCCCGGTACGCTGGACGACCGGATCGAGACCTGGTTCAACCGCCTGCACGAGGCCGACTTCGCACAGTTCACCACCGCGTTCGACATGGTGCTTGCCGGCGAGGTGCCGACCCTGGAGGTCGAACACCGGATGCTGTGCGGCGACGAGCAATACCGCTGGTTCCAGACCCGCGGCCTGGGCGTCAAGGACGAACTGGGGCGGGTCAACCGCATCGTCGGATCGGTGTCCGATGTCCACGGCCGCAGGGTGGCCGAGGATCGCGCCGCCCACAACGCCCTGCACGACGTGCTGACCGACCTTCCCAACCGCCAGCTGCTGATCGACCGTATCGACCAGCTCTACCAGCGTCGCGAGTTCGATCCCGCCAAGCTCAGCGGCCTGATCGTGATCGACCTTGACCGCTTCCGCGTGGTCAACGAAAGCCTGGGCCATCGCACCGGCGACCAGATCCTGGTCACCGTGGCCCGACGCCTGGAAAGCGCGGTGCGCCGCGGCGACACCGTCGCCCGCCTGGGCAGCGACCAGTTCGGCGTGCTGATCAGCCGAGGCCGGCGACGAGGCCGCGATGCAGAAACGGGCCGAGAACCTGCAGGAGGCCCTGCAGACCACCATCACCGTCGGCGGGGAATCGGCCGACCTGACCGCCAGCGTCGGGCTGCGCCCCTTCGACAACGAGACACTGGCGCCGGAGGACCTGCTGCGCGACGCCCTGCTGGCCAGTCAGGAAGCCAAGCGCCTGGGCGGCGACCAGATCGTGCCCTTCTTCCTGGAACTGCGCACCAGCGCCCTGCAGACATTCCAGTTCGAGAACGACCTCAGGGCCGCCATTCGTGACGGCCGCGTCGAGGCCTTCTACCAGCCGCTGGTCGACATCGAAACCGGCCGCCCGGTCGGGTTCGAGGCGCTGGCGCGCCTGAACCATCCGTCCCGCGGCATCATCCCGCCGTCCGAGTTTATTCCGATCGCCGAAGAGACCGGCCTGATCGCCGAGTTTGCAGACCGGGTGCTTGAACAGGCGACGGAACAGCTCGCCGTCTGGAAGGAGAACTTCCCCCAACTGGACCCACTGGCGGTGACCGTCAACCTGTCGCCCGTCCAGTTCGACCGTCAGGACGTCGTCGGCCAGTTGCGCCGGGCGATCACCAAGACCGGCCTGAACGGCAACGATCTGAAGGTCGAGGTCACCGAAAGCCTGCTGATGCAGAACCCCGAGCGGTCCAGCCAGATCCTGCGCCACATCCAGGCGCTGGGCGTGAAGATCTGCGTCGACGATTTCGGCACCGGCTATTCCTCCTTGTCCTACCTGCGCCAATTCAGCTTCGACACGCTGAAGATCGACCGGTCGTTCGTCTCGCGCATCGTCAGCGACAACCGCGACGCCGAACTGGTGCGCACGATGATCCAGCTTGGCCAGAACGTCGGCATGAGCGTGGTCGCCGAGGGCGTCGAAACCCAGTCCCAGCTGGACGTCCTGTGCCGTTTCGGCTGTCACTTCGCCCAGGGTTATCTGTTCGCCAAGCCGCTTCCCGCCAACGACGCCACCGACTGGCTGAAAGCCCAGGCCGGATCCGCCGCGCCGGCCTGATTGCGGCACCGCCGCCGCGGCGGATAGACTGCCGCCATGCCTGAAGACCTGATCATCGAGAACGGCGCGCCGTCCGGCGCCGCGGCGCTTGCCCGGGGCATTTCCCGGTACTTCGCGACCAGAGGCGCCGCCTGCCTGCTGGAATTCTCCCTGAAATCGGGGCGCCGGGCCGACATCATGGCGCTGGACCGGCAGGGCGCGTTCACGATCGTCGAGATCAAATTGTCGCGGGCGGACTTTCAGAGCGACCGGAAATGGCCCGAATATCTGGACTATTGCGACAGGTTCTTCTTCGCGGTCGAACCCGGCTTCCCGGTCGAAATCCTGCCGGAGGATTGCGGGCTGATCGTCGCCGACGCCTACGATGCCGAGGTGGTGCGGGACTCCGCAATCTGCAGCCTCAACGGGTCGCGCCGGCGCCACCTCACCCTGCGCTTCGCGCGCGCCGCCGGCCAGCGGGTCATGCGGTCGCTGGACCCGGGCCTGGCGCTGTAGAGAGCGGACCCCCCTCACCCCAACCCCTCACCCAGCCGGTACCGACCGAGCTCGAGGTGAAACACGAGGCGACGGAGACGGTGGCGGCGTAGGATGGTCCCTTCTCCCCCCTGGGAGAGTTCTGCGAAA